>Ga0207657_10000477_pt1 | contig 42286 bp, 48 predicted proteins | sample KBSC33metaG_FD_184316 | JGI IMG/M metagenome (GOLD analysis project Ga0207657, IMG submission 184316) | Corn rhizosphere microbial communities from Kellogg Biological Station, Michigan, USA - KBS C3-3 metaG (SPAdes) (version 2) | ecosystem: Host-associated > Plants > Roots > Rhizosphere > Soil ... | reverse complement strand
CTGGCCCGCCGCGTCGTAGACGGTGCGGGTGATGCGGTCCGGGCCCTGGCTGCCCTCGGTGCCCGGCATGCACGCGGAGGTCGGCAGGGATGTGTAGACAGCCGAGTTCATCCGAACGGCCGTGCATTCGAGGCGGCCGGAGGTGTCGTAGCTGTACTGGGTCAGGCTGTAGGAGGTCCCGCCGGAGGAGAGTGTCTCCGTGAGCTTGCGATCCATCGCGTCGTAGGTCGTGCTGGCCGTCTGGAACACCGTGAACCCGCTCCAGCTCGACGGCGCTACAGCCTCCGACTGCCAGCTTGAGAGCTCGCCCTTCTCGACACTCGTCGGCCGTCCTGCCGCGTCGTAGGTGGTGCGGGTCGCGGCATAGTGCAGCGGCCCTGAGCCATCGGGATCCGGCGCGATCGTGCCCACGGTGCGCCCCATTGGGTCCAGCCGCACCGCCGAAGTGAAGTCGGAGGCCGACGCCTGCGCCAACGCGTCCGCCGGCGCGAGAAGAGCGGCGAGCGCCGCCGCAATGCGGCCCACGTGGGCGGCCACGGTTCTGCCTCGCATCGAAAGCCCCTCTTCAGATGCTGCGCAGAGCCTGATCCTAAGCCAGTCCCGAGTCAATTCACCGAAAACGAGATTATTATGGACTTGATTGCGCACCTCCGTCGTAGCCAGATTTTGGGCCGGCGGCAGCTCGCCGTCGGGGGCCGAGAAGACCCGCCCCCCGATCGTGAACACCCCATCGAGGTCCGCCCGTTCCGCCCAGGATGCCCTTGAACAGCGTCAAACGCATGGCGTAGGGCTGCCGCCGTGAAGCGACGCGGCTGCGGGATTGCGCAATGACGGTCGAAACAGGCGGAGTAACTGCCACCTTCTCCACCCGCGAGGGAGACGGTGGACGACACGTTCGGATGGCCCTCGCCGCCGCGCTGGCGCTGGCAGCGGCGGGCTGCTCGGGCCGCAGCATCTTCGATTCGGTCGGCCCGATCGGCCGCGACGACAGCCGTATCCTCATCGACGCGACGCTCATCATGCTCGCGATCGTCGTCCCCACCATCCTCCTCGCCTTCTGGATGGCGTGGCGCTACCGCGCCTCGAACACGAAGGCGGAGTATCTCCCCTACTGGTCCTATTCAGGCCGGATCGAGGCGGTGGTCTGGTCCATCCCGATCCTCACCATCATGTTCATCGGCGGCGTCATCTGGATCGGCTCCTACCGGCTCGACCCGTTCCGCCCGCTGTCCAAGACCCCGCCGCTCGAGGTGCAGGTGGTGTCGCTCGACTGGAAATGGCTGTTCATCTACCCGCAGCAGGGCGTGGCGACGGTCAACCAGCTCGTCGTCCCGGCCGGCCGGCCGGTCCATTTCTCGATCACCTCGGCGAGCGTGTTCAACACCTTCTTCGTGCCCCGCTTGGGCTCGATGATCTACGCGATGCCCGGCATGGTCTCGCAGCTGCACCTCCAGGCGGACCGGCCCGCGGCGATGTGGGGAACCTCGGCGATGTTCAGCGGCGACGGCTTCTCCGACATGCAGTTCCAGGTGCGCAGCGTCGCCGACGCCGACTTCGCCGCCTGGGCGGCCGGCGCGCGGGGCGGCGGGGCGGTGCTCGATTCGGCCGCCTACGCCCAGCTCGCCAGGCAGAGCCACAACGTGCCGCCGATCACCTTCCGCGCCGTCGATCCGAAGCTGTTCGACGCCATCGCCACCCAGAAGATACCGCCCGCGCCCGGACCGGAGCCTGAAAATGCGTCGCACGCCGGGCGCGAAGTGACGCCCGCGGGGAGGCATTGAGCATGTTCGGCAAGCTGAGCTGGTCGGCCATCCCTTTCGACCAACCCATACCGCTCATCACCTCGATCATCCTCATCCTGGTGATCGCCGGGACTCTCGGCCTTATCACCTGGAAGCGGTGGTGGCCGTACCTGTGGAACGAGTGGATCACGAGCGTCGACCACAAGCGCATCGGCATCATGTACGGCCTTCTCGGCGTCGTCATGCTGATCCGCGGGTTTGCCGACGCGATCATGATGCGCACCCAGCAGGCGGTCGCCGTCGGCGGCTCCCAGGGCTATCTCGAGCCCGAGCATTACAACCAGATCTTCTCCGCCCACGGCACGATCATGATCTTCTTCGCGGCGATGCCGCTGGTGATCGGCTTCATGAACTTCGTCGTGCCGCTGCAGCTCGGCGTACGCGACGTCGCCTTCCCGACGATGAACTCGGTGAGCTTCTGGCTGACGGCGAGCGGAGCGCTGCTCGTCAACCTCTCGCTCTTCATCGGCGAGTTCGCCCGCACGGGCTGGCTTCCCTATCCGCCCTTGAGCGAAGGCAGCTACTCGCCCGGCGTGGGCGTCGATTACTACCTCTGGGCGGTGCAGATATCGGGCATCGGCACGCTGATGACGGGGATCAATTTCGTTACCACCGTGCTGAAGATGCGCTGCCCGGGGATGAGCTACCTCAGGATGCCGATGTTCACCTGGACGGCCCTCGCCTCCAGCCTGCTCATCGTCGCCGTCTTCCCGATCCTCACCGCCACCCTCGCCATGCTGAGCCTCGACCGGGTGTTCGGCTGGCACTTCTTCACCGCAGACGCCGGCGGCAACCCGATGATGTTCATGAACCTCATCTGGGCCTGGGGGCATCCGGAGGTCTACATCCTCGTCCTCCCCGCGTTCGGCATCTTCTCCGAGATCTTCTCCACCTTCTCCGGCAAGCCCCTGTTCGGCTACCGCTCGATGGTCGCCGCCACCCTCTTCATCTGCATCGTCGCGATGATGACGTGGCTCCACCATTTCTTCACGATGGGCTCCGGACCGGCGGTCAATACCGCCTTCGGCATCTCGACCAGCGTCATCGCGGTCGGCACCGGGGTCAAGATCTACAATTGGATCTTCACCATGTACGGCGGCCGCGTCCGCATGACGGTGCCGATGCTTTGGTCGATGGGCTTCATCTTCACCTTCGTGATCGGCGGCATGACCGGCGTCCTCCTCGCCGTCCCGCCGGCCGACTTCCTCGTCCACAATTCGATGTTCCTCGTCGCCCACTTCCACAACGTCATCGTCGGCGGCGTCGTCTTCGCGCTTTTCGCCGGGCTCGATTACTGGTTTCCCAAGGCGTTCGGCTTCCGCCTCCACGAGGGGTGGGGCAAGGCGAGCTTCTGGTTCGCCTTCGTCGGCTTCTGGGTGACCTTCACTCCGCTCTACATCCTCGGCCTCGAGGGCATGACCCGCCGCCTCCAGCACGTGAACATCGAGGAATGGCGGCCGATGCTGCAGTTCTCCGTCGTGGGCGTCGGCCTGCTCGTCGTCGGCGCCGCCTGCCAAGTGATCATGCTTGTCGTCTCGATCGTCCAGCGCGATAGGCTGCGCGACGTCTCAGGCGACCCATGGGACGGCCGCTCGCTCGAATGGGCGACGCCGTCGCCGGCCCCTTTCTTCAACTTCGCGATCATGCCGAACGTCGAGGGCGAGGAGGCCTATTGGGGAATCAAGGTGAAGGCGATCGAGAGCCAGCGCCTTTCCGAGGAACCCGAATATCACGACATCGAGATGCCGGTGAATTCGCCGGTCGGCTTCTTCACGGCCGCCTTTGCCAGCATTACGGGCTTCGCCCTCATCTGGCAGATCTGGTGGCTCGCCGGCCTGGGCTTCGCCGCCGCCATCGCCGGCTTCGTCGTCTTCGCCTGGCGCGACGTGCATGAGTTCCACGTTCCCGCCGAGGAGGTCGCGCGGGTCGAGCGCGCCCGCCGCGCCTCGCGCGAGGCCCTGCTCGAGCAGATCGCCGCCGCGCAAGGAGCGACGGCGTGACCGACCATCCGCTTCCCGCCGCCGTCGAGACCGTCCGCCGCGTCCGCGAGGACCCCCACCGGCTCGGGCACCGCGGCCACGGCCAGGAAGGTCCCGTCCAAGGCGCCGGCCACGGCGGGACCGGCCCGGCGAGGAAGCGCATCATCGTCGGCTACGGCTTCTGGATCTTCCTCCTCTCCGACATCGTCATGTTCGCCTGCTTCTTCGCCGCCTTCGCGGTGCAGCGCGGCGCCACGGCCGGCGGGCCCGGGATCAAGGAGCTCGTCGACATCCCCCGCGTCGGCTGGGAGACGGCGGCGCTCCTCCTCTCCAGCTACACGTGCGGCCTGTCCTTCGCCGCCACCAACGCCCGCTCGAAGCTGTGGACCCAGGTCTTCCTGCTGATCACCGGCCTGCTCGGCCTCCTCTTTGTCGGGCTCGAGCTCTTGGAGTTCATCGGCCTCGCCCAGCGCGGCATCACGCCCCAGGCGAGCGGCTTCCTCTCCGCCTTCTTCGGCCTCGTCGGCCTGCACGGAGTCCACGTCACGCTCGCGGGCATGTGGCTCTTGACGATGATGGCGCAGGTGCAGCTCAAAGGGTTCCGGCCCGAGATCGTCCACCGCCTGATCTGCTTCAACCTGTTCTGGCACGCGCTGGACATCGTCTGGATCGGCATCTTCACGATCGTCTACCTGATGGGAGCCGTCGCATGAGCGAGCTCGACTTCGACCCGCACGCTTATGCCGGCGAGATCGACCATCGCGAGGACCATGCCCCCGGCGACGAGCCGGTCGAGAGCGCCGGCCACTGGATCGCCAACGCCAATCTCGGCCTGCTCTTCTCGGTCATCCTCACCGTCGCCGCCTTCGTGCTGGCGAGCACCCACGTCATCTACGGCCCCGCGGTCCCAGTCGGCCTGCTCGTCCTCGCCATCGCCCAGATGGGGGTGCACCTCGTCTTCTTCCTCCACATCACCACGGGTCCGGACAACACCAACAACGTGCTGGCGCTGGCCTACGGAATCATGGTGGTGTTCCTCATCGTGATCGGCTCGATCTGGATCATGGACCATCTCCAGACCAACATGATGCCTATGAACCAGCTGATGCAGATGCAGCCTTAGACGCCTTTCTCGCAGTCTTCCGAAACGCCCGGACGCAAAAGCCCGCGCACCCGTGAGAACCGTTTCGGAGCGGGTCGTCACCATTTCGGACCAGCCTCGCCACGCGCGCGCCAGTCTGACCCGTTACCTGTCCCGGCTCCTGAGACGGGATGGCGACGGGCAAGCAATTGAGGTCGGTTCTCTTCGATCAGTTCGCGAAGAAAGTCGCTCTCTTCGAGGAATGTCTGCGAGGGGGTGGCAAGGCCCGCCTCTCCGAAGCGCAGACCCGCCTCGATTTCATAGATCCGATGTTCCGCGCGCTAGGGTGGGACGTTGGGAACGAGCGGGCGCTCAACCAGTTCGACCGCGAAGTCTTGGTCGAGGAGGCGCACCACGCCGACGACGCGCTGAACAAAACCCATCCGGACTACACGTTTAGGATATCGGGGACGCGGCAATTCTTCGTTGAGGCGAAGCGTCCGGCTGTCGACCTGCGAACCAGCATATCGGCGTCGCTCCAGATTCGCCGATATGCCTGGTCGGCACAGCTGCTTATCGGCGTGCTCACCGACTTCGAGGAGATCGCAATCTATGATTGCACCGTTCCTCCGCGGCCGGAGGACGACGCTCGAACCGCCCGCACCTTTTACCAAAGCTACGACCGCTATCTCGACGACTGGGATCACCTGTACTCCGCCCTCTCACGAGAGGCGGTGCACGATGGTTCCTTGGCGAAGCTCGCCAGGCCTGAACGTGCACGCGAGCCGTTCGATCGGGCATTCCTGCACGATCTCGACAAATGGCGGCTGCTGTTGGCGCAAGCGATATATCGCGACAACCCGCAACTCTCGCTCGACGAGCTCAATCGCGCCACACAGGTAATTCTGGACCGAGTCGTGTTTCTGCGGGTAGCCGAGGCCCGCGGCGTCTCGCCGGGAAGCACGCCCAGACTGCTCGACCTGCTCAATTCACCGCCGCCATTATTCCAAAGGCTTACCGATGCGTTCCGCGCCGCCGACGAGCGCTATAATTCGGGGCTGTTCCACCTGCGCGCCGAGCGCGGACGCCAAGGGACCCGGGACGAGCTTACGCCCGCCCTTGCAATCGCCGACGGTCCCCTGCGCACGATCATCGAGGGTCTTTACCCGCCGCGGAGCCCCTACGCCTTCGCGACCGTTCCAGCCGACATCCTCGGGAGCGTCTACGAACGCTTCCTCGGCAAGACGATCACGATCGCAGACTCCGGAAAGGTCCGCATAGAGCTCAAGCCGGACGTCCGAAAGCAAGGCGGCGTCTTCTACACGCCCGCGCCCATCGTGAGCTATATGGTGAAAGCCGCCATCGGAAGCTGGATCGCGGAGCATAAGAGTGACGATCTCCGAGCGATCCGGGTGTGCGATCCGGCCTGCGGATCGGGCGCATTCCTCGTTGCAGCATACGCATTCATCGTCGAGGCTCATATTCGGCGCTATGCGCGGCGCAAAGACCGGCGTGAACGGTTCCTCGTCGATCGCGGCAACGGCGTCTATTCGCTTTGCATCCCGGAGAAAAAGCGCATCCTGCGCGACTGCATCTTCGGCATCGATATCGATCCGACCGCAGTCGAGATCACGCGACTATCGCTGCTGCTCGCCGCCTTAGAAGGCGAGACGCGCGAGACCGTCGACCGTCAACTCTCGCTGTTCAGCGAGCGTCCGCTCCCCGACGTCTCCGCCAATATCCTGTGCGCCAACAGCCTGCTCGACCGTAGCGACCTTTCACTGGGCGACCTCGAGCACGTCGATGCGCTTCGGCCGCTGGACTGGGACAATCATCACGTCACCGCGGCCGGCTTCGACATCCTGATCGGCAACCCGCCCTACGTCTTCGGCGAGTGGCATCACCCGGTGCAACTTCGCGCCGTGAAAGCGCGGCTGCCGGCCGTGCGGCAAGTCGATCTGTATCATGCCTTCCTCGATATGGTCATCAGACGCCGCAAGCCGGATGGTTACTGGTCCCTCATCGTGCCCGATCCCGTCCTTGCCCGCGACGACACCGCTCCCTTGCGCCGACTGATGATCGCGCGAGGGGATCTTTCGGCTGCGCACGTCGGCTGCGTCTTTCCGGAGGCTGCGGTGTCGTGCGTCGTCCTTACGCAAGGTCCATCGAGCGACCGAGTGCTGAGCGTCCACGAGACCCGCGGGTCCGATGGAGCGTACGAGCGATTGCGCACTTTATCCTATGAGGCCATCGAAGCGATTCCAGACAATGGCTTTCGCCTGTCACTCGATGCGGTGGGGCTCCGCATATTGGCCAAGCTGCTGTCCAGACGCGGCGTGCTCGGTGACCTGCTGCTGTCGATTTCACGCGGCGAAGAAGCCGGGAAGAAGGATCTGGCTGCGCCTGGCGCAGGCCGGGAGCCTTGCATCGTCGGCGAGGACATCGAGCCGTTCGCGGTGCGCACTCCTCCCCGATATAGCATCGCCACAAACGCGATCCGGAAGCCGCGCAGCTTCTACGCCGCGCCCAAGCTGGTTACGATCAAGACGGGAGTGCGACCGAAGAGCGCTATCGATCGCGCCGGCCTGGTGACGCTGCAATCCGTTTACAACCTCCATCCCAAACCGGGTGCGCCGATCGAGCTGGTCTGTGCGATTCTCAACAGTGACCTGGCGGGGTGGTTCATCTGGGCGATGTACACCTCGGGCAAGAAGCTCTTCCCTCAGATCAACCAGGGCCACCTTCTCGAAATACCGTTGCCCGCCCGGGACAACGATGCGGCAATCGTGGCGGCGGTCCGCGCGCTGGAAGGGAATCCCAGCGCCACTCAGCGGGCGTTCCTCACCGGTAAATTGAATGACCTTATCAGCGCGGCCTACGGCCTCACCAAGGAGGAGCGTGCGATCGTATCTAAAGGCGGCGGCGGAGCGTCATGAATGCGCGGGCGCAGCGCCCTACGCTGACCCTGGCCCTTCCGATCTGAGAGCCGCGTTAGGCTTCAGTAATCCGAGCAGCTCGCCGACTTGACGAGGCCGCAAAGCTGCGGGGAATAAAATACCAGGCCGCCCCGTCTCCCCTGCCGACGCCGACAATGGCTGGGGAGATATGCAATGCCGCTCGACCGAATATCACGGCATCGTCTCGATACGGAGCGGTTCGACGCGCTGAGCATCGCGCTCCACTGGCTCGCGCTCGTCCTGCTGGTCGCACTCTTCGCCACCGCTTGGGGGCGCAGCTTCGCCGAGGACGGTGCGACGGCCGCCCTGCTGCTCGCCCTCCACCGGAGCTCGGGCCTGCTCCTGTGGGCGCTGACCGTGGCGCGGATCGCCTGGCGCCTCACGCGCGGCACGCAGCCCGCACCGCTCCCGCCGCTGCCCCGAGCGCAGCGTATCGCCGCCCGGGTCACCCAACATGCCCTTTACGCCCTGCTGATCGCCCAGCCGCTCCTCGGCCTCGCCCACAGCCTGTTGCGCGGCAAGCCGTTCGACCTGCTCGTCGTCACCGTCCCGGCGCTCGTCGCGCGCGACGCGGAGCTCTCCCACCGCCTCCACGAGCTCCACGCGCAGGCCGCCTGGCTGCTGCTCGGCCTCATCGGCCTCCACGCCCTCGCGGCGCTCTTCCACCGCTTCGTGCTGCGCGACCGGGTGCTGCAGTCGATGCTGCCCTGGCGCGGCCGCGCGGCACTGCCCACCGGGAAATAAAACCGCGCCCCTCGCCGTCCACCCTTCCAAGGAGATCAACCCATGCCTCAAGACAAGCTCGACCGCCGCGGCTTCCTGCAATGCGCCGGCTGGACCGGCGCCGGGGCGCTGTTCCTGATGACCGGCGGCGTCGCCGGCTCGATCGGCCTCGACTCGGCTGTGGCCGCCCCGGGACGTCCAAGCCGCGTCAAGCCGTTCACCTTCCTCCAGATCAGCGACAGCCATGTGGGGTTCGACAAGGCCGCCAATCCGGACGCGCGCGGCACCTTCGTAGAGACCATCGCGAAGATCCGCGCCCTCCCCGACAAGCCGGATTTCATCCTGCACACCGGCGACATCACGCACCTCTCCAGGGACGCAGAGTTCGCCGACGCCGACGACATATTGCGCGAGGCGGGCATCCCGGTCTTCCACGTTCCCGGCGAGCATGACGCGCTCGACGAAGGCGGGGGCAAGGCCTACCTCGCGCGCTACGGGAAGGGCACGCAAGGCGCCGGCTGGTACAGCTTCGACCATGGCGGCGCCCACTTCATCGCTCTCAACAACGTCTTCAACCTTCGCCCCGGCGGCCTCGCCCATCTCGGCGACGAGCAGATCGCCTGGCTGAAGCGGGACGTCGCCGGTTTGTCCTCCAGCACTCCGATCGTCGTCTTCGCCCACATCCCGCTATGGACCGCCTACGCTGAATGGGGCTGGGGCACCGACGACAGCGCCGCTGCGCTCGCCCTGCTCCGCCGCTTCGGCTCGGTGACGGTGCTGAACGGCCACGTCCACCAGGTGCTGCAGAAGGTGGAGGGCAACATCGCCTTCCACTCCGCCCGCTCGACTGCCTACCCGCAGCCGGCGCCGGGCACAGCCCCCTCTCCCGGGCCGCTCAAGGTGCCGGCGGAGCAGCTCCGCTCCGTTCTCGGCATCCGCACCGCCACCCTCGTCCCCGGCCGCGACCGCATCGCGCTGATCGACACTCCCCTCGCCTGAACCTTCTTCGGAGAACCGCAATGCCCCAGCTCCTCCTCAAGCACCCGCGCAGCTACGCGCTCGCCGTCCTGCTCGGCCTCGCCCCCGTCCCGCTCGCCCTCGCCGCCCCTGCCGCGGCGGCCCCGGCGCGCGCGCAGGCTGTGCAAATCCGCAACTTCGCCTTCGTCCCCGCCATCCTCGTGGTCGCTCCCGGCACCACCGTCACCTGGACCAATGCGGACGAGGATCCCCACAGCGTCGTCGCCACAAACAAGGCCTTCCGCTCCTCCGCCCTCGACGGCGGCGACAAGTTCTCCTTCACCTTCACCACCCCCGGCGCCTTCCAATATTTCTGCTCGCTTCACCCGCACATGGTCGGCAAGATCATCGTCAAGGCGCCCTGATCGAAGGGGGTGAGGCGGCCCATGCGAGAGAGCAGGCGGTTCTTCCGGCCCCGGCTCGCCTTTCGGGCGGGATCGCCGGGACGCGCTCCGGCCACCGCTGCCGAGGATGGCGAGGCGGACCGATTCCGCCTCCTGATGCTGCCGCACATGGAGGCCGCCTACAGCCTCGCCCGCTACCTCGCCCGCGACGGCGCCGCCGCCGAGGACATTGTCCAGAACGCCTACCTCCAGGCGCTGCGCGGCTTCGCGGGCTTTCGCGGCGAGGCGCCCAGGGCCTGGCTCCTTGCCATCGTGCGCAATTGTTTTCCCGACTGGGCCCGCGCGCGCGGCGCCGGCATCGCGACCGTCGAATCGGATGAGGTCGACGAAGGCGTCGAGGAGGACACGCCGGAAGCTATCCTCGCGCGCAAGAGCGAGATCGCGGCGCTGCGCGGCACCATCGAAGATCTGCCGGAGCCCTTCAGAGAAGCGATCGTGCTGCGTGAGCTGGAAGAGCTTTCCTACAAGGAGATCGCGATGATCACCGGCGTGCCGATCGGCACGATCATGTCGCGGCTCGCACGCGGGCGGCGCATGCTGTGCGACCTGCTGCTCCCGGCGGGCGACGCGGAGAGGAGGAAAGCGGCGCCATGACCGATTGCCCGGACCCCCTGCTGCTCCACGGCCTCGTCGACGGCGAGCTCGACGCCGCCAACGCCGTCGCCCTCGAGGCGCATCTCAGGACCTGCACGGCCTGCGCCGAGGAGCTCGGCCGGATCGAGGCGCTGCGCGCCCGCCTCGCCGGAACGGCGCTCCGCCACCGCCCGCCGCCGGGCCTCGCCGGCCGGATCGAGCGCGCCCTCGCCGGCGCCGCCGGCCGGCCCGTGCGCCGCGCCGCGCCCCCGCGCGCGCCCTGGTTCGCCGGCGGCGCGCTCGGCGCCGTCGCGGCCGCCCTCGCCTTGCTCGTCGCCGCGCCGCAGCTCACCAGCACCGGCCTCGAGGACGCGCTCGTCGCCGACCATGTCCGCTCGCTTCTCGCCGCCCACGTCGTCGATGTCGCGACCAGCGACCGGCATGTGGTGAAGCCCTGGTTCAACGGCCGCATCGACTTCGCCCCGCCGGTCCCCGAGCTCGCCGCGCAGGGCTTCCCCCTCGTCGGCGGCCGTCTCGACTATCTGGACGGCAAGGTCGTCGCGGCGATCGTCTACAAGCGCCGCCTCCACACCTTGAACCTGTTCGTCCGCCCCGCCCCCGCGCTCGCCTCGCCCGTCGCCTTCACCGCGCGCCGCCAGGGCTACAGCCTCGCCCGCTGGACCGGGGGCGGCCTCGAATATTGGGCCGTCTCCGACGTCGCGACCGAAGACCTCGCCGCCTTCCGCAAGGCCTTCACGGAGGCGGTGCGGCAGCCCTGATCTCAGAACGGCGCGATCCGCACCCCTTCCCTCTCATTGTCCCACACCATCGCGAGCACCGACCACAGCCCGTCCGCGTCCTTGACCAGCTGGATCGAATTCACCCCCCGCCGCTCCGGCTCCTGATCGTCGGGCGCCCGCCGCGCCTCATAGGCGCTCCAGACGTGGGCGATGTTGCCGAAGACGTCGATCCGCCGCGCGATCTCGACCTCATAGAAATCGTTGGCGGCGAAGAAGGGCGTGGTGTCGGCCTCGTACTCCGCCGGTCCCATCATCTTCATCGCCGGCCGCCCGTCGGCGTCCAGCCAGGTGCGCACCTGCCGCGCCTCCGGGTGGAAGATCGCCCGCTGCCGCGCCCAGTCGCGCGGCCCCGCCGGGCCCGAGATCATCGCGTAAAGCTCGTCGACCACCGCGCCGACGTCCGTCTTGTCCACCATGTTCGTCCCTCCTCGCGAGCGCCCCCAACCGGTGCACCGCTAGCACGGGTAGCGGCTTTGCCTGCAGTTGTTGCTGTCGGGCGGTGCCCCTCCTTGGGAAATGCATGATTCTCCTTCGTTTTCGCACGAAGAGCCCATTGCAGGTGTATTGCATGACTGATACAGCTCGGTCCGAGTTCAACGATTGGGTAGCGTGACCGTGGCCGGGGATTGGGGAAAGAAGCAGAAGACGAGATTGTTTGCGGGGGCGGCGCTCGCCTTGCTGGCGCCGGCGACGGCTGCCTTTGCTCAAGGCGCCGCTCCACCGCAGAAACCCGGGTCGGGCCCCTCCCGCCCAGCCGCTCCGGCGCGTCCGCCGCAGGCCGACCAGGACGCCATCGTCATCACGGCGCCCGCCCAGCAAACGTCCATCGACCGCCAGACCTACCTCGTCCGCGACACGGCCGAGGCGCGGAGCACGACGACGAGCGACATCCTCGCCCGCATCCCGTCCGTCGAGGTGCAGGCGGACGGCAGCGTCCGCCTCATTGGCGCCGGCGAGGCGACGATCCTGATCGACGGCCGCCGGGTCGCCGATCCGCAGACGATGCTGCGCAACATGACCGGCAACCAGATCGCCCGGATCGAGGTGCTGACCAATCCCGGCGCCCAATTCCCTGCGCAGGGGACTGGCGGCATCGTCAACATCGTCACCCGGCGCAACACCCAGAACGGACTCGGCGGCTCGGCAACGGCAAGCGGCGGCAGCTACGGCAGCTACGACGTTCGCCTGTCGCCGACCTACGGCACCGGCAACTGGACCTTCACCGGCAATCTCGGCCACGGCCGCGGGGAGCAGCACGCCGACTTCGAACGCGAGCGCTATGCGCTGCAGCCGGGCGGCCAGATCCTCCTCTCCTCCGAGACCGGAGGCCAGGCCGACGTGTTCCGCTATTATTACGGCAACGCGTCGGCGAGCTACCGACCGAACGACAAACGCACCTTCACCCTGAGCGGCACCGCCGCCCATACCGATCTGGACCAGGAACGGCCGTCTCTGCTGGCCGGGCCGGCCATCCCCGGCGGCAGCGCCGTCCAGCTCTCGACCAACGATGCGGGCTTCGACTACCGCGACCTCTCCCTCGATTATCGCGGCACCACCGCCCGCCAAGGCGAGGCGCTGACCGCCTCGGTCAAGTGGGCGCGCTTCGCCGGCGGCTTCGACAGCCTGTTCTCGGTCGATCCTGCCGCTGGGCCCGCCAATGTCTTCCGCCAGCAGCGCAGCATGTCCGACAACAGCTGGACCGGGAAGGTAGACTATGTACGGCCGATGGGCGGGAAGGGCAGCGTCGACCGCCTCTCGCTCGGCGCGCAACTCGTCACGACGGACAACCGGATCGGGCAGGCCGCGACCGGCACGCTGCCTTCCGGTGCGCCCTTCGCGACCGGCTCCGTCGTCGAGGGACGCTGGTTCGAATATGCAGGCTACGTCACCTATCAGCTCGCCCTCGCCGGCTTCACGATCATGCCGGGGGTGCGGCTGGAGGGACGCGAATACGATCTCGGCGGCACGACCGGCGTCCCCGACCTCAAGACGACGCGGCTCTTCCCGAGCTTCCATGCCGAGCGGGCGCTCGCCAAATGGCTGACCGGCACGGCCAGCTATTCGCGCCGCATCACCTATCCGCCGATCCAGCTCCTCAACCCCGCGCTGATGTTCCAGGACGCGACCACCGCCCAGGCCGGCAATCCCCTCCTCCAGCCGCAGCTCACCGATTCCTGGGAAGTGCGCCTGCGCGGCACCGTCGCGCGCCGCCACAATCTCGAGCTCGCCGCGTTTCGCCGCACGACGCAGGACCTCTGGTCGTTCCGCGGCGAGGTCGACGCGAACGGCGTCCTGGTAACCCGCCCGGCCAACTTCGGCGCGCAGGCCCTGACCGGTGCCGAGCTCTCGGCGCGCGGTCCGCTCCTCACCAACCTGCGCTACGTGCTCACCGCCAACGCCTCCGACCAGGGCCTCGACCAGGACGCCGGCGGGCCCCTGCCGAGCCGCCACAGCGGCACCTGGTCCGGGACCGGCCAGCTCGAATATAAGGACGGCCAGGACGGCCGTCGCGGCGCCGACCGGGTCAACCTCACCTTGCGCTATTTCGGCCCCACCGACACCGGTTTCACCCGCACCTCGTCCCTCGCGCTCGCCACCTTCACCTGGTCCCACGCGATTACGGACCGCCTGTCCGGCGTCCTCACCATGGCGAACCTCAGGCTGTCGCAGGGGCGGGAATCGATCACCACCGGCCTTACAAGCCGCTCGCGCGACCTGTTCGCGCCCGCCTCCCCGCAGCGCATCACCGTCGCTCTGACCTGGAGCTTCCGCCCGCCCGGCCAGGGCCCGCGCGTGCAGCAGCAGCAACAGCAGGGGCCGCCGCCCATTCCGGGCGCCGGACCGAACTAGGGGGCGACGAGGGCCCGGGTCGCCCTTCCGCCGGCGCCCGCTCCGGCCGCTCAGCCCGCCGGCGCGATCTTGCGGACGGTGAAGCCGACGATCTTGCCTGCCCAGCGGCACTCGAACGAGCGCCGCGCCGCACCCTCGCCGATCGTGCCCCAGACGACCGCCCGGCCGGGGCTGCGGTCCTCGACGTCGATCATGTGGGCCGCGCCCAACGTCGCCGCGCGTTGCATGCAGGCAGCGGGCGCCGCCTGTCGCACGTCGACGCCAGGCGCCGCGCGCGGCCCGTCGCCGACCGCCGCCTTGCCCACCGCGTCAACTGCCCCGACCGCGAGCCCGGCGACGCAGCCGCCGAGCGGCGCCGCCGCGAGGGTGAGAAAGGCCGCCATCCGTCCGCGCATCGTCGCGCTCCTCTCCTGCCGCCCCGGGGCCGCTCTCCCACGCCGCCGTCGCCGGCGCAACCGCTCCTGCGCCCTCCACGCCCGCCGCTTTGCCTCCCCCGCCCCCGGCTGCTAGGGCGCCCGCAAATCTCCTCACACAATCGAAAAACCATGACCGACCTGAAGCGCCTTCGCAATTTCAGCATCATCGCCCACATCGACCACGGCAAGTCGACGCTCGCCGACCGGCTCATCCAGCGCACCGGCGGGCTGACCGACCGGGAGATGACGCACGGCCAGATCCTCGACAACATGGACATCGAGCAGGAGCGCGGCATCACGATCAAGGCGCAGACCGTCCGCCTCGACTACAAGGCGAGCGACGGCGAGACCTATGTCTTGAACCTGATGGACACGCCCGGCCATGTCGACTTCGCCTACGAGGTCAGCCGCTCCCTCGCCGCCTGCGAAGGCGCCCTCCTCGTCGTTGACGCGGCGCAGGGCGTCGAGGCGCAGACCCTCGCCAACGTCTACCAGTCGATCGAGCACGACCACGAGATCGTCCCCGTCATCAACAAGATCGACCTCCCCGCCGCCGACGTCGACAAGGTGAAGAAGGAAATCGAGGACATAATCGGCCTCCCCGCCGACGACGCCGTCCTCACCTCCGCCAAGACCGGCATCGGCATCGACGAGGTGCTGGAAGCGATCGTCGCCCGTATCCCACCGCCCAAGGGCGACCGCGACGCGCCCTTGAAGGCCATGCTGGTCGACAGCTGGTACGACCCCTATCTCGGCGTCGTCATCCTGATCCGCGTCATCGACGGCACGATCCGCAAGGGCCAGAACGTCAAGTTCATGGCCGGCGGCACCACCCACCTGGTCGACCGCGTCGGCGCCTTCCGCCCCAAGATCGAGCAGCTCCCCGAGCTCGGCCCCGGCGAGATCGGCTTCATCACCGCCCAGATCAAGGACATCTCCGAGACCCGCGTCGGCGACACCATCACCGACGCCCGCCGCCCCGCCGCCGAAGCCCTGCCCGGCTTCAAGGAGGTCCAGCCGGTCGTCTTCTGCGGCCTCTTCCCGGTCGACGCCGCCGACTTCGAGAAATTGAGGGAGAGCATCTCGAAGCTCCGCCTCAACGACGCATCGTTCAGCTTCGAGATGGAGACGAGCGCCGCCCTGGGCTTCGGCTTCCGCTGCGGCTTCCTCGGCCTCCTCCACCTCGAGATCATCCAGGAGCGCCTCACCCGCGAGTACGACCTCGACCTCATCACCACCGCGCCGAGCGTCGTCTACCGCATCCACCTCACCCACAAGGACGCGCAGGGCAAGGAGCTGATCGAGCTCCACAACCCCGCCGACATGCCGGACCCGAACCGCATCGCCACCATCGAGGAGCCGTGGATCGAGGCGACCATCTACGTCCCCGACGAATATCTCGGCCCCATCTTGAAGCTCTGCCAAGACCGCCGCGGCATCCAGAAGAACCTCACCTACGTCGCCGGCCGCGCCCAGCTCACCTACGAGCTGCCCTTGAACGAAGTGGTGTTCGACTTCTACGACCGCCTGAAGAGCATCTCGCGCGGCTATGCGAGCTTCGACTACCACCAGATCGGCCACCGCGAGGGCGACCTCGTCAAGATGAACATCCTCGTCAACGCCGAGCCGGTCGACGCCCTGAGCATGATCGTCCACCGCGCTGCGGCGGAGGCGAGGGGGCGGCACATGTGCGAGCGGTTGAAGGACCTCATCCCCCGCCACCTCTTCAAGATCCCCATCCAGGCCGCCATCGGCGGCAAGGTGATCGCGAGGGAGACGATTGCGGCGCTGAGGAAGGACGTCACGGCCAAGTGCTACGGCGGCGACGCCACGCGCAAACGCAAGCTGCTGGAGAAGCAGAAAGAGGGTAAGAAGCGGATGCGGGAATACGGGTCCGTTTCGATCCCTCAAGAGGCTTTCATAGCGGCTCTTCGCATGGGCGAAGAGTGACGGAGAGGGATCGCGTGCTGTGCGCCGTCAGCACCCCGTGCCGCCGGTGCTCGCACGTCCCGCAGGAAGCTTTCATCGCCGCCCTGCGGATGGGTGAGGAATGAAGGCGGTTTTCAAAACCGATGAATTCGCCTATATCCGTGCAATGAACGAGCAGTCGCCCATCGTCTCCGAGTTCGAGACGGCCGAGCAGGAGGCCGCCTACACCGACTGGCTGAAGCGCAAGGTTGCGGCGTCGCTGGCCGACCCGCGCCCTGCCGTCCCGCATGATGAGGCAATGCGCCGCGCGCGCGCCGTCATCGCGAAGGCGAAGGCCAAGGCAGCGCGGTGAAGCTCGTCTGGCTCGAGCCCGCGCTCGAGCAGCTCGAAGCGATTCTGGAATATATCGCCGCCCGGAACGAACAGGCCGCGATCCGCCTCCAGGCCGCAATCGAGAATTGCGCGGAAGGGTTGGCCGATCACCCCTTCATGTACCGTCCGGGACGGGTGGAAGGTACTCGGGAAGCGATAGTGCATCCCAACTACATCCTCATTTACCGGGTGACGGTCGATGCCGTCGAAATCGCCGCCGTCGTACATGCGCGGCAGGAATATCCCTGACGTTGCCTTGAGGGACGGGATACGGCTTCGCGCCGGCGCCTCAGGCGCTCATCGCATTGCTGATGGTGGTGAAGATGTTGGCGAGGTTCAGGCCGAGACTCTGGAAGGCGACGATGCAGGCGATGGAGATGAGCGCGGCGATAAGGCCGTATTCGATCGCCGTCGCCCCCTCTTCGCGGCGCAGCAGCTGCTTCAATACCGTCATCTTGCCCCTCCGTCCCTTGGGGCGATGGTAAGAGGAGAGTGTTTTGAGGGGGTTAACGGTTGCGCCTCGGTGACGGCGAGATCCTCGGCCCAAGCTGGACTAGAAGCTGAAATCCCCGCGCAGCCGATGCGGGGACGCGCGAAGACACGGCCGGGAAAGCAAATGCCTACAAGTCTTTAAACGGGCCGATGCGGTAGTTCTGCTTCATCCACCGCCCTAACTCCGAGTAGTGAAGTACCGTCCAGTCGAACATCTTGGCTGAATGACGAAGCGCCCGAGAAACCGTTTGATTGGTAATCACCATGTTATCGCCGCCGAACTCCGGACGCTCGCTCACCAAGTGGTTTACTTCTACAACGGACTGGCTGCACCACGTTTGCAAAACCGCGCCTTGATTTTCGAACACCATGGATGGCCCCTGATCGAATCGCCAGTTCCATTCGAAACCAGCGAGCAATGAGATACAGAAGTCACGAAACTCCTCGTCGGAACGCTTCGAGGGTTCGACGCCCACTGCGAGTCCTATCACGTCGATGTGCCGCGCTAGCCTTCCACGGGGTATTAGCTCAACTTCATAAGTATGGCGGCCGAGAGCGATGCGAACGCGATGCTGCCCGGAATCCAGCGCATAGGGCCAAAACACAACAATGCGCCGCGCGGTATGGAGGTGGGCGTCCTCACACAGCATTGAATATAGGACCCGCTGAACCGTTTCCTCAGGATATTCACTTCCGTACGCAGCAGCACCACAAAGACCCAGAAGGCGACTGCCACGTAATTCACTTAGAAGCTCTTGACCCTCAGGAAGACGAGTGCACCAGATAAGTGCCTGCAGGGCGGCCTTCAGGTAACGAGATGCGTAATTCGAAGCGGATAGGGAATTTGCGAAAGATCCGATCTGACGCTGTCGATGGTTGGCCATTAGCCAAACTACATCGACTCCGAATGCAGTCTCTCGGACATCGATCGCGGCTACCTTGGTCGATTTGGGCGTCCCAAACCCGATCGGGCGAATGTTAATGAGATGAGACGCTGCGTCATCAGCTTCCGCCCCGGCTGTGACGGCTTCCGCTACGGTTGATAATGCTGGCGCGTCGCTTGGTGAAATGCCGATAATGAGAGGCGTCGTCACCTCGCTGGTTAGCAGGCCCTGATCGATCGGAGCTCCTTCCGCGAATACGAAATCCTCGCGAACTCTCCCGTTAAACTGAGGCTGCTTAACCACGTATCGTGCAATGCCGCCACGTCCAATTATTTTCCAAGAGGGCACCTCCTGCGACCGGCGCTTGAGTCGCGATTGCCACTTGGTTGCGCGCGCCACCACCGACGTCACGCCAAAAGCAGCCCCGAGGGCTTTCGTTCGGGCAAATGACTTCGGGGAAATGAGCAATGCCTCTGGTGCATATACGTTCACAGTCCTGTCTCGGACTACAGCAACAGTTTGCGCCAAGTCGGATACAGACCTTAGATTCAGCCTAATTCCCTCCGCGAGGTCCTCCTTTACCGCAGGCAATATAACGACCGCGTCTCTCCAAGCGTCCGCGCCAGCGTTGTCCTTGGACCTGAGCTCGTCGTAAGCAGAGGTCAGCACATGTGGGTACTTCTCCTCGAGGGAACAGAATGCGACCAGTTCATATGCCACCAGCGGATTCTCGGCGGCATTGGGTTGCCGCAAGATAGAGTTAGCTAGGGACTTCAACCGAGCCGCCGGTCCCGTGTGTATTTCGTTCATGAAATCGCGGAAGGCCCAGATCGCCTGACGCCCCACCTCTGCCTCTAGACACTCCGTCGGAACGGTTGGCCAGTTTGGATCGACGAAGAGCGACTCGAAGCGGGTAATGTTTCCGAAAGTATCGCTTATCTGGATAAGGAGCTCGTTGGACCGTTGCCACGATTGCAATAGGGGCAGAAGGAACCCGGGCCGTCCCGGGTCTGTGTCGAGAAGTTGATACAGGTTCGGCATCTAGATATCGCGTTCCAACAAGATACGCCGCTTCACGTAATATGCGAGACACAGATCGTGGATTGCAGTGGTGTACTCGCTCGGCCTCATACGGTCGTAGGTCCGATAAGGGATGCGTTCGATACCAAGCGCGGCCAGCTTCGCACCGGTTGCGCCCGCGGCGAAAGAACTGGGAAGGATCACTGCGTCCACTGCATCGCTGATATTCAGAGCATCGGCGGTCTGCAATTCTATTCCCGAGCCTCTGCTGTCTATGTCGTTTCCCTCTTTGGCGTTGATCAAAGCAGCGTAGCTTTGCGCTTCGAAGTCCGATGGGTCGAGCGTGGGCTCTGCTACGGGCCGACCCAGCAGATAAGCTGGAACCGAACCAAAAAACAACTCGACGAGGCGCGCTGGGCTGGAGAGGTCCGGCTCAAGAGCAAAGTCTCCGAGTTTCATGTGCTTGTGCAGGAAACGGGCGTAGTATTCGTTTTGGAAGGCACCGGAGTCAAATGGAAAGATCCGCCGCAAGTCTGGATCCGAGGTCGCTTTGAATATCAAACAAACGGGGTAATAGTGGCCGAGGGCACTCGGGTCAGCAGAGGCATTTGGGCGAAACGACGGCCGACCGTAGAACAGGTACGTCAGGCTTTCACCGGTGAATACTGGGCATGGTTGGGGATCTAAACTCCCGGCGTCTAGTATATCCTCCAGAGCGTATACGTCTGTCCCATGAATCAGGGGCAGCCGTGGCGTGGCCTCCGCTGCTCGACTCACCTTCTCACGGAGGCGCCGCTTGCCCACATCAAGACGATGAACCATTCTGCGCCACCGATTAGCTAGTAGGGAGAGTGTCTTTCCGCGCTACACGGATCTCGTAGAGCTACCGGCGTCGTCGATCAAACCTAGTGCATCCCTCAGGATCCGCCGGATCGCCTTGGGCTTCGAGAGCCTCGGCTCGGGCTGCTGCTCAATCCACGCCTCCAACGCCGCCTCAATGTCCGGGTAGAGCCGCACCCCAATCACAGGCCCGATCCCCGTCTTCGGCCGCCCGCGCCCTCTTTTCTCGTTAACGGGTATTGACCTGCTCCGCAATAGGAGTTAACGAGTATTCGAACCGGAGCAAGGCGGCATCCTTGCTCCGGCTCTGACCCCCTCACGCCTTCAAGGAGGCGATCAGTGGCTGCTGCGCAGCTTAATCGAAGCTTGGGCGAAGGGCTAGGCGCGGCAAAGCCGCGCCGTGACGTCGAACGAGTTCGCGCGGCTCTCGGCCGCACGCCTCGCCGGTCGGCCTGCGCCGAGTCCAGTCGCTGCTCGCGGTCGCTGCGCGCTCGCTTCGCTGCTCGTGGCCGGCTTGGCTGATGGCTGACGGCCGGCATAACCCCACCCGACGCCCTCTGCTGGGCGCGGCTTTGGGGGTGCCGCTTTCCTGTCACCCCGGACTTGATCCGGGGTCCACCTTCCCTGCTCCTGCACCAGAAGGCAGGTGGATGCCGGATCAGGGTTCCCATCCAAGTAGTACTTTGATGGGTCCCTCCGTCCGGCATGACGACTGGGGGGAAGCGCTGAACGCCTTCCACGCCGCCGACGCGGAGTGCGCCGCATCGAGGCCGCCACCGCCGGCGCGTCGATGGAGGAGGAGGAAGCGTGGCTGCCCGCCCACGACGCCGCCTCCGACTCGATGGAGGAGGCGCTTGCGCGCACCTTCGCCGCGCCGGCGCCGGACCTTCCCGCTCGCCGCCAAGCTCCAGCTCCTCTTCGCCCACGCCATCGAGCCCGGCGCCGTCGAGGACGACGTCGTCGCCGCGCTCCTCGCCGACTCGCGCCGGCTGCTGGCCGCCTGACGCCCTGGGCTCCCGTCGACGTTCCAGTTCGATGGGCGCATTCCCGCCCGGGGCCGCGCGCCCGCTTGCCTTTGCCCGCCGGATGCGCTTGGTTCGCGCCCCGGGGAGGGACGCGACATGGCAACCGGTTCCTGCATACGCGCGCTGGCGGCGGCCGCCGCGCTCTTTGCCGCGGGCCCGGCCTTCGCCCGGCCCGTCGACGCCAACGCGCTTACCGCCGAGATGGCGCGGCGGATCGGGGAGGCGGCACCTGCCCTGAAGGTGACGGTCGCCGGGCCGCTCACGCTCAGCCTCAAGGGCGGCGCGATCGGCGAGGGGCAGTTCAATCTCGACCGGCTCGCCGCCTTCTGCGCGGAGAACGAAGCGGCGGATTGCGAGGCCCTCAAGGCGGCCATGGTCAAGGGCGCCGTCGAGACGGCGACCAGCGACCGCAGGGTGACGCCCGAACGGCTTCGCGTCGCCGTCCGCGCGCGTGCCTATCTCGACGCCGTCCAGCAAGGCGCCGCGGCGCGGGGCGGCCTGCTGCGGCGGCCGCTGGCCGAGGGGATCGACGCGGTGCTCCTCGCCGACTTCCCCTCGAGCGCGGCGATGCTCGGGCCCGCCGACCTCGCGCCGCTCGGCCTGACCGAAGCCGACGCCTTCGCGCGCGGCCGCCGCAACGTGCTCGCGCACCTGCCCAAGCTGCCCACCGCGGCCGAGCTCGACGGCGCCGTCGTCGTCATCGCGGGCGAGGATTACGACGCGAGCCTGCTCCTCGCCGACGGCTGGGCGCAGCTCGCGCGCGCGGCGGGCGGCGGCCTCTTCGCCGTCGTCCCCGACGACAACCGCCTCATCGTCGGCACCATGGCCGAGCTCCCCAGCCTGCGCGCGCTCGCCGCCAACGGCTTCCGTGCCGCCCAGCGCGGCATCTCGCCCGACGTGCTGCGCTGGAGCGACAAGGGCTGGGTCAAGGCGAAGTAGCGCCCCCGGGCCCGCCGGCCTCGCGCGCCTCCCGCGCCTCCTTCTCCTCGCCGACGCGCACCGCGGCGTCGAGCCAATGCTCCTCCTCGCCGGGCGCGGGCGCCATGTCGGCGTCGGTGATGCGGCCGTCGGCGCGGCGGGCGGCCCAATCGGCGCGGGCCTCGGCTTCCCAGGCGACCTGCGCCGCCGCGTCGCGGGCGTGCTGCTCCTCGTAGCGCAGGCGCTTGGCCGCATGGTCGTCGCCGCCGCCGTAGGATTCCAGCGGCTCGGTGCAATAGCCGCCCTGATCCTCGTAGAGGTGGCAGGGGGGCTCCGGGCGCGGGGGATCGCCGCAGCCTTCCCAATGGGCGCGGCGGGCCTCGTCGAGCAGCTTCGACATCGGCGTCTCGGCGATGGTGCGCAGATCGTGGGGGCCGAGCCGCGCTTCCTTGAGCAGCGCCATGCCGTTGCCGCTGACGACGTCGAGCGCGACCTCCAGCGCGGTGACCTGGCGGACGTAGAAATCCGCCTCGGCGATGCGGCCGTGGATCCGCGCCTGTCGCTCCTTCCAGAGCTTGAGGATATATTTGTCGAGCAGCGCCTCGAGGAGATCGAGCTGGAGGCGCTCGGCCTCGTCGCCGGACTCGCCAGGGGTGGAGGCGGCCGGCCCGGCGGACGCGGCGGGGCGGCGGGCCACCGCCCGGCTCCAGGGCGGCGGCGGCGGGCGCCAGCCGGCCTGGTCGGACGCGACGGCGCGCACGCCCTCGGCGAGGCGGCGGCCGCGCTCGTCGGCGGCGATCGCCATCGCTTCCTCGCGGGCGGCGGCGAAGCCCTCGCTGCCGGGGGCGGCGAGCAATTGGGTGACGCCGAACTGCGCCTTGCCGACGGCGCGGGCGGCGGCGCGGTCGGAGCCGGTCAGCGACAAAGCGGCGATGAAGGCGCGCTGGACCTCGGCGTCCCATCCGTCGGCGCGGGTCGTGCGGCGGGGGACGGGATCGAAATCGAGCAAGGCGCCGAACGCTTCGAACGGATCGGCGCCGGCCAGGCCCTCGGCCCGGCAGCGGTCGCAGACGACCTGGATGGGGGTGGGGGCAGGGGGCACGACTCGCAGCTCCTCGAGGACATAGGAGCTTGGAACATCAATAGTACGAATTCCTATTTTGCAAGCGGAATTTGTGCCGGTTCGGTTCTTTAAGACGGGACGGACGAGCGCCGCGGACGTCACGGGAGTGAATCCCGTGACGTTGGTCCTGTCCGCTGCGCGGCAGGCCGGCCGGCCTCGCCGAGTCCGGGGACAGCGCGCGCTATCCCCGGCCCGCTTCAGCAGACCCGCATGCGGTGGTGGTGGCGGTAGACGACGCGGCAATGGTGGCCGCGGCCGTTGCGCCAGCCGTAATGATGGCCGCGGGTCCAGCCGTGGTGGCGCATGTAGCGGCGGTCATGATGGCCGTCGCGCATGCCGTGGTCGCCATGGCTCATGCCGTGGCCCATGCCGCGGTCGTGGTCGCCGTGATGCTCGCGGCCGTCCGGCCCGCCGCCGTGCATGCCGCGATCGCCCTGCTCGCCATGGCCCGGCTGGGCGACGGCCGGCGCGGCGGCGATGCCGAGCGCGAACAACGCGCCGGCGGCGATGGTGAAGATCTTCATATGGCCTCTCCCTGATGCAGGTTAACTACGCCCCTGCGGGATCGGGAACCGTTGCGGGGGCGCAAAGGTTCCGCCCCTCAGCTTCGGCGGGAGGCGGCGCGGCGGATCGCCCAGGCGGCGGCGAGGACGAGGCTGAGCGCGACGGTGTCGACCACCCAGTCCATGACGTCGCAGTCGCGGTGGAGGGCGGGGATCGCCTGGACGATCTCGATGATGGCGCCGAACCAGGACAACGCGAGGCCGATCGCCGCATAATTGCGCTCCGGCCAGGCGGCGGCGGCGAGGGCGGCGAGGGTGGCGAAGGCGGCGACATGCTCGACCTTGTCGCCCGGCTCGCCCGGGAAATGGGGCGGGTGCGGGGCGATCGCCATCGCGAACGCGAAAGCGAGCGCCGCCCAGAAGAGGAGGCGGAGCGCGCGGCGGTGGCGAGCGAGCAGCGCGGTCATCTGAGGCCGTCGAGCCAGCCGAGCACCTCCTGCTCGAGCCGGATCCGCGCGCCCGACCAGCCATGGTCGGTGGCGACGTGGACATTGGAGACCTTCGCGCCCGGCACCCTGGCGACCTGGGCGGCGAGGGCGTCGGCGGCGGGGGCAAGGCCGTCGTCCGAGGTGAGGACGAGGAGCGGCGCGCGGGCCAGGCCGGCGGCGCCCGGCGTCCAGTCGAAGGCGGCGGCGTGGGCGAGCACCTCGTCGGCCATGGTCTCCGCGGTGACGCCGGCGAGCGCCTCCATATTGTCGGCCATCAGCGCCACCGCCTCGGCGCGCGGCCCGGCGCGGCCGCCCATGTTGGCGGCGGAGAGGAGGATGGTGCCGGCGAGGCCCGGGTCCCGCTCCGCCGTCATCGCCGCGACCCAACCGCCCATCGAATGGCCGGCGAGGACGATCCGCTTCGGGTCGGCGCCGAGCCTCGCGGCATTGGCCGGATCGCGCAGCCAGGCGAGCACGGCGCGCGCATCGTCGAGATTGCCCGCGAAGCTGAACCTGCCCGGGCTGCCCCACGAGCCGCGGTAATTGACGGTCACGGCCAGCCAGCCCGCCCGCCGCGCCGCCTGCGCCAGGTCGAGATTCTTCTCGTTGCCGGGAAGGCCGTGGAGGAGGAGCAGCACGGGGTGCGGCCCGGCGCCCGCCGGGGTGTAGGCGACGCCGTTGATCGCGACGCCGCCGGACGGGATGTGGAGCACCTGCATCCCCGGCGGATGGGCCCGGTCGTGCGGCGGGTCGGTGTAGATTGCGGGGCGGATCTGCGCCGGCGGAACGTGCGCCGCCGCCGCCGCGGGAAGGAGGGCGAGCGCCGCCAGCATCGTCAGTCGCATCCGCATCCCTCCCGCCTGTCGAGGCCGAGGCATGCCGCGTTCGGGGACGCGGCGCAACCGCCGCGGGCGGCGCGGAACCTGATCCAGGTTAGCGCGTTCGGCGGCCAAATCGTTTGCGTACCAACCTCTCCCCCGCCCCGGCCGCCTTCCGCATCGGCCGGGGCTTTTCGTGTCAGAGGTCGACCACCTCGAACGTACGGCGCGCCATCATGCGTTCGGCGAGCATCGCGCGGTGGCAGCCGGGAGCCTCCTTCTCGTAGCAGAGAAGGGCGGCCTTCTTCTCCGAAGCGGCCTCGAGCGCCTGCTCCAGCGCAAGCGCCGCCTCGTCGGTCTCGAGTTGGCCGGCATAGATGGCGCGCATTTCCGCGGTCCTCCCCTTTCGCGCGGCTTCGCGGCCGGCGGCCGGCGTCCCGAGCGGGCGGAGGTGGAGATAGTGTATGCCGCGCTCCGCCAGGGCGTTCCTGAGCGCCGTCTTCGAGAAGCCGGGCCGCCGCGAGGCGGCGACGGCGCGGACGTCGATCACCAGCTCGATGCCGGCGGCGGCGAGCTCCCCGAGGAACTCTTCCTGGGTCTTTCCTTCATAGCCGATGGTCGCGAGAGTCCTCATGCCGCTCTCCTAGCATGGCGAGGGCCGGCCGCCATGATGTCCGATAGCGAACAGCGCGCCGTTCGAAATTGTTCGGAAATTCCGCCGCTCCGAGTAGGGAAACTTCCCAACTTTTGTGAATAGCCGTTCAGTATCGCCGTAGCCACGCACACAGAAATGGCTGTTTTCCGCCGTTTCTTCCGTTTGGCACGGCCTCTGCATAACCCTTGGCATGGCGCCGGACGATCCGGTGCCGGTTCAGGGAGAATGACAATGACCTTCAACGCCAACATCTCGCACCTCGCGGTTTCCATCGTCGGCGCGCTCGTCGCCGCCACCCTCTTCGTCTCCGCGGCCGTCGGCCCCGCCGGTCAGCTGATCTGACCGGCGGCAGCCACCCACACGCACTTCATCAAAGGACCCAAGACCATGTCGCCCTTCGCCCTCGATCGCTCGAACCGCAAGCTGATGGGCGTCTGCGCCGGCCTCGCCGAGACGACCGGCAGCGACCCGACGCTCGTCCGCCTGCTGGCGGTGCTCAGCGTCTTCCTGCTCGGCCCCGTGGCCGTCTTCCTCTACGTCGTCGCCGGCCTGATCGCGCCGGACCGGGCGTGACCCGTGGACCGGGTCTACGCGCAGTGGATGCGCCGCCTGCAGCTCTTCCTCGGCCAGAAGCCGAAGTCCGGCCGCCGCTGAGGAAAACGGGGACAGTATACATTTTCGCCGCGGCCCGGCCTGCTCCGAACCCTCGCTCGAAAATGTATACTGTCCCTGTTTGCGTGCCGGCTAATCGCCCCGGCGGTGCGGCATGATGTCGCGGTGGGCGCGCAGCGACCGCATCGCGAGCCGCACCTCGTAGAGGAACAGGATCAGCCCCGCGACGAGCAGCATCATCGCCAGGATGAACAGCCAGGCGATCGGCCGGCCGAAGGCGAAGTTCGCCAGGTCCGCCACGAACAGGATCGCAACCACCAGGCAGATGAACAGGGCGCTCGCCGTGCAGCAGCTGATGGCGAGGTTGATCACCGTCATCCGCCGGTCGAGGATGTGCAGCTCCTGCGTCGCTTCGCTGAGCTCCACCCCCTCCAGCTTCCCGTACAGGTCCTCGAGCCGCCGCCAGCGGTCCACCGACCGCGCCAGCCGCCCCGCCATCACGTTGAGGATCGAGCCGATCCCGGCGAGCAGGAACACAGGCGCGATGGCCAGCGAGATGAGATGCGCGATCGCGCTGACGGGGGCGCCATGCTCCATGCGCACCGTCTATGCGCCGCGCTCCCCCCTGTGAACCCGCCGCACATCGCGCGGGCAACGGGGACACGTACTTTCCCGAGGAAAGGTACGTGTCCCCACTTCCTACTCGCCGGGGAGAGGGGACATTCGTGCCGCGGCGACTACTTCCCGGCCGCTTCGCCTTCCGCCGGCGGCAGCGCCGGGGCGCCGGGGACGGAATAGGCGGTCATCGTGACCGCCGCGCAGCCGTAGGTCGCCTCGTTGCGGAGCTCGGCCGGCTTCAGCGCCGCCGCCAGCGCCGCCTGCTTCGCCAGAGCCGCCTTGGCGGCGTCGGGATGGCTCGACCAGGCCATCGCCTCGGTCGACGTGCCATCGACCAGCTTCACGCGTGGGTAGGGGGTGAGGTCGCCGAAATAGACGACCTCCCCCGCGCCGACGTGGAAGGCGGGGGCGCCGAGGCAGAAGGTGTTGAGGATCTGCGGCACCTTGGCCGGGCTCGCCCCGAACAGGACATAATCGCCCTCGGTCACCGGCATCACCAGATATTCGGCGGCGAGCGTCTTGTCGCCGCTCCGCACCTGCACCCAGTAGGTGGTGGTGTCGCCGGCCTTCTTCGCACCCTTGGGCTGGGCGACGATGTCGCGCTTGGCGAGATCGTAGCGGGCGAAGGCGAAGGTGCCGCCTTTGTGTTCGCTCATCTTGTCGGGGCGGCGGATGCCGACGACGATCGCGCCCTGCTTCGGGCCGAGGGTGACGGGCGCAGCGAGGTCCGCCGGCTTCTCGACCTTGAGCTGGGCGGCGGCGGGCGACGCGAGGGCGAGGGCGGCGAGGGCGGCGGCGGCGCGCGCCATGAAGCGGCGGCTCACTGCTCGCTCTCCGGCGCGAGGCGGGGGGCGGCGAAATCGTTGTGCCACGCGATCACCTTCTTCTCCTTCCCCAGCTCCTTGGCGCCGAGGATCGTGTTGAAATAGGCCTGCTTCTCGGCCTCGGGCAGCGCCGCGATGCGCGCCTTCTCCGCATCGTCGACCTCGACCCAGCTCCAGCCGTTGATGAGCAGGCAGGAGCGGCGGTTGGCGCGGCGGATCTGGCCTTCGATGATCGCCTGCGCGATGGCGGCGCCGAGGCCGCCGCCGACGCCGGCGGCGATCGGCGAGACCACGGCCGGATTGTAGACGTAGGTCATCGTGCCCGCCGGCGTGCGCGAGCCGCGCGCGATCAGCCGGCACTTCTGCCAGTCTGCGTCATATTGGGCGCGGGTGGCGCCGGGCTTGTTGTAGAAACGGCTGTCCTTGAGGTCGCGCGCGCTGTCCTTGGCGATTTCCTCCGGGCTTTCGTCGCCCTTCAAGGCCGCGGCGGTCGGCGCCTTCTCCGGCGCACGCCCCTGCGTGCCGGTCGGTATCGTCATGACCTGCGATTGCGCGGCCGCAAGCGCCATCGCGATGGCGAGGCTCGTCGTCATCTTGTGATCTCCCCCTGTGAGATTGCGAGGCTAAGCAGAATTTCGAGCCGCCGCAACCAGTTGAGTGGCGCCGCGGCGCAGCTCTTCCGCGCGCCGCGGAATCGGCCTATCCCACCGCGGCCGTCACCCGGGAGGACATCTTCATGCGCATCGCCTTCGCTCTCGCCGCCCTCTCTCTCGCCGCCCTTCCCGCCGCCGCGTCGGCCTCGCTCAAGGAAGGCGCCGCCGCGCCCGATTTCACCACCTCGGGCGCCTTCGCCGGCAAGCCGTTCAAGCTCCATTTGAAGGAGCAGCTCCGCCACGGCCCTCTGGTCCTCTACTTCTTCCCCAAGTCCTTCACCGAAGGCTGCACCTTCGAAGCCCATGCCTTTTCCGATGCCTCGCCGGAATTCCGCAAGATGGGCGCGCGGGTGATCGGCATGTCGGCCGACGACCAGGAGACGCTGAAGCGCTTCTCCACGCAGGAGTGCCGCAATTCCTTCCCGGTCGCGACCGCGACGCCGGATACGATCCGCGCCTATGACGTGAAGCTGCGCGAGGGGCTGCCGATGACCAGCCGCACCTCCTACGTGATCGCGCCCAACGGCAAGATCATCTACGCCTACAGCGACATGAGTTGGAAGAACCACGTCGCCAACACACTGGCGGCGGTGAAGGCGTGGAAGGCGAAGCACCGCGGCTGAGGCAGCGCCCGTCGAACGGGCGCAACGGACGCGACAACCGAGCGTTTAGGATCCGCGCGTGGGGGCGCAGCGGAGTATATGCGTCATGAAATTCTCTTTTCTCGCTTTGAGCGCCGTCGGCGCGCTCGCCGCCGCGAGCCCCGCGCTCGCGCAGAATTACGGCAACGCCTACCAGGGCAATAACGACAGCTACTACAACAATTACAGCGGCAACCGCAGCGGCTGGTACGACGACCGCGCCGAGGCGAACATGTCGCTCGACAGCCGCATCGGCCGGCTGGAGACGCGGCTCAACGCCGGCGTGCGGGCGGGCACGATCGACCGCGACGAGGCTATGCGGCTGCGCGCCGAGCTTCGCGACCTCCGGCGGATGAACAGCCGCTACGGCTATGGCGGCGTCGATGCGAACGAGCGCGCCGACCTGATGGCCCGCCTGCGCGGCGTGCGCGACGACATCGCCGCGGCCGAAGGCGGGAGCGGCTATGGCTACAACAACGGCTACGGCACCGGCTCCAGCGGCAGCTACGGCAGCGCCTACGGCTCGGGAAGCTACAGCCGCGGCTACGACAACGGCTATGGCGGCTATTCGAGCGGCTACGGCGGCTCGAACAACGGCTATGCGACCTCGAACGGCTACGCGACGTCGAACAACGGCTATTACGGCCGCGGCGGCCCCTATGAGGATGCGGACGGCTACGCCACCCTGCGGGTCGGAGAGCGCGCGACCGGCAACCTCTACGGCGTCCCCTATGCGCTGCAGAACACCTATCGCGACGGCTACGGCTATTATTACCGGTCGGACGGCCAGGCGGTCTATCAGATCGATTCGCGCACCGGCACGGTGATGCGCGTCTATCCGATCACCCGCTGAGCGAGGCGACGGGTTGAGAGCCTGATTTACGTCGGCGGCCGGGGCGCGCCGCGCTTCGACTTCGGGCGATCAGGCCCTCGGCGGCGTCCGCCGGCTCCCGTGGCCGGCGGGCGCTCGCCCCGCGTGTTGACGAGCGGCGAGGGCGGCGACTAGGGATTCCCCGCCCCCAGGGAGAAGCCCGCATGACCTACGTCGTCACCGAAGCCTGCATCCGCTGCAAATATATGGATTGCGTGGAAGTGTGCCCGGTCGATTGCTTCTACGAGGGCGAGAACATGCTCGTCATCAACCCGAACGAGTGCATCGACTGCGGCGTGTGCGAGCCGGAATGCCCGGCCGAGGCGATCCTGCCGGACACCGAGAGCGGGCTGGAGAAGTGGCTCGAAGTCAACGCCACCTATTCCTCGGAATGGCCGAACATCACGCGCAAGCGGGAATCGCCGGCCGACGCCGACGAGCACAAGGGCGAGGACGGCAAGTTCGACAAATATTTCACGCCGGATCCCGGCCAGGGGGATTGAAGGTCGGGGAGCCTCTCTCGGGGCCGGAACGGGCACGGCACTCGAGCAGCCGCGGCCGCCATGCCGGACTTGATCCGGCATCCACCTTCTTCCTCCTCCTCGGCCGCGAATAAGGTGGACCCCGGATCAAGTCCGGGGTGACGAGGATGGGGCCCTCCAGCGCCCTCTCGTACTCGGTACAGCACCCCTCCTGCCCCCATGGCGTCATCATTCTGTCCAAAAGGGTAGCTTTTCCGGACTTTTTCGGTTATAAGCCCGCCATCGAAGCGGATGCGATCGGCATCCCGCATCAGGTGGTCCCAAGAAGACTCGCCGTACATCGACAGACCGGACGCCGCAGCGGGGGCGGCGACGCGGACGCGCTGGACGGCCGTACCCATAGGAAGGTTCGAATACATGGCAGCGAAAGCGTTGAGCTTCGACGTTGGCGATTATGTCGTTTACCCCAAGCACGGCGTCGGCCGTGTCATCGAGCTCCAGAGCACCGACATCGCGGGCATGCAGCTGGAGCTCTACGTGCTGCGCTTCGAGAAAGAGAAGATGACGCTGCGCGTGCCGACCAACAAGGCGGAGAGCGTCGGCATGCGCAAGCTCTCGTCCGACAAGACGATGCAGGAGGCGCTCGCCTGCCTCAAGGGCAAGCCCAAGGTGAAGCGCACCATGTGGTCGCGCCGCGCCCAGGAATATGAAGCCAAGATCAACTCGGGCGACCTCGTGTCGATCGCCGAGGTGACCCGCGACCTGTTCCGGGCCGACGACCAGCCCGAGCAGAGCTATTCCGAGCGGCAGATCTTCGAGGCTGCCTCGAGCCGGCTCGCCCGCGAGCTCGCCGCGATGGAGCAGGTCGACGAGCCGACCGCTCTGGTGAAGATCCTCGAGATCCTCAACAAGGCCGCCGCCGTCTACAACAAGGAGAAGGCGACGGCCTGAGCCGGGGCCGCTCCGGCGGCAGGCTGAACGAACGAGGCGGCTCCGGGCGACCGGGGCCGCCTTTTTCGTGCCTCTTGCGCCGCCCCCCTCATTGGTGTATTAGGGATACAACACACTTTGGGGAGAGACGGTGATGCGCAAAGCCTTGGTCCTGCTGCCGGTGCTGATGCTCGGCGGCTGTCATGTCGCCTACGGCCACGAATCGGGGCCGCGCGAGACGCGCAGCTTCCCGGTCGGCGCGTTCGAGAAGATCGACCTCGCCGGCTCGCCGGACGTCAGCGTGCAGGTCGGCGGCGCGCCGTCGGTGCGCGCCGAGGGCAGCAAGGACGCGCTCGACCGGCTCGACATCCGCGTCGAGGGCGGCGTGCTGCGGATCGGCCGGCGCCAGGAGGGCGGCGGCTGGAGCTTCGGCTGGCACCATGACGGGCGAGTGCGGATCTTCGTGACCGCGCCTTCGCTCAGCGGCGCGCAGATCGCCGGCTCCGGCGACATCCGCGTCGACAAGGTTGCGGGCGCCCGCTTCGACGGCTCGGTCTCGGGCTCGGGCGACCTCGCGGTCGACCATATGGAAGTGGGCGAAGCGCATTTCTCGATCGCCGGCTCCGGCGACGTCAGCGCCGCGGGCAAGGCGGGCAAGGCGAGCTTCCAGACCGCCGGCTCGGGCGACGTGCGCGCGGGCGGGCTCGAAACGCAGACGGCGAGCATCTCGATCATGGGCTCGGGCGACGCGCAGGCGCGGGCGACGCAGAGCGCCGACATCAGCATCATGGGCTCGGGCGACGTCCACGTCTCCGGCACCACCAACTGCACGATCCACAAGGCAGGTTCCGGCGACGCCCGCTGCGGCTGAGATTCGGGCCCGAGGTTGAGTGAGGGGCGCGGCGCGGGCATGGTGCGGCCATGATTAGCGCCGCCGCCCTCGCCACGCTCCTCGCCGCCGCCATCGCCGCGCCCGCCGCCGCGGCGGAGCGGAGCTATCCCGTCACCGATTTCGATCGCGTGCAGGTCGAGGGGCCGTACGAACTGGTGTTGACCACCGGCGGCGGCTCCTCGGCACGCGCGAGCGGCTCGCAGGCCGCGCTCGAGCGGGTGACCGTCGAGGTGCAGAGCGGCATCCTCAAGGTCCATCCGAACCGCTCCGGCTGGGGCGGCTATCCCGGCGCCGATTCCGGCCCGGTCCGCATCCTCGCCTCGACCCGCCAGCTGCGCGCGGCGACGGTGATCGGCGCCGGCACGCTCGCCGTCGACCGCGTCGGCGGCCTGAGGGTCGACCTGTCCATTTCGGGGAGCGGCCGCATCGCGGTGCGCCGGGTCGATGCGGACACGCTGCTGCTCGGCCTGATCGGCTCCGGCCGCATCAGCGCGGCGGGCGCGGCGAAGCAGGTGCGCGCCACCATCCAGGGCAGCGGCGACCTCGACGCCGCGTCTCTCGCCGCCGACGATCTGGTCCTGAACGCCGAGACCGCCGGCACCGTCGCCATCGCCGCGCGGCGCACCGCCAAGGTGAAAGCGGCCGGCTCCGGCAATGTCGAAGTCTCCGGCGCCGCCGCGTGCACGGTCACCGCGACCGGCGCCGGCCGGGTGCGCTGCGGGCGCAGCTAGAGCAGGAACAGGGCCGACAGCTCCGCCATCAGGGTGGCCGGAAGATCGTCGCCGCGCGCGTCGCCGCCGAGGTCCGGCGGGCAGTCGCCGGCGGCGAGATAGCGCCAGCCCTGGTGGGCGCGGCGCGGGACCGCGGCGACCCGCACCAGCGCGGGCGACAGGCGGATGATCGTCCGCCGGTCCTGCGGCCGCACATCGAACCCGAGGATCGCCTGGCGCGCGGCGATGCGGTGCTTGACGATCCAGTAGAGCGAGCCGCCGACCAGCTCGTCGGCGCGCTTGGGCATGAAGCGGGTGACGACCGGCACCGCGCCGTCGGCGATACGCTGCGCCTGGCGGCGCTCCAGCGTGTCGACGCTCGCGCAGCCGACCGCGACCTTGGACATGTGGAGCGGGTGGGCGTCGGGTCGGGGACAGTTACTTTCGCCAGCCATCTTCGTCACTTAGGCACTCCGGGCGTGAAAGTAACTGTCCCCCTCAGCCCTTGAGGCCCCACAGGGTGGCGAGGCCGAGGAAGGAGAAGAAGCCCATCACGTCGGTCATCATCGTCACGAACACGGCGGACGAGACCGCCGGGTCGACCCTCGCCTTGTCGAGCGCGACCGGGATGAGGATGCCGGAGAGGCCGGCGACGAGGTTGTTGATCAGCATCGCCAGCGCGATGACGAGGCCCAGGTCTTCGCGTCCGAAGGTGATCCACACCCCGACGCCGATCAGGCAGCCCAGCGCGACCCCGTTCGAGATGGCGATCCGGAGCTCGCGGAAGATCATCCGGCGGGTGTTGGAGCTGGTCAGCTGGTTGGTGGCCAGCGCGCGGACGGTGACGGCCATGGTCTGGGTGCCGGCGTTCCCGCCCATGCCGGCGACGATCGGCATCAGCACGGCGAGCGCGACGAGCCGCGAGATCTCGCCCTGGAACAGCCCCACCACGCTCGCCGCGAGGATCGCCGTGCCGAGGTTGACGACGAGCCAGGTGAGGCGGCGGCGCACCGTCGCCCAGAGCGGCTCGTTGATATCGTCCTCACCCGCGCCGGAGAGGCGGAGGATGTCCTCGCTCGCTTCCTCCTGGATGATGTGGACGACGTCGTCGACGGTGATCATGCCGACCAGCCGGCCGGCCGGATCGACGACGGCCGCGGAGATCAACGCGTATTTCTGGAACCTGAGCGCCACTTCCTCCTGGTCCATGTCGACCGGGATGAGCGTCTGCTCGCGCTTCATGATGTCGGCGACCTGGGTGTCCCGCCGCGCGCGCAGCACCCAGGAGAGCATGCAGGTGCCGATCGGATGGTGCTGGGGATCGACGACGAAGATCTCCCAGAATTCGGTCGTCAGATCGTCGCCGGCGCGCAGATAGTCGATCACCTGGCCGACGGTCCAATGTTCGGGCACCGCGATCAGGTCGCGCTGCATCAGGCGGCCGGCCGAATCCTCGGGGAAGCTCAGCCCTTCCTCGATCGCCGCGCGATCATCGGGGTCGAGCTCGCGCAGCACCGCCCGCTGCTCGTCCTCCTCCATGTCCTCAAGCATGGCGACGGCGTCGTCCGTCTCCATCTCCTCGGCGAAGTCGGCGACCTGGCGCGGGTCGAGATCGTCGATCAGGTCCTCGCGGACATGGTCGTTCATCTCGGCGATGACGTCGCCGTCGAGGATGTCGCCGATCGCCATGGCGAGGGCGTGGCGCTCGTCCGGATCGACCGCCTCGAACAGGTCGGCGACGTCGGCGGGGTGGAGCGGCTCGACCAGGGTGCGCGCGCCGGCCGCGTCGCCGGCCTCGACCCGCTCCATCACGGCGCGGACGAATTCCGGCTTCAGCCGGTCGTCCTCGTCGAGGCGGGTGTCATGCGGCGCGGGCGCGGCGGCGGGCGCTTCGAATTCGCTTTCGCTCATCGCCCTCTCCCGGCCGGACTTGATCGGATGCCGCGCTTCCTAGGCGCTCGGCCCCGTCTCGGCAATAAGCGGCGGCCTCAGGCGGCGCGGATCTGGCTCACCGGCGTCGCGGCCCGCGGCCGCTCGAGATAGGGGAGGACGAGGGCGTAGATGGCCAGCCCGCCGAGCAACAAGCCGGTCGCCACCGCCCCAAGGGTCCGGAGCCGGTTGCCGGGGGCGCCATCCATTCCGAAGGCGTGGAGCAGTCGCGCGAAGATGTACACCGCGCCGACTGCCCACAGCCACAAAGCTGAGCCCGCCGCGAATTCGATCAGGCCCAGGAGGATGAGGAAGAACGGCGTATATTCCACGAAATTCGCCTGCGCCCGCATCCGCGCCACCAGCGGCAGCGCGCCGCCGTCGCCGATCGAGACGCCCTGCGAGCGCCGCAGCTGGCCGACGCGGTGGGCGAGCCAAAGGTTGAGCAGGGTCGCCGCCCCGGCCATGGTCATCGTGATCGGCAGGATCATTGGTCCCTCCCCCAAGTCGCGCCGCCTCTCTACCGGGCCGCAGCGGGTTGCAACAGCGGCGAAATCGGCTATAGGCGGCCCCGCTCCAGAGCGCGCACTCCGGCCGCCATGGCCTGCGGCCCACATGCCGTTGACCTTTGGCACCGTGCTCGCCACATCGAACCCATAGCTTGAACAGGTGCCAGGATGGCCGTCCCCAAGAGAAAAACTTCGCCGTCGAAGCGCAACATGCGCCGCAGCCACGATGCGCTGAAGCCGGTGAACTACCAGGAATGCCCGAATTGCGGCGAGCTTCGCCTGCCGCACAATCTGTGCCAGGCTTGCGGCCATTATAACGGCCGCGAAGTGCGGCCGGTCGAGGCCTGAGCTTCCACAAGACCTGAAGGAGGACGCACCGGGTGGGCAGCGGGCCACGTATCGCAATCGACGCGATGGGTGGCGATGTCGGGCCCCAGGTGATGCTCGCCGGCGCCGCGCTCGCTTACGAGCGCCGCGACGACCTCTCCTTCCTGCTGATGGGCGACGAGGCGGCGATCCGCGCCGAGCTCGCCCAGCATCCGCGTCTCGCTTCGGTGAGCGAGATCGTTCATTGCGACGACGTCATCACGCCCGACGACAAGCCCAGCCAGGCGATCCGCCGCGCCAAGACCACCTCGATGGGCCGCAGCATCGCCGCGGTGAAGGGCGGCGAGGCGCACGCCGCCGTCTCCGGCGGCAATACCGGCGCGCTGATGGCCATGTCCAAGCTCGCCCTGCGCACCATGCCCGGCATCGACCGGCCGGCGCTCGCCGCCCTCCTGCCGACGCTCGGCGAGAACGACCTCGTCATGCTCGACCTCGGCGCCAACACCGAGTGCGACGTGCAGAACCTCGTCCAGTTCGCGGTGATGGGCGCGGCCTATGCCCGCGTCGTCCTCGACCTCGACAAGCCTCGCGTGCAGCTGCTCAACATCGGTACCGAGGAAATGAAGGGCACCGACGAGTTGAAGGAGGCCGCGGCGGTGCTGCGCGCCGCCGACACGCTTGGCATGCGTTTCGACGGCTTCATCGAAGGCGACAAATTGTCGCGCGGCAATGTCGACGTGGTCGTGACCGACGGCTTTTCCGGCAACATCGCGCTAAAATCGCTCGAAGGCACCGCCCGCTTCGTCACCGACCTCTTGCGCCGCGCCTTCACAAGCTCGCTCCGCTCCAAGATCGGCTTCCTGATCTCGCGCCCCGCGACCGAGCTGCTGCGCCACCATCTCGATCCGAACAACCATAACGGCGCGGTCTTCCTCGGCCTGAACGGCCTGATCGTGAAGAGCCACGGCAGCGCCACCGAAAAGGGCGTGGCGAACGCGATCCGCGTCGCCGCGCGAATGGTCCGCGAGGACCTCACCCGCAAGATCGCCGAGGATCTCGACCGGGTCGCGGCCTCGCGGGTCCAGGCGGCGGCGCAGTGAGCCGGCGTTCGATCATCGTCGGCACCGGATCGGCGCTCCCGCCGCGCCGGGTCACCAATGCCGAGCTCGCCGAGCGGGTCGAGACGACCCACGAATGGATCGTCGAGCGCACCGGCATCGAGGCGCGGCACATCGCCGCGGACGGCGAGACCACCGCCACCCTCGCCACCGAGGCGGCGCAGAAGGCGCTCGAATCGGCGGGCGTGCCGGCGGAGAAAGTGGGCCTCATCGTCCTCGCGACCGCTACTCCCGACCAGACCTTCCCCGCCTCGGCGACGCGGGTGCAGAGCGCGCTCGGCATCGACGACTGCATCGCCTTCGACGTCGCCGCCGTCTGCACCGGCTTCCTCTACGCCCTCTCCGTCGCCGACAACATGCTGAAGGGCGGCATGGCCGAATATGCCCTCGTCATCGGCTCCGAGACGTTCAGCCGCATCCTCGACTGGGAGGACCGGACGACCTGCGTCCTCTTCGGCGACGGCGCCGGCGCGATCCTGCTCCAGTCGGTCGAAGCCCAGGATAAAGGCGTGCTGGCGACGAAGCTGCACGCCGACGGCCGGCACAACGACCTGCTCTACGTCGACGGGGGCGCCTCGACCACCGGCACCATCGGCAAGCTGAGGATGAAGGGCAAGGAGGTGTTCCGGCACGCCGTCGTCAACCTCGCCGCCGTGCTCACCGAGACGCTCGAAGCCACCGGCCACAGCGCGGACGAGGTCGACTGGGTGGTCCCCCACCAGGCCAACAAGCGCATCCTCGACGCGACCGCCAAGAAGCTCGGCCTCGATCCCGCCCGCGTTGTCGTCACCGTCGACCAGCATGCCAATACGTCGGCGGCCTCGGTTCCGCTGGCGCTCGACACGGCCGTAAAAGACGGCCGGATCAAGCCCGGAGACCTCATCGTGCTGGAAGCGATGGGCGGAGGTTTCACCTGGGGCGCCGCCGTGGTCCGTTACTGAGCCGATTTGAGCATAAAGCCGGTTTCCACGCTCCGGTTAATCCATTATGCTTCTATTTCGCCTCGGGGGGAGGGAGACTTTATGGCCGACGCAGGGACGATAAGGCGGATCGACGCCGGGACACTGACCCGCGCCGATCTCGCGGACGTGGTGCACCGTGAAATCGGCCTCTCGCGCGCCGAATCGGCCGGGATCGTCGAGCGCATCCTTCATCATATGTGCGCGGCCTTGTCCGACGGCGAGAACGTGAAGATCTCCGGTTTCGGCAGCTTCATCCTCCGCGACAAGGGCGAGCGTGTCGGGCGCAATCCGAAGACCGGCGTCGAGGTGCCGATCGCGCCGCGGCGCGTGCTCACGTTCCGCGCCAGCCAGATGACCCGCGAGCGGATCGCCAAGGGCGCCTGAGGGCGCGGCCCATGGCGAACGCGAGCCCCAAGAGCGACCAGGCCTTCCGCACCATCGGCGAGCTTGCCGGCGAGCTCGGCGTGCCCCAGCACATCCTGCGCTATTGGGAGACCCGCTTCCCCCAGCTGAAGCCGCTGCAGCGAGCCGGGAATCGCCGCTACTACCGCCCGGCGGACGTCCAGCTCGCCCGCCGCATCCACCGCCTGCTCAACGAAGACGGCTACACGATCCGCGGTGTGCAGCAGCTGCTCGACGGCGGCGCGGCGCGCCCGTCCGACGAGCGGGAGGAGGAGCAGGCCCCGGCGCCGAGGGCAACGGCAGCGGTCGGCGCCTTTCCCTATGAACGGCTGCGCGCCCTCCGCCGCACCCTTGTCGAGGCGCTGGCGGAAAGCGCGGTCTGAGGGCGCCGCCGACGGCTAGCCGTTCACCACCTCGCCGCCGTTCGGGTGCAGGACCTGCCCCGACATGTAGCTGGAATCGTCGCAGGCGAGGAACAGGAAGCTCGGCGCCACCTCGTTGGGCTGGCCGGGGCGGCCCATCGCCACGTCCTTGCCGAATTCGGGGAGCTTCTCCTTGGGCTGGCCGCCAGACGGGTTGAGCGGCGTCCAGATCGGCCCCGGCGCGACGGCGTTCACGCGGATTCCTTCCTCGACGAGGTTCTCCGAGAGCGAGCGGGTGAAGGCCGTGATCGCGCCCTTCGTCGAGGCGTAATCGAGCAGGATGCCGGCGCCCTGGTACATGGTGACCGACGTCGTGTTGACGATCGCCGAACCGTTCTTGAGGTGCGGCCGCGCCGCCTGGACCATGAAGAAATAGCCGAAGAAGTTGGTCTGGAAGGTGCGGCGCAGCTGCTCTTCCGAAATATCGGTGATGTCCTTCGCCCAATGCTGCTCGCCGGCATTGTTGACGAGGATGTCGAGCCCGCCGAGGCGCTGCACCGTCTCCGCGACGGCGCGCTCGCAAAAGGCCTTGTCGCCGACGTCGCCGGCGATGGCGATGGCGCGCCGGCCTTCCTTCTCGACGATTTCCTGCGTCTTCCGCGCGTCGTCATGTTCGCACAGGTAGAGGATGGCGATGTCCGCCCCTTCGCGCGCGAAGAGGGCGGCGACGGCGCGGCCGATGCCGCTGTCGGCGCCGGTGATCAAGGCGACCTTGCCTTTCAGGCGGCCGGATCCGGGATAGCGCGGCTCCCAGTCCGGCTTGGGTTCGAGCTGCGATTCGTGCCCCGGCTGGTCGTCGAGATGGACCTGGTCGATCAGCGGTTCGCCTTCGACCTGCCGGTCGGCGGTGCGGCTCTGGGTGTCGGTGTCGCTCATCTCGCTCACTCCTTCGCTGCGATGCCGGCGCCTTCGCGGCCGAACGCCTCGATGGCGGATTCGTCCTGGCGGTCCTGCTCCGGTTTCTTCTCCGCGGCCGTCGGCCCGCCGTCGCGGCCGAGTATCGCCGAGTTTCGGCTGCCGTCTCCGGGATCTTCGGACATACGGTTGTTCTGGTTGAGCGGCCGGTCGCTCGCGTCGGGATCGTGCTGGCTCTTGCTGGTCATGGTGTCCTCGTGTCGCGTAATCGAGGACTCCAACCGCTCCCGCCCGCGGGCGGTTCCTCAGTCGAGCTTCAGCCGGACGAAGGCCATGAACCCCCTGGCGTCGCCGCCGTACGACGCCTGGAGCGCGCGCGGCACGAAGTTCTGCGCGACGAGCCCGCCCGGGCCGATGGCGAGGTGCGGCGCCAAGCGGAAATCGCGCACCGCGCCGAGCGAGGCCTTGCCGACAGGCAAGACGGGGCCCTGGTGGACGCCGGTCAGCTCGTCATTCTCGGTGCGCTCCGCCCTGACGAACAGCGTCCATGGTCCCTGCCGAACGGCGCTCTCCAAGATATAGGCGTCGAGGTCGCGATGCTCCGAGGCGCGCCGGCCCCAAGCCAGGGTCGTCGACCACCAGCCGTCGCCCAGCGAGCGCGTATAGATCGCGCTCGCCGACCAGCGCGTCTGGTTCTCGCCCGGCGCGAGCTGCTCGGGCGAGACGAATCGGCCCCAGCTCGCCTGCAGCGACAGCGTCGACGTCGGATTCCAGGAGACGCGCAGCGCCGTCGAATCCAGCAGTCCCGTCTCGATGTTCCAGCGATGCTGGTCCGGCTCGCGGCCGTTGAACCGCGACGCCTCGAGCTTCGCGTTGCCGATGACGACCCCGCCGGTGACGACGCCGAACGCGATGTGGGTCGAATCGAGCCAGTGATGGCTGATCGGCGCCTCGGGCGAGTCCATGATCGAGAGGCGGTGCATGAAGGCCGGCGGGCCGAAGGCGGGCTCGCCGGGCAGGCCTGCATAGACGAAGGCGCTCGCCGTTCCGGAGAGCGGCACCGAATAGCTCGCCGACAGCTCCATGAAGAGATCGTGCGGGTGCTGACGATCGATGAGCGGGGTGACTCCGTCGGCCGTCTCCCCCGACGCAAGCAGCAAAGGGTAGCCACGCCGGCCCATCAGCGGCTCGGGGCTCAGCATCGCCCGCAGCTGCAGCGTGCCGGGCCCGAGCGGCCGTCGAGCCATGCCCATCGCCATGCCGGAGACGAAGGCCTTCTCGCCCCCGCGCCGGCCGTCCTGACGATCGTAGACGAGAGTGAGGAGCGCATGGCCCATCAGCGTCCAGCGGCCGCTCATGACGTGGACGGCCTGGTGCTCCGAAGCGTCCGGCTGCCATGCGGTGCCGGAGGCCTCTCGACTCATCGGGTAGGGGCCGAGGGCTGCCGGCATGCGGCCGCCGGTGACGTCGACCAGACCGTCCGGCGGCGCGGCCATATTCATCTCGACATCCCCGGCTCCCGCCGGAGGCGGTGAAGCCGGGGGCGCCGGAGCGGCAACGGGGGGCTTCGGCGCCGCGCCCGGCATAGGCATGCCGTCGTGCCCCTGATGCTGGGCGAGCGCGGCGGCGGCGATGAGGAGCAGGACCATCGCGGCGGAGATGGGCCGGGAGAGCGCACGCGTCCAGTGCAGGCGCTTCTTGACCCGCCCCCGCCGTCTCCCGCACGGGCGGGCCGATGGATCCCGCCGCTTCCCGCACCGCCGGCCGGTTCGCCTTTCCGGCGCTAATCGCCGGCAACCTCATCCTCGCTTTGGGGCCGTGGATGGTGCGGCTCGCCGACGTCGGGCCCGTGGCGTCGGGCTTCTGGCGCGTGGCGCTCGCGATCCCGTTCCTGACGTTCCTCGCATGGCGTCAGCAGCGGGGCCGGCCGGCGCCGCCGCCAAGCCTGCTCCTCGCCGTGGCGGTGGGGGGCCTGTTCTTCGCCTCGGACCTCGCCGCCTGGCATGTCGGCATCGGCATGACCAAGCTCGCCAACGCCAGCCTGTTCGGCAACGCGTCGAGCTTCATCCTCGTCATCTACGGCTTCGTGCTGCTCCGCCGCCTGCCGCGCCGGGTGCAGGCGCTGGCCCTGCTCTGCGCCGCCGCGGGCACCAGCCTCCTCATGGGTTCGAGCTATGAGCTCTCCCCCAAGAACTTCACCGGCGACCTATTCACTCTTCTCGCCGGCCTCCTCTACACCGGCTATCTCGTCGCGGTGGACAAGGCGCGCCGCACGATGGCGCCGATGCCCGTGCTGGCGATCGCCACCGCCGCCGGCGCGCTCCCGCTCCTCCTGTTCGCGCTGGCGCTCGGCCAGAAAGTCATGCCCGGGGATTGGACGCCGCTGCTCATCCTCTCCTTCGGCAGTCAGGTGGTCGGCCAGGGGCTGCTCGTCTATGCGGTCGGGTACTTGTCGCCGGTGGTCGTCGGCCTCGGCCTCCTTGCCCAGCCCGCTGCCGGAGCGGTGATCGGCAGCCTCGTCTATGGCGAGAGGCTGAGCCTGGCGGACTGGGCCGGCGCGTTCCTCATCGCCGTGGCGCTGGTGCTGATCCGGCTGCCGGAGCGGGCGCGGCTTGCATCCAAAGCGTCGGAGGATCATTTGTGAGCCCATGCCGGCCCCGACGCCACAGGACATGACCCTCGACGAGCTGCGCCTCGTCCTCGCCCCCAGGATCGCCCCCAACGCGGCATTCGACGGGTGGAGCGACAAGGCGCTCGCCATGGCCGCGGCGGACGTCGGCGTGCCGGCGCCCCGCGCGCGGCTCTGCTTCCCCAAGGGCGCGCCGGAGATGATCGACGCCTGGTTCGACGCGATCGACCG
>Ga0207657_10000476_pt1 | contig 42288 bp, 39 predicted proteins | sample KBSC33metaG_FD_184316 | JGI IMG/M metagenome (GOLD analysis project Ga0207657, IMG submission 184316) | Corn rhizosphere microbial communities from Kellogg Biological Station, Michigan, USA - KBS C3-3 metaG (SPAdes) (version 2) | ecosystem: Host-associated > Plants > Roots > Rhizosphere > Soil ... | reverse complement strand
CGCCCCGAGGGATTCCCACCCACGCTATCGCGTAAACCGGACGACGATCTCCGTCCCGAGCGGCACCATCGTGCCCGCCGCCGGAACCTGCTCGCGGGCCAGCCCGCTACCCACCGGCTTCAGCCGCAACCCCGCTGCATCTGCCTTTTCCACCGCCGCTCGCAATCCTGCGCCATCGAAGACAGGCACAGCCACACGCCTGCCCGCATCCACCAGAACATCGTGTCCACCTTTGAATTGCGCCACCGGCTCCGTCTTTGCCGGTTCCAGCCGCGTCGAATCGCTGTCCGTGGCATCGGGCATTGCCGAACTCATCTCTCCGCTGGCCTTGAACGCTGACAACACCTTCTGCGGCAGAAGATCGGCAATCCCCCGCGATTTTACGTTTGTCTTGACCTTTGTTTCCATCGCAGAACCCTTCTCCGCCGCCACCGCCTGCGCCGTCGCAGCGGCATTCGGATTCCGCAAAGGGTCGTCTGCCGGCAGATTATTCGCGTCGTCAAACATCGCCGTCAGGTCGGCGGTGCTGTCACCCGGGTTATCGTCCGCAAGGTCCTTCGCCGTCAACGTCTGAACCGTTTTCTCTTCCTTCAGCGGCTGGTCGTGCGGCACGCCGAGATATTCGAGCACCTGCTGCGCCACCTCGGCAAAGACCGGCGCGCTCACCGCTGCGCCATATTTGCTCGGCCCAGCCGTCGGGTTGTCGATCACGACCGTCACCGAGATAGCCGGATTGCTCACCGGCGCAAATCCTGCAAAGCTGGCCACCAGCTTGGTATGTGAGTAGGTGTGCGTCTCCGGATCGATCTTCTGGGCCGTCCCCGTCTTGCCTGCCGAGCTGTACCCATTAAGCGCAGCCGCTTTGCCGGAGCCATTGAGCACAATCCCCTGCATCATCTTCCGCATCTTCGCCGAGGTCAGCTCCGAGATCACGCGGTGCGCCCCGTCCGGCAGAGGATCGGGCACTTCGCTCTCTGGCCGGAACGCCACCGGCTTCAATCGCGGATCGCCTTTCATCTCATTCGTTGAATTCAACAGAATATGCGGCGGCAGATAGGTTCCACCATTGGCAATCGTGCTCACCATGGTGACAAGTTGAATGGGCGTTACGCCAATCTCCTGCCCGATGGCCAGCGACCCGATGCTGGTCGCGCCCCATCGGCTCGGTGGCCGCAGCAGACCACGCGTCTCGCTGGGCAGCTCGATCCCGGTGCGGTCGCCAAAGCCATAGGCTTTGATGTACTTGTAAAACTTGTCCGGTCCCAACTTCAGCGCCAGCTTCACCGCGGCCACGTCGCTCGACTTCTCGAGCGCCCGCTGCACCGTCACCACTCCCATACCGCGGTCGGAGATGTCATCGTGAATCGTCCGACCGAAGAGCGTAATCGCTCCTCCCTGGCAATCGACCAGATCGTCCGGCTGCACTCCCGCCGCATCGATTGCGGCAGAATACGTCACCAGCTTGAATGTCGATCCCGGCTCATAGATATTGCTCACTGCCAGGTCCGTCAGCGAGCCCGGCTTCATGTGCCGCGAATCGTTCGGATTAAACCGCGGAGAGATCGCCAGCGCCAGGATCTGCCCGGTGTGCGGATCCTGCACCACCACCGTCCCGTGCAGCGCCTTCACCTTCTCCATCTGCGCGTCCAGCGCCCGCTCCGCCATGTACTGGATATTGGCGTCGACCGTCAGGATCAGGTTCTCGCCCGGCAGCGGCTGGCTCTCCTGGCTGCCCAGCACGTGCCGCTTGGCGTCGAGCGCCGTCAGCATGTGCCCCGGCGTCCCGTGCATATCGTCGTCGAACTCCAGCTCCAGCCCTCCCAGCCCCTTGTCATCGGTGCCGACATACCCCAGCACCTGCGCGGCCAGATCGTTGTTCGGGTAAAACCGCTTGAACTCCTTCTGAAAATAAACGCCTTTCAGATTCAGTTCGCGCACCCGTTCTGCCGTCTCACGGTCGAGCTTTCTCGCCACCCAGGCAAAGTTCCGCGACGCCTTGAACCGGGCCAGAATCCGTTTCTCCGACGTATAGCTGTCATCCGGCTGATGGACGACCTCCGACAGCAGCTCGGCCGCATTCTCCCGGTTGTCGCCAAGCTCCGAAGGCACCGCGTACACGCTGTCCACCAGCACCGTCATCGCCAGTTCCCGCAGATTGCGGTCGTACAGCATCCCCCGCCTGGGAGCCACCTCAAAGGTCCGCTGCTGCTGCTGTGCCGCCCGGCGCACGAACTCCCCGTGCCGCACCACTTGCACCCAGCCCAGCCGCAGCACAATCATCGCGACCCAGAAACAGAAAAAAGACGCCACATAGACAAAACGGATTCTCCGTATCGGAGCCGTCAATGTCTGCCGTGGCGCCTGCTTCATCCTTCTGTTAGCTCCCGATCAGCATTGCTTTCTGATCCTGATTCCTATGCTACTGCCCCGCGAACTTCGGAACATGCGCCTGCGCCAGCACCGCAGCGTTCACATCGCTTCCATCCGGTCGCACCACCTGTCCCGGCTGGGGAACGTTCAGCCCAAGCTGCTTCGCCAGCATGTCAATCCGCTCCGGATCGGTCAGTTCAGCCTCGGTTAAGCGAAGCTGCCGGTTCTGCTCGCTCAGGTGCTCCACCTGGACCTTCTGCGCCTCGATGTTGTACCCCATCTCGATCGCTGAGAAGTGCTGCCAGACATACACCATCACCAGCACGAACAGCACGCTCATCACCGCCGAGAAGCTGCGCATCTCGCGCCGCCGCTCCGGGTCGTCGGCCTTCACGATGCGGCTGTTGTCGATGTGCTTGGTAAAGAAGACCTCGGGCGTCGGTCCGCGACGCGCTCTGCGCTGCGCCTCGTATAGTTCGCGGTTCCGCTCTGCCAACGTCGCCGCGCGGCCCTGCGACTGCCGCCGCGAGCCCATCAATTCCATCTGTTGTCCTGCCATCACCGTTGCTGCCATCGCGCACCTCGTGTGCTCTTCACCTGCCCAGGCCCTTCTTGCCCGGACGAAATCTTTTGCCGCCTCTTCCAGGAATACGAACCGGGCCGGGATCGCTATTGGAAGGAAGGGACTTTTTGTTACGAGTTGTCTTTCGCCTGAAAGAAGGTGGGACAACCCCGGCCCGATCACTTGTTGTTACATACTCAGCAGATCCTCTGAATACGTAACCAATCCTGTACTAAGTCTTCTCAACCGCTCGCAATTTTGCGCTCCTCGATCGCGGGTTTCTCATCTCTTCCTGCTCGCCGGCTACGACCGGCTTCTTCGTCAAAACCTCATAAACCTTGTTCCGGCCAGCCTCGCGAAACGCATCCTTGACCAACCTGTCCTCCAACGAGTGAAAGCTGATCAATACCAGCCTTCCCCCCGGCTTCAGCAGAGACGGCGCGCTTTCAAGCAGCGTCCTGATCTCTCCCAGCTCGTCGTTCACTCGAATCCGAAGCGCCTGAAAGGTCCGTGTAGCGGGGTGAATCTTGTCGCCTTTCATTGATGGGGCCGCGGCCGATACCACTCTGGCTAACTCCGCCGTCGTTGTAATCGGCCGGGCCCTCACAATGGCTCTGGCGATTCTCCGCGACCTCCTTTCCTCTCCGAATTCGTAAATCAGGTCGGCGAGCTCGTTTTCGTCTTCCTGATTTACCACTTGCTCGGCCGTCTCCCCGCTGCGCGTATCCATCCGCATATCCAACGGGCCGTCGGTCCGAAAACTGAATCCCCGGTGCGCCTCGTCCAGTTGCAGGCTGCTAACGCCGAAATCGGCAAGCAGACCATCCAGACTTCCCGGCTCGATCAGGGTCGAAGCCTCGGAAAATGCCCTCGGCTCAAAGACCACCTCCGGCATCTCGCTGCCAAGCTCAGCCCGTACTTCCTCGAGCCTCGCCCTGGCTGCTTCCATCGCCTCCGGGTCGCGGTCAAAGCAGATCAGCCTGCCCTTCGCGCCCAGCCTCTTCGCAATCTCGGAAGAGTGACCGGCCAGCCCCAGCGTCGCGTCTACATAGACGCCGCCGGGCCGCACCTTCAAATACTCCAAAGCTTCTTCTAAAAGAACCGGCACATGTTGCGGTCTACTCATCTCTTCCGCCTTCTGTGCTCCCCCTGAGGGGCCTCAAACCTAAATCCCATTCCCTGCTTACAGTCCAAACTCGGACAGCGCCACCTGGTCGGCTTCCGTCATCGGGGCCGCGTCCATCTCAGCCTTGAAGAGATCGTGGTTCACCACTTCCAGGAACGTCTGCACGCCGAACACAACCACCTCGCCGCTCACCTGCGCCGTCTCCCGCAGCAACTGCGGAACCAGCAGTCGGCCCTGCGCGTCCATCTCCGCCGCCTGGCCGTAATAGTTCGTCACGTCCAGAAACTTCTTCTTCGCCGGGTTCATGGAAGGGATCGCGGCCAGCTTCGCCTCGATCTTCTCCCACTCCTTCAGCGGATAGATCTCCGCCCGCTTCCCGTCCTTGCTGGTGATGTAGAACTGCGGCCCGTACAACTCATCCACACGACGCTTGAACTCAGCCGGCAGCTTCAGCCGGCCCTTCTCGTCCACGCGCGTTGGGTGATTTCCGCGAAACATATCTACCTCGATACCTCTTCAGCCGATCTCTTCTCAAATCACGTCAGCGGGGTAAAATTCCCTCAGGCAACACTCAAGTTCAACCCTTTTGGACCACTTTTTACCACTCCGCTCCACCATCCTTACCCAGTGGTTCATCGCTGTAAAGCACTAAATTGCGCAATTTAGTGCAATTCCCACAATGAAATGTGGATAACTCTCCAGTTTGTGTTCCGTGTTCAAAAAGCCACTACATATAGTGTTTACTCCGTCGGTTCATGCCAAAGACGCTACTTGTCGCTCTCAGAGGCATCTGCTAGGCGAACCGAAGGCGAAAACTCGGTGCTTTCGCCCAGGACGATTTCGGTCAAGCGGAAGGAAGCTCTATGGCCTCAACCGGCTTCTTCCGCCTCAGCAGCCACACCAGGTAAGCCAGCACCGCCAGGTTAATCACGAGCAGGCTCAGCCTGAACCAGCTCGGACGACGTGCCAGTTCATACAGCTCCCACGGAAGAAATGAGATCGTCAGGATCAGCGTCAGGTACTCGGCCCATACCTTCTCCAGCACCAGGCCGACCCCTTCCGTCAGCGCCACGACCGAATAGGAGAACGTTCCCAGGCTGATCAGCTTTAGCCGGTGAATGTCGATCAGGTCGACCTTGTCCAGCAGCAGCGTCACGAACCGGCTTTCCGGGTCGAACTTCAGCGCCGATGCCACCCGCATCACCACGTCCCCGAGATCCCTGTGCAGCATGTGGATGGCGCCCAGCCCAATGCAGAAGAACAAAATCGACTTTGCCAGCTTGAACAGCCCGATCAGCAGCAGACCGCGGTCATGCCCACTGTGCCCCATTTGCCGAGGCCGCTCCAGCGTCTGCACCATCATCTCCTGTACGGCGTAATTAAGTTTTGCATCGGTATCTTCAGTTGACGGTGATGCGCGGCAATTGTCAACGAACCCGCCTCACGAGCCCGTCTTTTCTCTGGCCCTGCACTCATCGCACTGGCAGACGCGCCGCAGATAGGTCCACGAATAGATGCCTGCCTCGTGCCCATCGCTCCACTGAAACCTGACCGCATAGCGCCCCACCTGAGTCACCTTCACCGGCTGTATCGTTCCAGCAACCGCCCGCGGTGCCAACCCTGGAGCCCGCCACTGCGTAACCACTCGTCCTTCCGCCGGAGTCGCGGCAACAGCCTGCACCGGAGCAGGCGATGCAGCCTTCGGCTTCGGCTCTCCCGGGGCACGTCCGCTGGCCTCGCGCTCCGCCTGACAGGTTGCGCATGGGCACGCATCGCGCAGCCAGGCAAAGCTCCAGCTGCTCTTGTGGCCATCCTGCCAGTCGATCTCCATCCCCGTGCCCAGGGTCTTGTTGACCCGGACCTTCGCCGGATTGGTGGAGGTGTCCGTCAGATCGAAGTGCTCTTCAGCCTGCGCCTCAATCTCGTCCCTGCGTCCAAACCGGATTCCTTCATGGCTCATCGATAAACCCCGCAATACCCCAGCAACTCAAAAGCGCCCGCCAGCAGTCCTTGCAGATGCCCGGCACCGCGCAGCAACCTACCGCAGCGCCATCCGCCTGCTCTCCATGGCAGCGAGATACGGCCGCGCCTTCTCCAGCGCCGCCTCGGCCGTCAGGCCATACTTCAGACGAAGCGCATCCACCTTGCCGTGCTCAATAAACTGATCCGGCCAGCCCACACGCACCACAGGAACCTGCACCTCCTGCTCGTTGAGCGTCTCAAGCACAGCGGAGCCAAATCCGCCCGCCAGCACATGGTCCTCCAGCGTGACGATCAAACCGCACCGCCTGCCGTACTCCGCCACGCACTCGCTGTCGATGGGCTTGGCGAATCTCGGATTGATGACGGCCGCCGAAACGCCCTCGCGCTCCAGCATCTGCGCCAGCCTTACCGCCTCCGGCAGCATCGCGCCCAGGCCGAAGATGGCCACGTCCGAACCGTCCTTGACCACCTCGGCCTTGCCGATCGTCAACGCGACCGGCTGCTCCTTCACCGCGACGCCCGGCCCCGTCCCTCGCGGATATCGAATGGCGCTGGGCCCATCGTGCAGCATGGCCGTATACATCATGTCCGCCAGTTCATCTTCATCCTTCGGCACCATGTGGATGATGTTAGGCACGCCGCGCAGATAGCTGATATCGAACAGCCCATGATGCGTTGGCCCATCGTCCCCGCTCAGGCCGCCGCGGTCCAGGCAGAACACCACCGGCAGATTCTGCAGGCAGACATCGTGGATGATCGGGTCGAAGGCTCGCTGCAAAAACGTCGAGTAGATCGCGCAAAAAGGCTTGTACCCCTTGGTCGCCATGCCCGCCGCGAAGATCACGGCGTGTTCTTCCGCGATGCCCACGTCAAAGTATCGCTTCGGATGGTGCGGGCGGAACAGGTCCAGCGCCGTCCCGTTCGGCATCGCCGCCGTAATCGCGACGACCTTCTCGTTCGCCGTCGCCAGTTTGGTCAGTGTCTCGGCAAAGATCTCCGAATAGGTCTTCTGACCCGCCGACTTGGTCTCACCCGTCTCCGCGTCGAACGGCCCCAATCCGTGAAACTTCTTCTGCTTCTCGATCGCCGGCTGAAATCCCCTGCCCTTCTGCGTAATCGCGTGGAGCACGACCGGCTTGTTCTGCGTCTTCAGAAACTTGAACGTCTCGATCAACAACGGCAGATTGTGCCCGTCAATCGGCCCGAAGTAGCTCAGCCCAAACTCCTCGAACAGCGTGCCCGGCCCGATCAACCCCTTGGCCGCCTCCTCTGCCTTGCGAACCACATGCCGCGCCGTCTTGCCGCCATACTTCTCTAGAAGTCCCGCAGCCCGGTCGTGCAGATTCGAGACCGTCGGGTTGGTCACAATCTTGTGGAGGTACTCCGCAATCGCCCCAACGTTCTTGTCGATCGACCATGCATTGTCGTTCAGCACGATAATCAGCCGCTTGGTCTGCGCCGCGATATTGTTCAAAGCCTCAAACGAGATGCCGTTGGTGAACGCCGCATCCCCCGCCAGCGCGACGATATGTTCGGTGCCACCGGACATGTCCCGCGCCACCGCCATTCCCAGCGCCGCGCTCAGCGATGTCCCGGCATGGCCCGCGCCGTAGCAGTCATGCTTGCTCTCAGTCCGCAGCATGAAGCCGTTCAGCCCGCCCGGCTGGCGAATCGTATGGAACCGCTCCTGCCGCCCGGTCAACAGCTTGTGCACATACGCCTGATGGCTCACGTCGAAGACGAAGCTGTCCTTCGGCGTGTCGAAGACATAGTGCATCGCCAGCGTCAGTTCCACCACGCCCAGGTTCGGCCCAATGTGTCCGCCCGTCTTTGAAACGCCGACGATCAGCCTCTCGCGAATCTCTTCCGCCAGTTGTGTGAGTTGGGGAATAGTCAGCTTTTTGATGTCTGCGGGGGAGTGAATCGTCTGAAGGATGTTGTTCATCGAAACCCATTCTGCAAGGCCGCTCACCGAGCGCGGCAGCCTGCCGGGACCAACATGCCGCAACAATAAGCTCGTTTGAGAATGCGGCAGGCTTTAAGTATACCAATCCTGTCGCCGAACCTTCCCTGCTCCATGAAGCGATTACAGAAGCGCTTACAACTCCAACCATCGCATCGCGGTTGAAGAATCTTCCATTCCGCTCCTTCCCCAACGAACCCCTGCATCTGTCCCCCTTCTCAACAGACTCCCACCCGCACCCAGGAAGCCTCGCCAACTTCTCTCTCCTGCATCTGAAAACTGCCCAGCCGCGCCTGGTTGTTCACAGAACAAATGCCCGGCACCGAGACAAAGTGCCGGGCATAGCCGGTTTATGCCGGTTGCTTACTGATCGTTACTGATCCCTACTGATCGTTCCCCTGCACATTCTCCACTGCGGTCAGGGTCCCGAACAGACCGTTTGTCTCGTCGTCCGGCCCGGCCGTGAAGTAGAGCGACGTAGCCGGCCCCGCATTCGCGCCGTTGCCAAAGGCAATGGCCCAAAGCCCATCGATATGGATCGGATTATTGTCAACGCCGTTCAGCTTCCCCTTGAATTTGCCCGTCACCGGATCGAAGGCGAGAACCTCTCCGCTGCCGAACTGTCCAACTAGAACATTATGGCTGTACGCTCCAAAGTCGCTTGAAGCCATCGCCAGACCCCAGGGTGCGTTGAACCACGGTCCCGCCTGCAGCCGTGCCAGAAGGCGTCCCCGAGGCGAGAACACATCCACAAATCCCATCCCCGCACCATGCAGTTCGTCATGCTTGGCGCTATCCTGCTTGGCAAACGACACATAGATGTTTCCGCCGATGTTCTGCACATTGAATGGCGCATATCCCCGGGGGAGCCGTGGATCGTCGAAACCGGCATTGTGATCGTTCCCACGGTCATGGTCGAAGTCGGCCCGGTCGTCACGATCCCCGTCGTCCCGCATCTGGATCGGTTTGAAGTTCGTATCGAACACCTCCACCCGGCCTTGGCGAAAGTCCGCCGCATAGAGGTACGTCTGCGAGCCGCTCCCGGTCTGCACCGTCGCAATGGTTACGCCCTTAAAAACCGACGCATCCTTCTGATTCACCATAATTACAGCCTGGGTTGCCTTCACCCCAGGGTTCCAACCGGAGATGGTTCCATCCTCCGTGACGAACAGGAAGATGGCCGGCTTTCCCGGAGCCAGAAGAAATGCCGTGCTGTCTCCGTTGTAGACGGTGCCCGTCGGCGTACCCGTCGAGGCCTGCGTGTCGCCCGGAGGAATAGTCACCACCAGTCTCTGCTTCGCTCCGGTGGCGTTGTACAGCGTCGACAGACCAGTTCCATTGTCGGCGACCCACCATGGGCTGATCGAACTGCGGGCCAGCCCCCATGAATTCACCAGGTCGGCATCCATCGTGGGAGCCAGCGAGGCCAGATTCGACGTCAGGTTCGTCTGCTTGTAGTGCTGCGTAATCTGCGCCGCAGCATGCTGTCCGAAACACGTAATGGCAAGCGTCAGGCCCATAATGGCCGACGCACCTGCGTACTGAGCCTTATGAAAGCTGTTCATTGGAATTCTCCTGTGCGCCAACCGGGCGCCACCGTTCCGGTGATACCCGGTGTCACGCAGCGACATTAGATGCAGATTCAATCCGGAAAGATCATCGCGTTGTCAGGAGATTTTCATTTAATTCCTACGATTCAGCCTCGCTCGCCCACCACACCCACCGCACTCATCATCCGCCCCGCGAAGCCATGCTCCGCGCGGTGCGAAAAGTACTTTCTCTCCCCATCGCAGACCGCACAGGCGGTACACTCTCCCACCACCGAGATCCGGTCCGCGTTCACACCCGCCTCCAGCAGCTGCCTCCGGTTCGCCTCCCAAAGGTCCAGGTGCATCTGGCCGCCAACAGTGTTGAAAAGCTCCTCCGCATACCCGAACCGCGCTCCAAACTCCACCTTAACCTCATCTCCCACCGCATAGCAGCACGCCCCGATCGAAGGCCCCACCGCCGCGATCAGGTCCTCCGGACGCGCCCCATACTCCTTCCTCATTCCTGCGATACCATGCTCGACGATCCGCGCCACCGTCCCTCGCCATCCCGCATGAAACGCCGCCACCACCCGCTTCTCCACATCCGCAACCAGCACCGGGACGCAATCTGCCGTCTGTATCCCCAGCATCACCCCCGGCAGATCGGTCATCATCCCATCGCCCTCCAGCACCGCCCCTCCCTCCGCGGTCTGGAGCCTTCCCTCCTGCACCCCATCCTCCTCCCGAATCCGCCGAACCCGCGCCGCATGAACCTGCATCAATGTCACCATTCGCACCCCGGCCTCGTCACCCGAATCACCCTGCACCTCCCGCAGAAAAGCCCGCCGATTCTCCGCAACCAAGGCGGGATTGTCTTCCTTCGTCCATCCCAGATTCAGCGAATGGCCACCCGCTCCTCCATAAACCGTCGAAGCGCCGCCTAGTCGCGTGCTGAACCCGTGCCTCAGCCAGGGGTACAAAGCCCACACATCCACGCGCTCTACCTCTGCTCTAAGTCCTTTGTTCCCAACGGCCATGTGATACCCTTTCCCTTGCATCCCCGTCTAATCCACCAGCCCGGACGCGAAAGGCTAACTCCCTTTTATTTCAACAAAAGTTGCATCCCGCCCCATTGCCCTGTAATATACCGCGATTGTAGTCATGAGAGTGAATGTGCCCACCGTAGCCCCTCAGTTCCTCCGCTCCCGAATCGGTAAAGTCTGCGTCGCCATCACCGGTGCGACGCCTGCCGAAATGCTTGAAAAAGCCAACGCCGTTGTAAAAGAAACCTCTTTCATCGAGTTCCGTCTCGACTATCTCGACAAGCCCCTCCTCGCCCTGTCCAAATTCAAACATTTCTTCGCCGAAAACACCGCGGCCACCGGCATCGCAACCTGTCGACGGGCGCCCAATGGCGGAAAGTTCACCGGCTCACTCGCCGCCGAGCTTGAGATCCTCATCAAGGCTGCCGGCAGCGGCTTTCACATCGTCGACCTCGAGCTTGAATCCGCCGAGTCACTAAAGAAGGCCGATCTCCAGAAGCTGCGCGACACCGGCACTGCCATCATTATCAGCTATCACGATTTCTCGGCGACCAAGGATCTTGAGGGCATCTACCATCGCATCCAGCCCTTCCAGCCCGACTTCTACAAGATCGTCCCCACCGCCAAAACCCTCACCGACAATGTGACCTTGATGCGCTTCATCGAGCACATGGAGGATCACTCCAACATCATCGGCATCTGCATGGGCGATGCCGGCATCATCTCCCGCGTGCTCGGCGTGCGCGCCGGCAGCGCCTTCACCTTCGCCGCCGCTTCGACGGGCGAGGAGACCGGCCCCGGCCAGATCGCCGCCCGCACCCTGATCGACACCTATCGCATCGACCAGGTGGACGCCGCCACCAAGGTCTACGGCGTCGCCGGCAACCCCATCCGCAGCTCGCTCTCTCCGGCCATGATGAACGCGGCCTTCCGCCGCGAGACCGTCAATGCCGTCTATCTCGCGCTACAGACCCACAAGCTCTCCGACCTGCTCAAGCTCGTCCACGAGATCCCCATCCAGGGTCTCAGCGTCACCATGCCGCTCAAGCAGGAGATCATGGCGCATCTCGAGAAGACGGATCCGCTCTCCAGCAAGATCGGTGCCTGCAACACCGTTCTCCGCGCGCAGGACGGCAAGCTGTACGGCTTCAATACCGACGTCGCCGGCATCACTGGACCGCTTGAAAAGCGCATGTCGCTGCGGGGAGCGAAGGTGCTGGTCCTCGGCGCCGGCGGGGCCGCCCGCGCTGCCGTCTTCGGCGTGCGCGACAAGGGCGCGGACGTCTTCATCCTCAACCGGACCGCCGAGACAGCGCACAAGCTGGCTCGCCAGTCCGGATCGAAGAGCATCAAGAAAGAGGCGCTGGCAAAGACCTCTTTCGATGTCATCATCAACGCCACCCCCATCGGCATGGCCGGTCAGAAGGGCGCGCAACTGCTGGAGGCGAAGGACCTGAACACCAAGCTGGTCTTCGATCTCGTCTACAACCCGCTGGAGACGCCGCTCCTGCGCCTGGCGCGCCAACAGAACATCCCCATCATCACCGGGGTCGAGATGTTCGTGCAGCAGGGCGCGCGCCAGTTCGAGATATGGACCGGCAAGCCCGCCCCCGAAGAAGAGATGCTGCGCGTCGTCATCCATGAGCTGCGCCAACAGGCAGAAGCGGCTGCGGAAACTCCGGCTCCGACGGAAAAAAAGAAGAAAAGAGCATCTTAAAACCAATTGCTTAAGCAGAAACAAGGCCCGGATTGCTCCGGGCCTTGTTTCTGCTTCACTGAAGATCGTAAAAGTGGACAGCTACGGCTCTAAGTGCTTCTGCCCTCGGCTGAAGCTAGTTTCTCCTCAGCCTTGCGAGTGACGCCATTGGCTTCGTCGTACTTCTCGCCATCGTCGCCTGCCTCCTGCCACAGCCTCTCGCCCTCTTCCAGCTCCCGCCGTGCTTCGGCAGGGTCGATCTCGCTGGGACGAAGAGCCGTCTCCGCCAGAATTGTCACGCGCTCCGGCAGCACCTCGGCAAAACCCCAGGCGACAAAGAACTTCTGGTCGCCCGACGTGCCTCCATGCAGCCTCACCTCGCCCGCGCTCAACTCTCCGAGAAACGGCGCATGGCCATACAGCGCCTCGATATAGCCAGTCATCGCCGGCAGTTCGACCGCCTCCGCCGTAGCCTCCAGCAGGACGCGATCCGGAGCCACCAGTCGAACCTTCAACAATCCCGAGTTGGTCGATGTCTCTGCCATATTATGCGGTCTGCTTCATCTTCTCTGCCGCGGCGCGCACATCTTCGATTCCGCCCTTCAAGTAGAAGGCCTGCTCGGGAATATCGTCGTGCTTGCCTTCGATGATCTCCTTGAAGCTGCGAACCGTATCTTCCACTTTGACGTAAGCGCCGGGAATGCCGGTAAAGATCTCGGCCACGTGGAAGGGCTGCGAGAGGAAGCGCTGCACCTTGCGGGCACGAGCAACAGTAACCTTGTCCTCTTCCGAAAGCTCGTCGATGCCGAGGATGGCGATGATGTCCTGAAGGTCCTTATACCGTTGCAGGATCTTCTTGACGCCCTGCGCCACATCGTAGTGCTCCTGGCCGACGACGCGCGGAGAGAGAATGCGCGAGGTGGAGGCCAGTGGATCGACCGCCGGATAGATGCCAAGCTCCGACAGTGGCCGCGAGAGCACCGTGGTCGCGTCGAGGTGGGCAAACGTCGTCGCCGGGGCCGGGTCGGTCAAGTCGTCGGCAGGCACGTAAACCGCCTGCACCGATGTGATCGAGCCCTTCTTGGTTGAGGTGATGCGCTCCTGCAACTCGCCCATCTCGGTAGCAAGGTTCGGCTGATAACCCACAGCCGAAGGCATGCGTCCCAGCAGCGTCGAAACCTCGGAACCGGCCTGGGTAAAGCGGAAGATGTTGTCGATGAACAGCAGCGTGTCCGCGCCCTCTTCGTCGCGGAAGTTCTCCGCAACCGTGAGGCCGGTCAGCGCCACGCGGAGACGCGCCCCCGGGGGCTCGGTCATCTGGCCATACACAAGCGTCGCTTTGCTCTTGGGCAGGTCCTTCAGGTCGATAACACCCGACTCCTGAAACTCCATCCACAGGTCGTTGCCCTCACGGGTGCGCTCACCGACACCGGCAAACACCGAGAAGCCGCCGTGCTTAGTGGCAACGTTGTTGATCAGTTCCTGGATGATGACCGTCTTGCCCACGCCGGCGCCGCCGAACAGGCCGATCTTGCCGCCCTTCAGGAAGGGCTGGATCAGGTCGATGACCTTGATCCCGGTCTCGAACATCTCTTCTTGGGTAGACTGCTCATCGAACGCCGGAGCCTGCCGGTGAATAGGCAGATGCACCTTGGCGTTGACCGGGCCAAGCTCGTCGACCGGCTGACCCAGCACGTTGAGCACGCGGCCCAGTGTCTCCCGGCCCACGGGAACGGTGATGCCCGCGCCGGTATCGATCGCCTTCATGCCGCGAACCATGCCCTCGGTGGCGACCATTGCGATGCAGCGCACGCGGCCTTCGCCCAGATGCTGTTGCACCTCGACGATGACGTCGAGCGGGGTGGGAACGTCGAAGCCGTCGCTGACGATTCGCAGCGCCTGGAAGATCGGCGGCATCTGCGCCTCTTCGAACTGAACGTCAACGGCCGGGCCGCTGATCGAAATTACTTTTCCAATGTTCTCTGCCATAGTCTCTTTCGTTTCCGCAGTTGCCTGTCTGTTACAGAGCGGCTGCGCCACTCACAATCTCGATAATTTCCTTGGTAATTGCCGCCTGCCGCACCCGGTTCATGGTGAGCGAGAGGGCGTCGATCATATCGCCTGCATTGCTGGTCGCCGAATCCATCGCCGTCATGCGCGCCGCATGTTCGGCCGCGGCCGACTCCAGCAGCGCATGGAAGAGCTGCGTGGTCACATAGCGCGGCATCAGGTGGCGGAACAGGCGATCCGGAGGAGCGCCGAAGAGATAATCCACCTCGGCCGTGCCAAACTTCTTCGACTCGATCTCGAACTCGGACTCCTCGGGCGCGTTGACGCTGATGCCCGCGGTGTGCGCCGCATGAGCCGCGGCGTCGCGCTGCTCTTCGCTCATCACCTCGGCGACCGTAATCTCCTGCGAGCCCAGCTTGCGGATCGGCAGCAGCTTTTCGACGACGACGCGCTGCGCGATGACTGACTTGAACTCGTTGTAGACCACGTAGACCGAATCGATCTCCGACCGCGTGTAGCGGTCGATGATCGAGTGAGCCATCTCCGAAACTTCCGTGATCTCGATCTTTTGCAGCAAAGTAGGATGATCGCCCGCCACTTCGATGGGAGCGGCGCGATGCCGCAGAATCTCGAAGTGCATCGCCAGATCGTTATCGTAGCGCTGCTCCTTCTTCTCGTAGCTGGCTGCCGGATAGCGCTTGCGGAACATGTCCCGCGCCTTGCGCCCGACCGGCTCGATGTCCACGGTCTGACCCGCCGCCCGCCGCGCGTCGATAAATCCCTGCGCCGCCTTGACGATGTTCGAGTTGAACGCGCCCGCAAACCCCTTATCGCCCGCGACCACGACGACGAGGACGTTCTTCTCTTCGCGCTCGAGCAGCAGCGGATGCAGAAGGTCGCCCGTCTTTTCGTTATACAGGTCGGTGCGCTGAACCAGCGATTCGAGCACGTTGGACAACATCCGCGCATAGGGCCGCGCCAGCATGGCGCGCTCCTGGGCGCGGCGCAGCTTCGCCGCCGAGACCATCTTCATGGCCTTGGTGATCTGCCGCGTGTTCTTTACACTGCGGATGCGACGCCGTAAATCAAGTACGTTTGCCATGGTTTAGTGAGCTGCGACCGCTTCTTTCTTATCTTTGAGCGTCGCCAGGAAGTTTGCCTTGTACTCCTTGATCGCCGCCGTCAGCCGCGACCTGATATCGTCGTCCAGCGCTTTCTTGGTCGCAATGTCGGTAAGAATGGATGCTTGCGCCGATTCGAGATAAGGATAGAAGCCGTCCTCGAAAGCACGAAGGTCCTTGACCTCCACATCGTCGAGCAGGCCGTTGACACCGGCGAACAGAATTGCCACCTGCTTCTCCGCCGTAAGCGGCTGAAACTGCGGCTGCTTCAGCAATTCGGTCAAACGCTGGCCGCGGTTCAACTGCTGCTGCGTCACCTTGTCCAGATCGGAGCCGAACTGCGCGAAGGCAGCAAGCTCGCGGTACTGTGCCAGGTCGAGCTTCAGCGTTGCGCCCACCTGCTTGGTCGCCTTGATGGCCGCGGCGAATCCTACGCGCGAGACCGAGAGGCCAACGTTGACGGCAGGACGGACGCCCGAGTTGAAGAGGTCGGTCTCAAGAAAGATCTGGCCGTCGGTGATCGAGATAACGTTGGTCGGAATGTAAGCCGAGACGTCGCCCGCCTGGGTTTCGATGATCGGCAGCGCAGTCAGAGAACCGCCGCCGAGTTTGTCGGAGACCTTGGAGCTTCGCTCCAGCAGGCGCGAGTGCAGATAGAAGACGTCGCCCGGATACGCCTCGCGGCCCGGGGGACGGCGCAGCAGCAGCGAAATCTCGCGATAGCTGGCGGCGTGCTTGGAAAGGTCGTCGTAGATCACCAGCGCGTGCTTGCCGCTGTCGCGGAAGTACTCGCCCATCGCGGTCGCGGCAAACGGTGCAAGGTACTGCATCGGCGCAGGCTCGGACGCAGTCGCGGCGACGACGATGGTATAAGCCATCGCGCCGTGTTCTTCGAGCGTCTGTACCACCTGCGCAACCGACGAGCGCTTCTGCCCGACGGCGCAGTAGATGCAGATCAGGTTGTTCTTCGCCGAGTTGATGATGGTGTCGAGCGCAATGGCGGTCTTGCCGGTCTGGCGGTCGCCGATCAGCAGTTCGCGCTGGCCGCGGCCGATGGGAATCATCGTGTCGATAGCCTTGATGCCGGTCGCCATCGGCTCGCGCACCGACTGGCGATCGATGACGCCCGGAGCCAGCCGCTCCACGGGAAGATACTTGTCAGTGTTGATCGGGCCCTTGTCGTCAATCGGCTCGCCGAGCGCGTTGACCACGCGGCCCACCAGCGCCTCGCCCACCGGCACGGACATGATGCGCCCGGTGCGCTTGACCTCGTCGCCTTCCTTGATCTCGGCGTAGTCGCCCAGCAGCACCGCGCCCACCTGGTCCTCGTCGAGGTTCATCGCCAGTCCGGCAACGCCGTGGGGAAACTCGATCAACTCGCCCGCCATGACCTTATCGAGACCATGCACGCGCGCGATGCCGTCGCCAAGCGAGATCACCGTGCCGACCTCGTCGACCTGGATGCGCTGCTCGTAGTTCTCAATCTGCTGGCGAAGCAGCTCCGTTATCTCATCCGCCTTGATCTTTGCCATGTCTTCCTTCTACTCGATTCGTATCAATCTCAAAATTCAGCGCCGTCGCCGGCGAGATCCTATGCGCTCACAAGCCTTTGCTTCAGTTGCTGCAACTGCCCGCGCAGCGATCCGTCATAGACCGTCGATCCAATGCGCACCACCGCGCCGCCCAGCAGGGCCGCGTCCTGCCGATAGGTCGCGCGGACCTTGCCGCCGGCCAGCTTCGTCACCTGCGCCTCAAGCTCGGCGCGATCTTCGTCGTTCAGGGGATGCGCGCTTGTAATCTCGGCCTCCGCCATGCCCGCCTGCTCATCGGCCACGGCATGATACTCCGTCACAATCTCGTTCAGCTCGGCCAGCCGCTGGTGGTCCATTATCACTGCTAGAAAATTACGCACCTGGGGAAACATGCCGATGCGCCCGGCAATCGCATCCAAAACCTTCAGCTTCTGCTCGCCGGCGATCGAGGGATTCATCAGAACCTCACGCAGCTCGTCGCTGCCGGCAAACGTCTCGCTGAAGTCGCGCATCTGCTGCTGCGCGGCGTTGACGTCGAGGCGGCTTGAAGCGGCTACCGAGGCGAAGGCATGGGCATAGCGAAGGGTAAGAGCAGACATTAGTTTTCGCCGCCCTTCACGTCTTCGCCCGTCAAACGTCGGGCAAAGCCCTGCACCAGCAGCCGGTCCGTCTCCGCCGAGACCACCAGCTTGCGGGCAGCCTGCTCGATCGCCAGCTCAGCGGCATACTGTTGAAGCTGCCGCCGCGCCTGCATCGTCGCCGCGGAGATCTCCTGTTCGGCGGCTGCCAGAATCTTCTGCTTCTCATCCTCGACCGACGCCTTGATACGCTGCTCGTCCATCGCGGAGTCCTTCTCCGACTGCGCGCGCATCGCCGCAATCTGCTCGTCGAGCTTGCTCAACCTGCTCTCGACGCTACTCAGCCGCGCGCTCGCCTCTTCGGTTGCCGTACGCGCGTCGACCAAATGCTTCTGAATCTTCGTGCTACGGTCGCGGAAGGCCTTCGGCAAAGTCTTCAGCAGGAGCCAGCCGACCAGAATGGCAAGCACGATAAAGTTGGCAACCGTAAACGCCGTCGCCGCCTGCTCGGCATTCATACCCAGCTTCGCGCCCAGTGCCCGGACCGCCGCCGAATGCCGATAGGCCTCGTTCTCGTCCTCTTCCTGCTTGTTCTTCGCCGGAGACTGCGCCTCGGGCGTGCTCATGCGGCCACCATCGGCCTGAGCCACAGCGGGCTGCTGTTGCGCCATCGCATGAAAGGCAGGAGCAAAGAGAAGAACCGCCAGAATCACTGCGGGAAAGAGTTTTTTCATTGCGGAAGGTCTGGCGGAAGCTTTCATTGCGTGACCTCTTCCGGCTGCGCGATTCCTGCAGGCAGGACAGCTCCGAGAATGCGCGAACTCAACTCCGCGCTCATGCCCTCGATCTGCTGCCGGGCGGCGGCGGCGCTCTGCTCGATATCCAGCCTGGCGGCGCGAATCCGTTCCTGCGTCGCCTGCCGTACCTGCTCGATAGCGGACTCACGCTCCGCGCTCCACTGCTTCAGCTTCTCCTCGCGCGCCTGAAAGATCGCGGCCCGGGCGTTGCGCAACTTGTCTTCGTAGGCGGTCGTCTCCGCCTCGGCCGCGGCAATCGCGCCACGCGCCTGCTCGACCGCCCCGGTCGTGCGTGCGCGACGCTCGGCCAGAATGCGATCCAGAGGACGCCTTACCAGCAGCCCGTAGGCGATGACCAGAAGAATAAACAGAACCATGGTCGGCACGGAGCCGAGCACAAGTTCACCGAGTTGATTGAGTATCTCTTCCATGGATGGGGTCGGCTTTCGCCGCTTTTAGATGTCCTGTCGTAAGCCGATTAATACAATCATTTTGTCCAACTGTAGCAGCGGAGGCATGGCTTACTTGTTCGATGCGATACATTTAGTTTTAGCAAAGCGTTTGCAACAGTGTCAACCAAATGGAGAGACACGGATTCCGATAACCGCGCACAGGGAACGATTTCCGAACAATCACCGGCTCCCCATCCCCCTTTGACTTTTCCGCCCGGGAGACTAGACTTAAAACACCACCAGGACCCTATCTTCTGGGTCACATAGGTCGCGTGATTGGGACACACCTCCGCTCCCCTTCAGGCGACCTATGCTACTTAAGGGCGCTCTCCACACACGCAAGCGATCGGCGATCCTCCTGCCTCCGGGGAACACGGCTCTCACCGCGACCGACCGCACGCGTTCGGCACGCCGCTCCGTGCTCCGCGGCAGCAAACGCAGGTGGCTGCACGGCGACGAGAGTCCGCCGCGCAGCCGTTTATGGTCTTACTTTTGAGAAAAGGGCCGGTGTTAACGGGCCGAGGTCAATGGGCCGAGGTCAGCGACTGACGGCCTGTGCTCCCGCCGGTTCAGCCGCTGCCGCGCCCGGTACATTGGACGCCGGGGTCGAACCCGGAGCATGCGCAGCCGCCGATGAGCGCGAGTCCGACCGCAGATCCAGATGCGCCCCCGCCCGTCCGCTCACCACCGTCGAGATCGCATGTTTGAAGATCAACTGCTCCTGACTGTTGTTCTCCAGAAGCACCGAGTATTTATCGAACGATCGTATCTTCCCGGTCAGCTTCACGCCGCTCACCAGATAGATCGTAATTGGGCTCTTATCTTTCCGAACCGTATTGAGAAAAGTGTCCTGAATGTTCTGTGCCGGCTTTGATTCCATGGTGCCGATCTCCCTTAGCTTTTAGCTAAAATTTGTATTTACTTGAGTAAAGTAAAAAGTCCGCCATACTGCACTAGCTTCAGCAATGAACCCAGCCTGAGATTCCGGCTGGACTGAAGCCAAGATTGTCAAACGATACGACCATGCACCGCAATTAATCAACTTCGGGCAAATCGCCAGCCGTAACCGCGCTGACTCTTTTAGACGAAGCTCAACCCATAATGGCGGCGCCGTCCTTTCTCGCCACGCCGATATACCATGACAATGTGGCGCAAAACTCCCAACCTGTTCCGATGCTGGATTTCTCCCGGCAGTTTGCTGGCCTGCGCGAGGAAATTCTCTCCGCCATCGAAAAAGTCTGCGACTCGCAGCAATTCATTCTCGGCCCCGCGGTTACGAGCTTTGAAAAAGCTGCCGCCCAGGCCTGCGCCGCCCCTCACGCCGTCGGCTGCGCCAGCGGCACCGACGCCCTCTGGCTGGCCCTGGCCGCCGCCCGCATCGGCCCCGACGCCGGCGGTTCGTCCTCCGACGCCGTCATCACCACTCCTTTCAGCTTCTTCGCCACCGTCAGCAGCATCCTCCGTGCGGGAGCGAAGCCACTCCTGGCCGATATCGATCCCCTTACATTTAACCTCTCGCCCATCGCCGTCGAAGAGGTCCTTGCCTCCGCAGCCGGGCTGGCGGTCAAGGCCGTTCTCCCCGTCCACCTCTACGGCCAGTGCGCCGACTGGGACGCCTTTGCCGCCCTTAAGCAGAGCCATTCCCTTCTGCTCATCGAAGATGCCGCCCAGGCCTTCGGAGCCGCCTGGAACGGCACCCCCGCCGGTGCGCTCGGCGACCTCGCCGCCTTCAGCTTCTACCCCACCAAGAACCTCAGCGCCTTCGGTGATGCCGGCATGCTCACCACCCTCTCCGCCGATTTCGACGAGCGCGCCCGCATGTTGCGCGCCCACGGCATGCGCCGCCGCTACTTCCACGACGAAGTCGGCTGGAACTGCCGCCTCGACTCCATCCAGGCCGCCGTGCTCGAGGTAAAGCTCCGCTCCCTGCCGCGCTGGAATCAGCAACGCCGCGACCGCGCCGCCCACTATGACCGCCTCTTCCGCGCCGCCGGACTCGCCGCCGCCGCCGCGGCCGAAGGCATCGTCCTGCCCATCACCGACCCGCGCGCCACCCACGTCTTCCACCAGTACGTCATCCGCGCCCCCCGCCGCGACCAGCTTCGCCAGTACCTCGCCGGCCGCCAGATCGGCAGCGAGATCTACTACCCCGTCCCTCTGCACCTGCAAGCCAGCCTCGCCGGGCTGGGCTACAAGCGCGGAGACTTCCCCGTCAGCGAAGCCGCCGCCGCCGAAGTCCTCGCCCTCCCCCTGTACCCCGAACTCCGCGAAGACGAGCAGCTAACCGTCGTAGAAGCCATCGCCGCCTTCTACGCCTAAAAAGCCTCTGTCTACACCTGAGGCACCTCCGATTAAGTCCGGTTCTGTTAAGGGCACGGCTTTAGCCGTGCCATAATCAACCTGCCTGCAACGCGGCTTTAGCCGCTGAGGGCTTTCTTTGTTTGTCATTCCCGAAGGGAATCCGCGTTTCGCCCGAATCACCAAGGACTCCATCCGGAGGAGAACCGCTTCAGCGGCTAAGGGCATCTTCGGGAACCTAATCGGTCGTCGTGCTGTGAATCCCCTCCAGCCGTGCCACGGCCTGAAGCGCATTCTGCATCACCATCTCCCCGCTCTCGGCAAGCGTGATCTCGATCCTGTCCCTGGTGCCGCCCGGCATCTTCTCGAGGCTCAGACCGCCGATGTGCAGATTCATCTCGCGCAGCGTCCCCAGAATCTTCTCCGGCGTCGACAGCTTCGGATCAAAGACCGCGGTGATCGTCTTGCCGTGCCACCGCCGTTGCAGCCGCCGCTCAATCGGGCGCATGACCAGAAGCAAGATCAGTGCCAGTACCGTGGCAATGACCGCTGCCCGATACATGCCGCCGCCCACGGCCAGCCCGATCGCCGCAACCGTCCACACACTGGCCGCTGTGGTCAGCCCGCGGATCAGGCTGCCATGGGCAATAATCGTTCCCGCGCCCAGAAAACCGACGCCGGTCACGATCTGCGCCGCGATGCGCGACGGATCGAGTCCCACGTTGGGCGCGCCCAGCACATCCGCAAAGCCGAACGCCGACGCAATCATAAACAGGCACGACGACATCCCCACCAGCGCATGGGTGCGCAACCCGGCGGAGCTCCTCTGCCGTTCCCGGTCCAGGCCGACGAGGCTTGCCAGCACCGTCGCCGTCAACAGACGCAAGCCGATTTCAGTCAGGTGAAGAGTCATCCGTGCTCCCGATTCAAATGAATCGTACAGGCTTTTAGAGCCTGACAGAAAACTTTCAGAACTTGTCCAATCACTCTCAACCAACGTCATCTCGACCGAAGCTGCGCGGCCTCATCGCGCGACGCAGTGGAGAGGCCCCTGTATTTCGTCGCGGTTGCTGCCCATTCCTGCTAGTCCTCGCCGCAGTTCGTCAGACAGCCCCCCATCGCGGAAAACCGACCGCGCGCTTACCGCCTCCGGCCCCGGTGCCTCACGGCGGCCTTCTTCTTCTCTTTCACCGGCTGCGGATGCGCCTCGCCCGGAGCCGTCGCGCCCGGCGGCAGTACACGCCGCACCAGGTTCCCCTCCAACCGATAGGTCTTCAGCACCGTCTTTCCCGGAACCACCGCGCCCGTCACCGGATCGGGCACCACCGGCGCGGCGTCGTCAGCCAGCACACGGTAGCTGAACGTCGGAGCCGGAGCCATCGACGTCGGCGCTTTCCCATAGGGATCGCTCGCCATCTTGACCTCCAGCGGCAGATAGCCCTCGATATTCCGATCTCGGTAAGCCGTCTCGTAGCGGTGCTTCTTCACGTTCCAGATAAAGGTGCGCACCTGGTCGAAGTCATAGGTCAGGCCTGACTTGTAGGGGCTGGTCACGGTTACATACTCCGGCACGTTCTTGTCGTCGCCGGGAGCCTCCGCGTCGTAGACCTTCGTCAGCAAATATGCACCCACGATCCGCTGCCCCTCCGAGTACCGGACCAGCACCTCGGGAACATCAACGTCCATCAGCCGTCCGTACAGCCACCCAGCGTTGCCCTTGGAGTCGCGCACCAGCCACCAGTCATCCATGGGCGGAGGAGGGGGAGGCTCGGGAACCGCGGCCTTGCCATCGCCAGTCGGCACTGTGGGCACCACCGCCCGTAGTCCCGGGGACACCGGCTTGGGCAACGTGGCCCGCTTCAGCAACTGGAGCTTCTCGCCCTCCCCCAGCCGAAACAGCCGGTCGGTATTTCTTCCCGGGCTGATGTGCATATAAACATCGTCGCGCACCACCCCCGTGGCCACCATCGGATCCTTCTCATGCTCTTTGGTCAGCCCGGCGAACTTGTCGAAGAGCGCCTGGTCCGCCACTACCTTCTCGTTGATCCAGCCCAGCTCGCCCTTCTCCGTCTGCACCTTCAGAAAGCGCCGTCCATGGTCGAGCACCAGCAGCTTGTCGCCGTTCTCTACCGTCGCCGTCCGGTTCGATACCGCGGCCACGCGGTCGCGCAGATACGTCTTCTTCGCCGTGACGTAGACATACTCCTTCGGCGGTTTGGGCCGAAACCGCGAGCACCCGGTCACGCTGGCCAGAAGGAACACCGATATCGCCGCGAACACAGCTAACCCAATTACATTTCTTCGTCGAGCGGATTGGCAGAAAGGAGAAAAAATAGCCCTGAAACCCCGGAAAACCTCGAAAACTTCTATACCCATACTACTGGCCGATGCGCGGAATCCCGCACTCCGTTGTTCCCCGATCGCGGACATTCCCCACCCCGAACAAGATGAGTTACTGTCTGGAATGCATCGCGACCACAAAGACCGAGCCCGCCGGGCTGGTACCCATGTTGACGCTGGCCGCCGGAATCAGCTTTCCCGGCGTCGTCGTATCAAAGCTGTACATCGACAGATCGGGCGTCCCCCCGGACGCCGCGGCCAGCAGATATTTACTCGTACTGTCGATATCGAGCGAAGTCACCTGCGTTCCGCTCCCGTACGGCGAACCGTCCAGCGCCGTCAGCCCGCCGCCCGTACCGATCGCGTAGCCGTAGATCGTCGAGTTCAGCCGGTTTACCGCATAGGCGTACTTGCCCGTGCTGTCCAGCACCACGGTGTATGCTTGGCCCCCGGAGGCAAACGGCGAGCGCGCAATCTCGCTCAGCGAGCCGCCCGTGCCGATCTTGAACACCCGCACCCCTCCGCCCGTCCCGCTGCGCGCGATATACAGGTTCGCCGTGGCGTTGTCGACCGCCAGACCGTTATCGCTGGTCGTCGCACTCACCGCCAGGTTCTGGCTGTTGAACAGCGTGCCCGTCGCGGTGTCAAAGTTGAACACCACGTCGCCGCCCGTTCCCAGCGCGGCAAACACTAGCATCCCGCTCGGCGAGATACGCACCATCCGCGGCACGATCACGGCATTGGCAACCGAAGTCTGCCCGGTGTTCGCCAGCGTGAGCGCTCCGGTCGACGCGTTGATCTGGTAGACATTGATCTGCGCCAGCACGCTGGTTCCCCCTAGCGCCAGCAGCCACTGCCCATCCGGGGACACATCCATCGAAGTCACGTTGATGGCCGTGACTCCCGTCCCTGTGGTCGCCGTCAGTGATCCATTGGAACCGATGCTGTAAACATTGATGCTCCCCACCGACGACACATACAAAAACTTGTTACTCCGCGAGATCGCCATCGCCACCGGCGTGTATTGAAGCGCTACCGGCGAGCCGGGAACGGCAGTCAACTTCCCCGTGCCCACCGCGAACCCGGTCAGCGAATTCGTAGCCGAGTTCGCCACATAAACATAGTTACCCGTCGTCACCGGCGGGACGGGGGTATTGGGAACAAAAAAGCCGTCGCATCCGGTCAGCGCCATCGCCGCAACCGCGAAGATCGCGCAGGCCAGTTGTCGCACTCCCGCAACCCGTCTCTTGCTCATCGAAGCCCTCGCCGTTATCTTCTCAGCAGACGCGCTCTTCTCAAAATCAAGTGCCGGCCGCTCCTCTATAATCTGCGCCATGCTTCCCCTCAACCGCGGCGCGGCGGCGCTCGCCTGCCTGCTTCTCTCCGGTGCGGTGTCGTTGGGCCATGCCCAGTCTCAAGCTCAGGCTCAAGTCCAGTCTTTGGACTCGCCCCCCGCACAAACGGCATCATCCTCTTCGCCGCTTCAGCGCGAGGTCCACGCCGATATGTCCTTCCTCGCCGACGATGCTCTCCACGGCCGCGGCTCTGCCACCCGCGATGAGCACATCGCCGCACTCTTCGCCGCCTCCCAGTTCGAAGCCCTCGGCCTCGAACCCGGCGGCGACAATGGCTCCTTCCTGCAAAAGGCCGCGCTCCCCACCCCTCTACCCTCCAATCTCCAGCAGCACCTCGCCAAATTCGAGGACACGCCGCGCACCGAGACCTGGAACGCCATCGCCATCCTGCGCGGCACAACCCGGCCCAATGAAGTCATCCTGCTCACCGCCCACCTCGACCATCTCGGCATCGGCCCTGCCGTCGACGGAGACACCATCTACAACGGAGCCGACGATGACGCCTCGGGAACCACAGCCGTCCTCGCCCTCGCCCATCTCCTCGCCACCGGCCGCCGCCCCAGCCGCACCATCGTCTTCGCCCTCTTCGGCTCCGAAGAGATCGGCGGCTACGGCAACCAGGCCTTCCTCGCGCATCCGCCCGTCCCGCTCACCGACATCGTCGCCAACCTCGAGTTCGAGATGATCGGCCGTCCCGACTCCGCGGTCCCCGCCGGAACCCTCTGGCTCACCGGCTTCGACCGCTCCAATCTAGGCCCTGAGCTGGCCAGGCACGGAGCCCATCTCGTCGCCGATCCCCACCCCAAAGAGCAGTTCTTCCAGCGCTCCGACAACTACGCCCTCGCCCTGCAAGGCATCATTGCCCACACCGTCTCCAGCTTCGGCCTGCACAAGGACTACCACCAGCCCAGCGACGAGCTCCGCACGATCGACTTCACCCACATGACCAACGCCATCGATTCAATGGCCGGCCCAATCCGCTGGCTGGCCAACACCACATGGAAGCCGCAATGGAACCCCGGTCTCAAGCCCACTCCCAAACCCGCGGCCAAATAAAACCCTGCCACGCAGCCGCCCGTTTCGAGCCACCACCAATCCACGTCATCTCGACCGAAGTCGCACCCGTCCTAAAAAGCACGTCATCTCGACCGAAGCCGTGCAGCTTCATCGCACGGCGCAGCGGAGAGACCCCTGTATTTCGCCCAATCCCGGCAACCATGCGAATGCCCCTGCAACAACCGCCGGAGATACCCTTTCCCCAAAAACCGCTCTACTCCGCAGCCGTCGGCGCAGCCCGCTCCGAATCCAGCACCACCCCAATCGCATGGATCACCGAAGCCACCCGGACCGCAGCATTGATTAACTCTTCCGTAGCCCCCTTCTCTCGCAGCACCTTCTCGTGCGAGTCGACGCACTTGCCGCAGGCGTTGATCGCGCTGACCACAAGACACCACAGCTCGAAGTCCACAGGCTCGACCGTGTGCCCGCGCAGCACGTTCATCCGCAGCCGCGCCGGCAGCGTCGCATACTTCTCGTTCGAGGTCAGATGATGAAACCGGTAGTAGATGTTATTCATCCCCATGATCGCCGCCGCGGCCTTCGCCGCATCGAGCGCCCCCGGGCTCAGAATTCCCTCCGCCTCCGCGATCACCTCGGTGGTCAGCTCTCCATTGCGAGTCGCGATCGCCGCCACCACCACCGACCCCCATAGCTGCTGCGGCGTCAGATCGGTGCTCTGCTTCACCAGCGACGAATAGTTCAGCCTCAAGTCCTTTGCATACGCGGGTAGCCCGCCAATCAGCTCATCCAATGCCATATCGAATCATCCTCTCCCCATCAAAATCCGTTGCATCGCTCAACAGGACATCATCTCGACCAAAGCCGTGCAGCCGCCTGTTCCGAGCGATCCTTAACCGACGTCAACCCAAATCAACCCACGTCATCTCGACCGAAGGCGGCGCTTTTGCCGCCGCGGTGGAGAGGCCCCTGTATTTCGCACTTGCCTCTTTCCATCCGAATCACCCCAGGGACAGGCTCTTAGGAACTTCATTGTAAAGAAAAAGGCGCGGCCGCACCGGCAGCCGCGCTCTCCCGCTGAACAGCAACTACGCCAGTGTCGCCTCGCCCTTGTGCCAGTTGCACGGGCAAAGCTCGTCCGTCTGCAGCGCATCGAGCACCCGTAGCACCTCCTGCGGATTGCGGCCCACCGACAGATCCGTCACATAGATAAACCGGATCACATTCTCCGGATCGACGATAAACGTCGCCCGCTGCGCCACGCCCGCCTGCTCGTCCAGAATGCCGAGCTGCCCGCAAAGGTCGCGGCGAATATCCGACAGCATCGGGAACGGCAGATCTTTCAGGTCCGCATGATGCGTCCGCCACGCGGCATGGACATACTCGTTGTCCGTGCTGCCGCCGAGAATCTGGCAATCGCGGTCCGCGAACTCGCTGTTCAATTTTCCGAAGGCCGCAATCTCGGTCGGACACACAAATGTGAAATCCTTCGGCCAGAAAAAGTACAGCTTCCACTTACCCGGATACGATGCCTCCGTAATCGTGGTAAACGCCTTCGCTTCATCCTTATCGGTAGAGATGGTTGCAGTAACACTAAAGCCAGGAAACTTCTCGCCAATTTGTAGCATTTAAAACGTAACTCCCTTTCGTTAAGGGCACGGCTTCAGCCGTGCCGTAATTGACGTAGCCACAGTGCGGCTTTAGCCGCTGAGGGCATCTTCGGAACTCAATCGGCCTCCTAAAGCAATTCCGCCAGGGGGAAAGAACGATGACTGCGCGACGGCTCCAGATAGTTCTGCCGATGCGTCGTCACCAGGAACTTGGTGAAGCCCATGTTCTCGTCCGACAGGTTGTGCTTCTTCTGCAACTCCACGCCATCCATCTCCAGCCGGATCTTTTCAAAGAGCTGCGCCGACGGCGCAAAGCCGATGAAGTGAACTCCCGGCATCGGCGTCGGGCTCACCAGCCCCTCGGAGTTGAACTCAAACGGATGCTCGACCGTATCGAAGTCCTGCCGCAGAAAGATCACCGTCCCCTTCGGCAAACGGTCTCCATAGGCTGTCGTCGTATCCTCCGTCAGCCGCGAGAGAGACTGCATCTGCGCGTTGTGGCCCACGACTCCATGGTTCTTCGCATCCTCTTCCAGTTGCTCCTGGGAGGTGGTCGTATCCGGAGCCTGCGAAGGCGAAAGCACATCCTCCCCTTCCGTCCGGCGCGGATGGAACATATGGTGCAGACGCGACTTGTGATTCATTCCATACCACCCTTCGAGATCGATCTCGATATGAGAAAGATGCATCATCGTGCCATTGGCGAAGTAGCTCTCCGGCGTCTGGTCGGTGTAGCCCGGAAGCGTTTCAAAACTCGGCAACGGCCCTTGGGCCAGCCCCTGGACATGGCTCGAGGTGAAGCCCATGAACAGCATCGCCCCCGCCGGAATCTTCTCCGCGCCCGGAATGCCCAGCCGTTTCGCGATCTTGCGCGGCATTCCCCGCCCGGCAAATCCGCGCCGAATCGATGTCACGTTGAACAGGTCGCCCACGTAGAAGCACTCGCACGGAATGCCGTTCAGCAGATGCGCTCCGGGCTGGAACAACGCGCGGATCACATCGTTGATGTGCTCGTTGTAGTCGCTCTTAAAGTGAAACGAGATGTCGTTCTGTTCCAGCACCAGGTCTTCGGGGTCCTTGGGATACCGGATGGAATCGATCAGCGCCCAGTCGCCGGGCTTGCCATTCTCCAGCGCCCGCGGCATCATCTTCTCGGTAATCTTCGCCGGCAGATATTCCTTGAAGTAAGAGAGCCCGTAAGCCACCTGCGTCAGGATTCCACCCGGATTGAGCGGATAGATCGACTCCATCTCCTTGAGCGCCGCGCTCAGCCGCGACTGCGCCCGCCGCAACGCTTCCTTGTCGCCCTTCGGCAGGGTCAACTTTGCAGTCACCACCGTATGCCATAGCGGAACACAAGCCACCGGAATCCCAAGATGATCTTCTACATTGACGCCCGGTAACTCATACTGCGTCTTTGGAGGTTCCGCGTAAGACCTCTTTGCATAATCGACGACTCCTGCCCAATCAAATGCGGCTGCATGACCCATAGCAATCTCCTTCACGCGCGAAACCATGCTCGCGCGCGTTAGTTGAATCCGGAAAGATCCCGGCAAAATGTTCAAATTCCCCGCTGTGGAGGCAATTCAGTCTGACGCTGCACTCGCACCCAGTCAGACCGGAACACAGTACTTCATAGGAGGAGCCGAATGCCGCCCGCCCCCTCCGCAGTCCCGAATACTTTCACCTATCCTCAACGACTAACTCCTGGCTCTAAGCCGTTACTAACTCGTCCTTCTTGACGATCTCTTCGATCTTTCTACCGATAGCCTTGGCAATGCCCTCTCCATACTTCGGATCGCACTTATAGAAGTGATTAATCTGCAAGTCCTGAATCCGTGTCTCAACCTGCCCAAGGCTCCCGGCGATGTTACTCACCAGGCGCTGCTGCGCATCCGGCTTCAGGAGCCGAAACAAGTTACCCGGCTGCGTGTAGTAGTCGCCGTCCAGTTCGCGATGGTCATAGCGTGCCACGGTTGCATCGGCGTAGGTCGTAGGCCGCTCTTTGTAACTGCGATCTTCCTTCGGCCCGCCGAAACTATTCGGCTCGTAATTCGGCGATCCGCCGCCGTTGTCCCCATACACCATCGTTCCATCGCGGTGATAGGTCGCATAAGGGCACTTCGGCTGATTCACCGGCAACGACTCATAGTTCACTCCCAGCCGGTAGCGATGCGCATCGGGATAGCTGATCAGACGCCCCTGCAACATCCTGTCCGGCGAAAACCCCATCCCCGGAACGACGTTGCGCGGCTCGAAGGCCGACTGCTCGATCTCCGCAAAGTAATTCTTCGGATTCCGGTTCAGCTCCAGTTCGCCAATCTCGATCACCGGATAGTCGCCATGAGGCCATACCTTGGTCAGGTCGAACGGGTTGAGATGATACGTCGCCGCCTCCGCCTCCGGCATCACCTGAATCTGCACCGTCCACTTCGGAAAGTCGCCCTTCTCGATCGAGCTGTAGAGGTCTCTCTGCGAGTAGTCGAGATCGACCGACTTCATGTGGTCGGCCTCTTCACCCGTGAAGTTATCGATCCCTTGCTTCGTCTTAAAGTGATACTTCACATAGAACAGCTCGTTGTTCGCATTGATCAGCGAGAACGTGTGGCTGCCATAGCCGTTCATATGCCGAAATCCCTTAGGCGTTCCCCGATCGCTGAACAGGATCGTCACCTGGTGCAGGCTCTCCGGCGACAGCGACCAGAAGTCCCACATCATCGTCGGCGACTTCAGGTTCGTCTCCGGATCGCGCTTCTGCGTATGGATGAAGTCCGAAAACTTCAGCGGATCGCGAATAAAGAAGACCGGCGTGTTATTGCCCACCAGGTCCCAGTTGCCCTCTTCGGTATAAAACTTCAGCGCAAACCCGCGCGGATCGCGCTCCGTATCCGCTGAACCCTTTTCTCCACCGACGGTCGAGAAGCGCAGCAGCGTCGGCGTCTTCTTGCCCACGGTATCGAAGACCTTCGCCGTGGTGTACTTCTTCATATCCGGATTGGTACAGGTAAATGTCCCATACGCGCCCGATCCCTTCGCATGGACGACGCGCTCCGGAATCCGCTCGCGGTTGAAGTGCGCCATCTTCTCGAACAGCAAATAGTCGTCAAACACAATAGGCCCGCGCGGGCCCATGGTCAGTGAGTTCTGGTTGTCGCCTACCGGACGGCCCACGTCGGTCGTCAGCACTTTGCTCTTCTGCTCGTCTGCCATATATCACCTCGGATCGACTCGAGCCTTGGCCCGTTCGATGTGCCTTGCTTCATTTTGGCTTTCTGGGCTTGCTAACTTACTTTTCGGGCTTACTCACTTACTCTTGGAACCCGTCAAAAACTCTAAGACCACATCAAACTCTAAGACCACGTCATCTCGACCGGAGCCGCGCAGTTTCATCGCGCGGCGCAGTGGAGAGACCCCTGTATTTTGCCCTTCCGCCTACCACTACCTGATTCTTTCCACCAAAATCGCCGACCGGTTTCCGAACAAGTCCTTATTGACACTTCGGACACAGCCCAATGACATCCACCGCATACCGCTCCACCAGAAAACCACCTGGCAGGCGGGTGCGCTTCGACACCAGCCCCAACTCCTGTTCCCCTATATCGGTAATCGCTTTGCACTTCGAACACACCATGTGATGGTGCGCCTCGCTGTTCATCTCTACGCGCACCGAACCGTGGTGCATGCTCATCTTGCGAAAGACGCCGCTCTCCACGAAGAGATGAATGTTCTTGTAGACCGTCGCCAGCGAGATCGCCGGAATCTTCTTCTTCACCCGCGCATAAACCTCTTCCGGGCTGGGATGACCGCTCATCCCCTGCATCACCTCGTACAACACCTGGCGCTGATGTGTCACGGCGATACCGTGCTCGGCACAAAGTTCGCGAAACGTCTTGGTTGAAGCACCCTGCACTCAGCAAGTGTACCCCATATCAAACAATAATTGTTATTGTCCAATAGATTTAGTTATTCACAGGCTCCGGCGGCGGCAAGTTTCATCACGCGATGCAGCGGAGCCCCTGTATTTCATCCCAACCTGCCATCTACCACCCCAGCCTCAGGTCATCTCGACCGAAAGCAAGCACAGTGGAAAGACACACGTCATCTCGACCGGAGCAAAGCACAGTGGAGAGACCCCTGTATTTCGCTCGCAGCGCCACCATCTTCGGAGGCCCCATCCTTTGTGCGCACTTTGCACAAAGGATGGGAGACCACAACTCTCTGTGTTCGACAATCAACAACCGGACGGAACCCGCTCTAATGAGCCAGGTTCTCCCCACTCCGCCTGCCGAACGAGAACCTCCGCCCGATAATCCCCTTCACGATCCAGTGATCGGTCGAAGCCGTCGGCCCTATGCCCACGCCGAAATTAATCTCCCACTTCGGCGACACGTTCAGGTCAATCGACGGAAAGATCTGCTGTTGCTGGTCGTGCAGGCTGTCGAAGCCCGAGAAGCCCCCATAGGCCGCGTAGTACTCCACGCCGCCCGCGATCTCCTTTGTGAAGTTGTAGCTCACCTTCACATTCGGAGAGAAGTTCAACCCCTGCCCCGACCCCGGCCCATGGAACGACTTGTCCACCGTCGGGTTCAGCGACAGATACCATCGCCCGATCTGCTTGTCGACGATAGGCCGTATCTCCAGCGTCCACGTATCCGGCGAGAACCGCGCCCGCTGATACCCTGCCTCCAGCGACAGGCTCGCCCCTACCGGCCACTTCCAGCTATCGGGAACGCGCACCCGGGGCCGGATATGGTCGCCCACCCATTGATACCCCGTCTCCGCACTCGCGCTGGTAAAGATGTAAAAGCCCACCTCCGACCAACTCGTCAGCCCCTGCGTGATCTCCACCGTCTCATGCTGGGCATGGTTGGTCGGAAACGTTCCATCCGCGGCATACCGCGATCCCGGCTCCGCCTTCGACCCGCTCACCGTGAAGTTGCTGTGCAGCTCCACCATGGTCGTCTTCGGCAGCACCGTGTCCGACCCATAGACCTGAATCTCATAGTTGTCCTGCGCCATCGCCGCCGAGGACATCAGACAAAGAGTCACAATGGCGAAAAGTATTACCCGGTTCACGCGGATTGGCCCACCCTTCCTTTCCTGTCAGTCATCCTCGTACGGAAGACCTCTTTTCCCTCTTCTTTCGAGGCTACTCCCAACTTACGTCATCTCGGCCAAGGCGGCACTTTTGCCGCCGCAGCGGGGAGACCTCAGTATTTCGCGTTCAGCCTTGCCTGGCTACCACCATCCATATACATAATCCGCCATCGCAGTTTCAGGCGGATTATGGAATTTTTGGAGTTTCACGCCCGGCCCTCCGCAGGCAAAGGCGATCGCACCTCGGCGGCCCACGTCAGCAGCGGAGCCGCGGACGGAGAACAGGCGCGGAAGCTCGACGTCTGCCGGTCGATGTCGAACAGTTCCAGCGTCCAGCCGCAATCCCGGAACAGCCGCTCCATCAGGGGAGCATTCACCGGATAGTCATGCAGTTCCCCAACGATATAAACCGCTCTCCGCTCCCTCGGCAGAAAAGTGCTCAATGCCTCGACCTCCATGCCTTCGATGTCCAGCTTGATCAGAATCCGCTCCGCCGGATAATCGCCGACCGCATCCTCCAGCAGCACCACGGGAATCTCAATCACGCTGTCGTAGGGCTCGGCCGGGTCGAAGCTGCTCTGGTTCGCCGCGCGGCAATAAAAAGAGATCGTCCGGCGCGTGCCGCCGATGCAGACCGGCATCACCTCGGCCTCCATTCCGTTCATCTCCAGGTGCCTGCGAATCTGGAGAACGTTTCTCGGCAGCGGCTCGCAGATGACGAACTTCGTCGGCGTCCCCGCTCCAGCGGGAATCGAAGCCGCCGCGCGCAGCGTGAACAGACCAATATTGCCGCCGCCGTCAATCACGAGATCCGGCTGAAAATTCCGATCCAAGCGATAGATATCCGACACGCAGAGTTCCCGTGTGCTCAGGGAGTCGGCGTCCAGATCCGACATCCGCAACAGCGTCCGATGGAAGCGCTCGTAGCACCGGTGCCGAACTGTAATCTCGCCGTCATGCACAAACGGCTTCAAAAGCTGAAGAAAAAAACCGCGGTACTTCGGCCGCGAGGACGTGGCGACGACCAGAATCAGCTTCAGGCTGCTGAGCGGAGAACCGATACCGAGAATGCGCCGAACGTTGGGAACCAGCATAAGCGGACCCACCTCGCGATGCATATTCTCCGGAAAGAATACCTCAATCTTCTCCCGCTCTACCCGCGCTCTCGCCCGCGAGCATCTTCCGTTACCTCGGAAAGGCGTGAATCGCCCGATAAAGAAACTGCCCGCCGATAATCAGCAGCCACACCCACAGCGCAAACCGCAGGGGTCGCCGCGGAATCTTTCCCGCGATCAGAGTGCCCACCACCGCGCCCGCCAGCCCGCCCACAATCAAGTGATTCAGCAGTTGCGGATCGGAGGCATGAGAGAACCAGTGCGCTCCGCTCCCGATCAACGACACCAGGAACCCGAACGCAATGTCGGTCCCCACCACCTGCGCCGGGCTGAGCGGCGTCAGGCTCAGCAGAGCCGCGCTGCCCAGCGCTCCTGCGCCCGCCGATGAGAATCCCACCTCCGCGCCCACCGGAAACATCAGCCACGGAAGCACATGCGAGCGATCCCGACGCGGCCCCTGCTCCCGCTGCGGTCGAAACGAAAACACGATCTGCCAGATCGACGTGAAGACCAGAATCACTCCCAGCGTTGCGTCGATCACCAGTTGCGAGCCCGCATTCACGAAATGCTTCAGCAGCAGCGATCCCGCCAGCACACCCGGAACCCCACCCAGCAGCATGAACCCCAGCGCCCGCCAGTTCACCTGCCTCCGCCAGATCTGCGTCGGCACCAGCACTAACTTAACCGCGGCCGAAAACATCAGCCCCACGCTGACCGCAATCGCCGCGGGCACGTCCAGAAAGAGGATCAGCACCGGAGTCGTAATCGTTCCGGCACCGACGCCGGTCAATGCAATAAACACAGCTATCGTGAAGCCGATCAAGTACTGCAATGCGAATCTCCTTCAGGCACACACTTCAGCAGTGCCCTCATGGAGCCGCTGTACCTCTCACCTTACCGTACGCAGCCCCCACCCTAGCTCACGTCATCTCGACCGAAGGCGGCGCTTTGCCGCCGTAGTGGAGAGACCCCTGTATTTCGCTCTTATCTCTTATATCTAAACTGTCAGAGCAATCCCTGAACAGATACTTAATTCAGCCGATCCCGCTCCGTCTTTCCAAACCGCCCATCGAGCGGCTTGCGCCCCGCGAACCCATCCTCGGGATCGTGCCAGTGCCCGATCGCGTCCTCGCCCAGCTTCCAGCACAGCATCACCGTCTTGCCATCCATCACGCAGGGAAAGTCCAGCAGCCCTTCCTCCAGATCCTGCACCTCGACGCCGATAGCCTCAATCTCGGCCAGCGTGTCCTTGGTCTCCTGCTCAGCCTTATCGCGCTCCGCCCGTCGCCGAGCCGCCACGGTCACATCCACCTGCATTCCGCCGGCGAGGAAGATGCGGTAGCTCAGCTCCTGCATCTCCCTCCCCAGCGCATCCACCCGCGACGCTGCCGCCTGCGCCTTCCGCAACAGCGCCTCCAGCACCCGCAGCATCGTCTGTGCTTCGCTCAATGTAAACGTCTTACCCACATCCATCCTCTCTCATACGATCTCCAGCATCCGGTCCAGCGCCACCCGGGCCCACTGCTTCACATCATCGTCTACTTTGATGCGATTGACCACGCGCCCCTCGGCCAGATTCTCTAACGCCCAGGCCAGGTGCTGCGGCGAGATGCGGTACATCGTCGTGCACAGGCAGCCCGAATCGTCGAGCGTAATCACCCGCTTGCCCAGCGGAGCAAACCGCTTCGCCAGCCGGTTGACCAGGTGAATCTCCGTGCCCACGGCGAAGCTGGTGCCTTCGGGCGCGGCTTCGATCGTCTTGATGATCCGCTCCGTCGATCCAACCGTATCCGCCTTCTTGCACACCTCCCAGCGGCACTCCGGATGCACGATCACCTGCATCCCCGGCTCCTCGCGGCGCACCCGGTCCACATGCTCCGGCAGAAATCGCTGGTGCACCGAGCAGTGCCCCTTCCACAGGATCACCTTCGCCGCGCGCATCTTCTCCGCCGTCAAACCGCCGTTGATCTGAAACGGATCCCAGACCGCCATCTCGCTGGCCGGAATCCCCATCGCGAACGCCGTGTTCCGCCCCAAGTGCTGGTCGGGAAGAAACAGGATCCTCTCCGCCCGCTTGAACGCCCACTCAAAGGCGCCACGAGCATTGGACGACGTACATACCAGCCCGCCGCGCTCGCCACAAAAGGCCTTGATCGCTGCCGCCGAGTTCATATACGTCAGTGGGATGATTCCCTTCGCGCTATTACCCGGCCCCGGGTCGTTTTCTCCCAGCAGACCGGCGCGCTCAAACGAGTCCCAGCAATCCTCCACCTGCCCGATCTCGGCCATATCGGCCATCGAGCAGCCTGCGTTCAGGTCTGGCAAAATCACCTGCTGCCACGGCTGGCTCAGCAGGTCCGCAGTCTCCGCCATAAAATGAACGCCGCAGAACAGCAGATACTTCGACTTCGCCTCCGCCGCCGCCTTGCTCAGCTTGTAGCTGTCGCCGGTGAAATCGGCAAACCGGATCACCTCGTCGCGCTGGTAGTGGTGCCCCAGCAGCAGGACGTCGGTGCCCAGCCTGGCCCGCGCCGCGGCAATGCGCGCATCCATCGTATGGTCCGGTTGCATCAGGTAGTGATCGAGGGAACAGCTTTCGCCAACCTGCTCTGCCACGGCCGTTGCCGTGACCTCTTCCATGAGATCGTTCAATAGACTCCGCCTTCAGTCTCACAAGGTCGTTTGGTGTCGGCTGGCGCCGGCACCGTCTTTCGCCTTCGAGACGGGGATGTTGAAAGCATGAAACTACTTAAGTTGCAGTGGATTCGCTGCGGCGGTTCGTTTAAAAACCGTCACCCAGCCCACGGGGATGTTGCAACTCTTACTACGCTTTAATACGCGAGCGGCTATCGTTGCCGCTTCTACTTCGTTAGACGAAAATCGCTCCAAAAAGATGCGCCTTTCGCATTGCTTCCGTTCTTCAAGCTCAACCGTCCTACACCATTAATCTTACAACAGTGTCAAGACACGACATCTATTTGTTACCGTCCAACGTAAGCCGTATGATGAGATTCAACTATGCCTAGCTTTCAGGACAGCGCACTCATCTTCTTTCTCGCCCTGCTTCTCTTCGGCCCGAAGAAGCTGCCTGAGCTTGCCCGTCAACTGGGCAAGCTCATGGCCGAGTTCCGTCGCGCCTCCAACGAGTTCCGCATGCAGATGGAAGACGAGCTGCGCATGTCCGAACAGGCCGAGCAGCAGAAGAAGATTGCCGCCATGGAAGCCGCCGCCCCGGTCGCTCCCGCCATCACCGACGGCAGCGAAAATATTACCGAGCACATCATCGACGCCACGCTCGACAGCTCGCGCGACACCTCGCTCAACGAGCAGTCCTTCGAAGAGCATTCCCATGCCTTCGGCGACGAGGACCGGAGCGACTGGTCCGCGCATGGCGACCAAGAAGCCGCCGAATCCTTCACCGGGTCTGTCGCGGAATCCGCTACCGAGTCTGCTTCAGAGTCCGCCGCCGAACCGCTGCCCATCGCCACCTCGGGCGACCTTCATCTCATGCCGCCGTCCACTGGCCTTCCCGTAGCCAGTTCCTCCATCTCGCAGGCCTTTGCCTCCATCCCCCGTGCATCCGAACCACAGAAGGCTGCCGATCAGACCGCGCCGGACAACGTAGCCGAGGCCTCCCTTCATGGCTGATTTTGTAGATCGCGCCCGCTCCGCCGTCACCGACCGCGCCGAACTCCCAGGCATGAGCCTGATGGAGCACCTCGCCGAGCTGCGCAAGCGCCTTATCCGCGCCACCATCTATCTGCTCGTCGGCTTCGCCGTCGCCTACGCCTTCCACGAGCGGCTCTACGGTTACATCCAGCAACCCCTCACCAATCTGCACATCGATCTCAACTTCACCCACCCCACCGACCCGCTCAACCTCTACCTCAAGACCGCGCTGGTCGGCGGCGCCATCCTCGCCTCGCCCTTCATCCTCTACCAGGTCTGGCTCTTCATCTCGCCCGGCATGTACGCCAACGAGAAGCGCTATGTCTTCCCCTTTATGGGGGCAACCGTAGGCCTCTTCCTCGCCGGTGCCTGGTTCGGTTACCGCTGGGTCCTCCCCGGCGCGCTCAAGGTCCTCATCGGCGACTTCGGCAGGGACTTCCACCCCATCATTACCATCGAGGACTACACCGGCTTCTTCCTCGCCATCATCCTCGGACTCGGCATCACCTTCGAGCTGCCGATCCTCATCTTTTTTCTGTCGCTCTTCGGCATCGTCGACGCCAAATTTCTCATCAGGCACATCCGCTACGCGATCCTCGTCATCTTCCTGATCGCCGCCATCATCTGCCCCATGCCCGATCCGGTCAGCATGTGCCTCTTCGCCACGCCCATGCTCGCCCTCTATATGGTCGGCGTCGGCGTCGCGGTCGTCGTTCACCCCTCCCGCCGCAAACCCAAGGAAATCAAGTCTTGATGACAGCCCCTGCGCCGTCCAGCCCTGCACCGAAGCACGTCATCTCGACCGGAATAAAGCGGACGAGAAAAACATACGCCATCTCGAACCAAATAAAACGGAATGGAGAGATGCACGTCATCTCGAACCAAATAAAGGGAAGTGGAGAAATATACGTCATCTCGACCGGAGCGAAGCGGAGTGGAGAGACCCCTGTATTTGGTTCACAGCGCCCCGATCTCCGCTCCCCGGGCACACCATCTCCCAACCCACAGGCAACAACAAGCTGGGTGCCCCATCCTTTGCGCGCCTTTTACGCAAAGGGTGGGATCGTAACCGCCCTCCTCGCCACGCTTCTAGCCCTCCCTGCCCTCGCCCAGAAAGCCCCTGCCCAGAACTCCTCTCCAAAGTTCAACGGCCAGGCCGCCTACAACCTGACCCGGCAATACATCGCCGCCGCGCCTAAGCGCTGGGTCGGCTCCCCCGGCCACGCCAAGGCCGAGGCCTTCATCAAGGACCACTTCAAGCCCGAGATCGCCCAAGGCCGCTTCGAGACCGACCGCTTCACCGCCAGCACCCCCGCCGGTCTGCTGGAGATGCGCAACTACATCGTCCGCTATCCCGGCAAGAAGGACGGCATCATCGTCCTCGCCACCCACTACGAGACCAACTACCCGCTCCGCGACATCAACTTCGTCGGCGCCAACGACGGCGGCTCCACCACCGCCCTGCTCATTGAGATGGGCAACTACCTCCGGGCCCATCCGCCCCAGGGCTACAGCATCTGGCTGGTCTTCGACGACGGCGAAGAGGCCATCAAGTCCTGGTCCGAGTCCGACTCCCTCTACGGCACCCGCCATCTCGCCGCCAAGTGGTCGCAGGACGGCACGCTCAAGAAGATCAAGGCCTTCCTGCTCGCCGACATGATCGGCGACAAGGACCTCAACATCGATTTCGACGAAGAGTCCACCCCGTGGCTCCGCGACATGCTCAAGGTCGCTGCTAAAAATACCGGCCACTCGGCCTATATATACAAGAACAGCATCCCCGGCCTCGGCGACGACCACATCCCCTTCAAACAGCGCGGCGTCCCTGTGCTCGACATCATCGACCTCGACTACGGCCCCCGCACCTTCTCCATGCCCGACGGCTACCACCATACCGCCGAAGACACGCTCGACAAGATCAGCGCCCATTCCCTCCAGATCGCCGGTGACCTCTTTTTAGAGATGATTCGCCTCATCAACCAGCGCGGCTGACCCGTTAAAAATGAAGTAACCAGAGAAATAGGCTTTCTCTGGTTACAAGACCGCGAATGTAACCAGAGAACTACAGGTTCACTGGTTACATAGGACTTTTGGAGCAATTTTAAAGCGAACGACACCCGCCAAATTTAAGGCAGCGGCACAGCCTCGCGCCGCTGCTCTTTGCGCCTTACTTCATGCAGGGATGATTATGGTCGGCGTGAGCCCCTGAGGCCTTCGCATCCGCTTCAGACATGTACTTTCCCTGCTTGGTCTTGCCGTAATACTTGCTTCCCGCGCAGTGATAGACCTTCGAATCGGTATTCACCCACACCATCCCCGCGCCGCCGCCCGGGGCCTGCTGCATCGCCGCCATCTGCCGCGGAGCCTTCGCCGGTGCTGGCGCAGCCGCTGGTGCTGGAGAGGCAGCCGGAGCGGGCGTCTTTGGCGTCATTGCCGCCATCGGGGCCGGAGCCGCGGCGGAGGCGGCAAACCACGTCTGCACTCCCTTATGTCCGCGACAGGCGCCCTTCTTGCTTGCGGCCGTCGTGTAGGTTCCGTCCTTGCACTGCCCGGTCGACCCCGCAGGGGCCTGCGCCAGCGCAACATTCACGGCAAGCACGCCTGCCGCGACCGCCAACAAACGAGTCCATATCTTCATACACTCTCCTTGTGAGAATCGAACGAAACGACTGCGTGGCCCAAAATACGGTCTGATCCTACGCCAACCCCGGAAACCTGTCATCACGACATCCATTCCCGCATTCCCCAAACGATGTACCGTATCCCCCGATCCGGGGATACCCCTCCTCTCGCCGCCGCTCCTAGTCTCGATTTCAGTCTCAATTTCCCTGAGGTGGCACCATGCACGCGCCTGCGCTTCACTCGACCTACACCAGTTCCGCCAACCCCGCGCCGCCGCAACGCGCTTCAGCGATTGAGTTCTTCATCGCCCATCCCGTCCTTCCTGTCCTCCGCGGACTCTTCCTGTCGTCGCTGCTGTGGATCGCCCTTGCGCTGGCTCTCTACGGCGTCTATACTCTGGCGCTGAACGCCCTGTAGCAGGCTGCCGCCGATATACATTCCGGCTTACGCTCCGGTAGCATCCTAGGAAGATGCTAGGGAACATGCTCGGATACATCGACGGACTCACTCACGGGGACACCCCGCTCAGCCATTGGATCGGCTTCCATCTCTTTCTCCTGGTCCTGTTCGCGATTGACTTCCTCTATTCGCGGCGCCGGACTCCGCCATCGGCAGCCAAGGAACATCGCACCGCTGTCTTCTCCACCGTTCTGTGGATCACCGCCGCGCTGGCCTTCTCCGGCTTCATCTTCTACAGCCTGGGCAGCCCGTCCGCGGTCGAGTATCTGGCCGGCTACGCCATCGAAGAGTCGCTGTCGATCGACAACCTCTTCGTCTTTCTGCTGCTCTTCCGCTTCTTCAAGATCGAGCCGCTCAAGCAGCATCGCGTTCTCTTCTGGGGAGTGGCCGGGGCCATCGTCATGCGCGGCATCTTCATCGCTGCCGGCATCGGTCTGCTGTCGCGCTTTGCCTGGATCAGCTATGTCTTCGCCGCGATCCTACTGTTCGCTTCCATCCGGCTGGTCATCCCCTCGTCACACAGCGAGGAGGCCCCGGCATGGATTCGCTGGCTCTCGAAGGTCTATCCGGTCAGCCTTAACCAGGATCACTTCTTCGTGGTCGAAAACAATCGCCGCACGGCCACCGTCCTCTTTCTCACCCTGATAGCCATCGAGTTGACCGACGTCGTCTTCGCCCTCGACTCCATTCCCGCCGTGCTCTCAATCACCAAGCATCCCTTCATCGCCTATACGTCGAACATCATGGCGGTCATGGGCCTGCGCTCGCTCTACTTCCTCCTGGTCCACTTCCTTACCCGGCTTCGCTTCCTGCACTATGGCCTGGCCGTGGTGCTCGCCTTTGCCGCCGTCAAGATGCTTGCCGAACACTGGCTCGAGATCGGCCCGGTGCTGTCGCTCGGCGTCATCGTCGCGGTTCTGGGGGTCACGGTGGCGGCTTCCCTGCTCATCAAACCGGAGCCAGACGCTTTGCCTGAATGACGAATTGCCCTTGATTGTCGTCGGCATGGCGGCCTGACAACGGTAAAAGCAAAATACAGGGGTCTCTCCACTGCGCCGCGCGGTGATGCCGCGCGGCTTCGGTCGAGATGACGTTTGGACGAAACGGCTTGAGGCTACGAGTTGGGTGCCCCATGTCCGAATCTTCGGACACGGGTCTTCGGGCCAGCATCCACGCTTCACCTATACAGCCATCCCACGGTTGAAACCCAACTTTTTGGCCTGTATCGGCATGGACGGGCGGAACCCAGACAGGAACCCCCCGGCGAGGCTGCCGGGGCCAGCCGCGCTGCAACTGCTCTACAATCGAAGCGGCGGCGATGTCGGTTCCGTCCGAGGTTTTACACATCCATGTCCATTCCAGCGCTGTTTGCCATCGCCATCGTCGTGTTGTACGTCGTCAACTCCATCAAGATCCTCAAGGAGTATGAGCGCGGCGTCATCTTCCGGCTGGGCCGGGTTCGCGAGTCGGCGGCCGGTCCCGGCATCATCCTGGTCTTTCGTCCGCTCGACCAGATCGTCCGCGTCAGCCTGCGGCAGGAGGCGATGGAAGTTCCACCGCAGGATGTCATCACCCGCGACAACGTAACGTTGAAGGTGAACGCCGTCATCACCCTGCGCGTCATCGACCCTACCAAGACCGTCATCGAGGTCTCAAACTATGTCTACCAGACCTCGCAATTCGCCCAGACGACGCTGCGCTCGGTGCTCGGCGAGGTGGAACTCGATGAGGTGCTGGCCCACCGCGAGATGCTGAACCAGCGCATCCAGACCATCATCGACGGCCATACCGCGCCGTTCGGGGTGAAGGTCGTCTCGGTCGAGGTCAAGCAGGTGGACCTGCCCGAATCAATGCTCCGCGCCATGGCCAAGCAGGCCGAGGCCGAGCGCGAGCGCCGCGCCAAGATCATTCACACCGAGGGCGAGTTCAATGCCGCCGCCAAGC
>Ga0207657_10000475_pt1 | contig 42310 bp, 33 predicted proteins | sample KBSC33metaG_FD_184316 | JGI IMG/M metagenome (GOLD analysis project Ga0207657, IMG submission 184316) | Corn rhizosphere microbial communities from Kellogg Biological Station, Michigan, USA - KBS C3-3 metaG (SPAdes) (version 2) | ecosystem: Host-associated > Plants > Roots > Rhizosphere > Soil ... | reverse complement strand
CGACGCGTGCGCAGCGGCGACCCTCGGCGATCGCCGTGACGATCAGCGACGCGCCGACGCGGGCATCGCCGGCTGCGTAGACACGGTCCACCGATGTCTTGAACGTCCCGGCCTTGACGTTGCCGCGGCCGTCGTAGGCGACGCCGAGGTCGTCGAGCAGCCCCCCGTGCTCGGGGCCGGTGAACCCGACCGCGATCAGGACCAGATCGGCCTCGATCGCGAACTCGCTGCCGGGGACGCCGGCCAGCGTGCTCGACGACTCGCCGGTCACCTCGCGGGCGATCACCCGTGCGACCCTGCCGGCCTCTCCCTCCATGCCGAGGACCTGGCGACCGAACCGGCGCTCGCCACCCTCCTCGAGGGCGTAGGTGGTGACGAGGCGGCGCGGCTGGACCGGCCACGGCGTGTTCGGGTAGCGGCCGCTGCTGGGCACCTCCGGATAGACGTCGAGGAGGAGGACGTCGTCGGCTCCCTCGCGGAGCGCGTTCGAGACGCAGTCCATGCCGGTGTCGCCGCCGCCGATCACGACGACCCGCTTGCCGGCGGCGCTGATCTCGCGCTCGGCTCGACGGGCGGGCCGGCCCTGGGAGGCTGCGACCCAGCGGTTGCGGCCGTACAGGTACTCCATCGCGAAGTGGATGCCGTCGAGGTCGCGGCCGGGCACCTCGAGGTCGCGCTCGACGCGGGATCCGGGGGCGAGGACGACCGCGTCGTGGCCTTCGTGGAGGCGCTCGACGCTGATGTCGCGGCCGACCTCGACGTTGCAGAGGAACTCGACACCCTCCTCCTCGAGAATCGAGATCCGCCGGTCGATGATCCACTTCTCGAGCTTCGCATCGGGCACCCCGAAGCGCAGGAACCCGCCGGGTGCCTCGTCGCGCTCGTAGACGGTGACCCGGTGGCCGATCTTGTTGAGCTCGGCCGCGGCCGCCATCCCCGCGGGCCCCGACCCGACGACGGCGACTTGCCGGCCGGTCCGCGTCGCGGGCGGCTCGGGGACGACCCACCCCTGCTCGAAGGCATGATTGATCGTCCAGTACTCGATCTGTTTGATCATCACCGGGTCGTCGTCGATGTCGAGCACGCAGGCCGACTCGCACGGCGCCGGACAGATCAGGCCGGTGAACTCGGGGAAGTTGTTGGTCGCGTGGAGCTGGTCGATCGCCGCCTTCCAGTCCCCGACGCGGGCGAGGTCGTTCCAGTCGGGAATCAGGTTCCCGAGCGGGCAGGCGTTGTTGCAGAACGGCACACCGCAGTCCATGCAGCGTGAGGCCTGATGACGAAGCTCGTCCTCCGGGAGCGTCCCGTAGATCTCCGCGTAGTCGCGGACGCGCTCCTGCGGCGGCCGCTCCGGGGCGGGCGCGCGGTGCACTTCAAGGAATCCTCGCGGGTTCGCCAACTGCAGTTCCTCCTACGCGAGGTTGACCGTGCGGCCCTTGGCCGGCGGGACGGTGTGGGCGAGGGCCGCGCGGAAGCCGGGCGGGATGACGACGACGAACTCGCTCGCCGCCTCGTCCCAACGATCGAGGAGGCCGGCGGCGACCGCCGAGCCGGTCCGGCGCTGGTGCTCGGCGACGAGGTCGTGGAGGAAGCTGTTGCCCTCGGGGTGGACCGGCTCGAGCTCGACCATGCCCATGTTGCACTTCGGCGGGAACGTCTCGTCGGGATCCCAGATGCAGGCGATCCCGCCGCTCATCCCCGCCGCGAAGTTGCGACCGGTCGGACCGAGGACGACGACGCAGCCGCCGGTCATGTACTCACAGCCGTGCTCGCCGATCCCCTCGACGACCGCGAGCGCGCCGGAGTTGCGGACCGCGAACCGCTCGCCCGCCCGGCCGCGGAAGAACGCCCGTCCGGCGGTCGCGCCGTAGAGCGCGACGTTGCCCGCGATCACGTTGCTCTCAGCCTTGTAGCCGGCGGCGGTCGCCGGCCGCACCGCGAGGATGCCGCCCGACATGCCCTTGCCGGCATAGTCGTTGACGTCGCCGTTGATCGTGATCGTCACCCCGGGGGCGAGCCAGGCGCCCGCGGTCTGCCCGGCCGAACCGGTCAGCTCGAAGTCGATCGTGTCGTCGGGAAGCCCGTCGGCCCCGCGGGCGGCGACGAGCGCGTTCGAGACCCGCCCGCCGACGGCGAGGTCGATGTTGGTGACGGTCGTCGCGTAGCTGACCTTCGCGCCGCTCTCGATCGCCGGCGCCGCCGGGCCGAGCAGCTTGCGCTCGTCGAAGGACGCGCCGACCGGCTGCTTCTTGGCGTCGCCGGGCACGAAGCTGCGCGGCGCGTCGCGGCCCGGCGCCGGAACGGCGAGCAGCGGGGCGAGGTCGAGCGAGCTCGCCTTCCAGTGCTCGAGCCCCTCGGTCTGACGCAACAGCTCGGTCCGGCCGACGAGGTCGCTGAAGCGGCGGATGCCGAGCGAGGCCATCAGCCGCCGCGCCTCTTCGGCGACGAGGTACATGTAGCGGACGACGTGCTCGGGCCGGCCCGAGAAGCGGGCGCGCAGCTCCGGGTCCTGGGTTGCGACGCCGACCGGGCAGGTGTTGAGGTGGCAGACCCGCATCATGATGCAGCCGGTCGCGATCAGCGGGGCGGTCGAGATCCCGATCTCGTCGGCGCCGAGCAGCGCTCCGATGACGACGTCGCGGCCGGTCCGCATCTGGCCATCCGTCTGGAGGAGGACCCGCGTCCGCAGGCCGCTGTCGAGCAGCGCCTGCTGGGTCTCGGCGATCCCGATCTCCCAGGGGACGCCGGCGCCCTGGATCGACGACAGCGGCGAGGCGCCGGTGCCGCCGTCGTGGCCGGCGATGACGACGTGGTCGGCGCCGGCCTTGACGCAGCCGACGGCGACCGTGCCGCAGCCGGACTCGGCCGCGAGCTTGACGGACACGCTTGCCTTCGGGCTCGCCGCGCGAAGGTCATAGATGAGCTGCTTGAGGTCCTCGATCGAGTAGATGTCGTGGTGCGGCGGCGGCGAGATCAGCTCGGTGCCCGGCAACGCGAAGCGGAGCGCTGCGATGTAGGTGTCGACCTTGTGGCCGGGAAGCTGGCCGCCCTCGCCCGGCTTCGCGCCCTGGGCGATCTTGATCTGGATCTGATCGGCCTGGGACAGGTACTCGACGTCGACGCCGAAGCGGCCCGATGCCACCTGGCGGATCCGCGAGCGGCGCTCGTCCCCGTTCGGGTCGGGAGTGTTGCGGCGGCGATCCTCGCCGCCCTCGCCGCTGTTCGACCAGCCGCCGAGGCGGTTCATCGCGATCGCGAGCGTCTCGTGTGCCTCCGGCGAGAGCGCGCCGAGGCTCATCGCGCCGGTCGAGAAGCGCTTGACGATCTCGCTCGCCGGCTCGACCTCGTCGAGCGGCACCGGCGAGTCGGCCTCCTCGAGCTCGAGGAGGCCGCGAATCATGGCCCGGCTCGAGTTCTCGTCGTTGACGCGGCGGCTGAAGTCCTCGTAGGACTCGAGGCTGTCGGTGTCGTCCTCGGAGCGGGCCGCGAGCTGCAGCGAGGCGATCGTCTCCGGGTCCCACATGTGCATCTCGCCGTCGCGGCGCCAGCGGTAGACGCCGCCCTGCGGCAGCAGCTTCTCGCTGTCGGCGGCGAGGCGGGCGTGCTCGACGTGCTCGGGCAGCGCCATCCCGTGGACCTCGGGGTAGGCGCGGGCATGGCGGTCGAGGGCCTCGCGGGCGATCTCGCCGAGGCCGATCCCGTCGAGCCGCGAGGGGGTGCCGGTGAAGTGGACGTCGACGACCTTCCGATCGATGCCGACGATCTCGAAGATCTGCGCGCCGCGGTAGGAGCGGATCGTCGCGATCCCGATCTTCGAGAGGACCTTGAGCAGCCCCTTGCTGATCGCCGCGATCGCGATCTCGTTGGCGTCGGCGAGCGGGCCGTCGAGGCCGACGGTCGGAGCGTCGAGCATCGTCATCGTCTCGAGCATCAGGTACGGGTTGATCGCCGTCGCGCCGTAGCCGATCAGCGCCGCGAGATGGTGGACCTCGCGCGGCTCCCCGGATTCGACGACGAGCGCGGCCCGCAGCCGGGTGCCGCGCAGCGTCAGCGCGTGATGGACCGTCGAGCAGGCGAGCAGCGCCGGGATCGGCACCCGCTCGGTGCTCGTCGCGCGGTCGCTGAGGACGAGCAGGGTCGTGTCCTCCTCGAGCGCCTCGACGGCCTGCGAGCGGATCCGCTCGAGCGCGGCCTCGAGGCCGTCCTCACCGCCCGCGAGCGCCCAGGTCGTGTCGATCGTCGTGCTGTGGAGCGCGTTGTGGGGGTTGCGACGGAGCCGCTCGAGCTCGAAGTCGGTGAGGATCGGCTGCGCGAGCTCGACGTGGTTGACGATCTGCGGCTGGTCGCTGAGCAGGTTGCCCTGCGGGCCGATGTCGGTCCGCAGGCTCATCACGCACTGCTCGCGGACCGAGTCGATCGCCGGGTTCGTGACCTGCGCGAAGCGCTGCTTGAAGTAGCTGAACAGCGACGGGCTGTGGTCGGAGAAGACCGGCAGCGCCGCATCGTTGCCCATCGAGCCGGTCGGCTCGCGGCCGTCGCGGAGCAGCGGTGCGAGCAGCGTCCGGAGGTCCTCTTGCGTGTAGCCGAACGCGAGCTGGCGCTGCAGGAGCGGCTCGACCGGCTGGATCGTCGCCATCGGGTCGGGGAGCTCGCGGACGCCCAGCTTGCCCTCTGCGTACCAGTCCCCGTAGGGGGCCGACGAGGCGACCGCGAGCTCGGGCTCGCCGTCGGTGCGGACGAGACCGGTCTCGAGGTCGACGACGAAGAGCTGTGCGGGCTGCAGGCGCCCCATCCGGGCGATCTTGTTCGGAGTCGTCGTGAAGATTCCCGACTCCGATCCGAGGCAGACCCAGCCGTCGCGGGTGATCATCCAGCGACCGGGGCGGAGGCCGTTGCGGTCGAGCATCGCGCCGAGCGTGTGGCCGTCGCAGAAGGCGATTGCGGCGGGCCCGTCCCAGGGCTCGACGAGCCGCGAGTGGTAGCGGTAGAAGCCCTCGAGCTCCGACGGAACGTCGTCGCGGTCCTCCCAGGAGGCCGGGATCATCATCATCATCGCGTGATGCGGCGTCCGCCCGCCGAGCACCATCAGCTCGAAGGCGCGGTCGAACGCAGCCGAGTCGGAGGCGCCCTCGTCGATCAGCGGCAGGCAGTCGCGAAGGTCGTCGCCGAGCGCCTCCGAGGAGAGGACGGCCTCACGGGCGCGCATCCAGTTGACGTTGCCGCGCAGGGTGTTGATCTCGCCGTTGTGGGCGATCATCCGCAGCGGCTGCGCGAGCTCCCAGCTCGGCGCCGTGTTCGTCGAGAACCGCGAGTGGACGATCGCGAAGGTGCTGCGCAGCGAGAGGTCGCGGAGGTCGGGGTAGAACTGCGGGAGCTGCGGCGCGGTGAGCATCCCCTTGTAGACGATGGTCCGGCAGGACATGCTCGGGAACGAGACGTCCGCGCCGCAATCGCGCTCGGCGCGGCGGCGGACGACGAACAGGCTGCGGTCGAAGGCGGCCTCGTCGGCGACGCCGTCGCCGGCCTCGATGAAGAGCTGGCTGATCCGCGGCGCCGTCTCACGTGCGAGCTGGCCGCAGGAGGTCTCGTCGACCGGGACCTGACGCCAGCCGATGACCCGGTGGCCGGCCGCCTCGACCAGCTCCTCGACGCGGCGGCGGATCCGCTCGGTGCCGCCGACGGTGTCGCGGCGCACGAAGCACATCGCGACCGCGAGCTTCCCGGGGCGGGGGAGGACGACGGGCCTGGTGTCGATCTCGGCGGTCCGGGAGCGGAAGAACTCGTGCGGGAGCCCGAACATGATCCCGGCGCCGTCGCCGGTCGACTCGTCGGCGCCGGCCGCGCCGCGATGCTCGAGGCGGTCGAGCGCCACGAGGCCGCGATCGATCGTCTCGTGGATCGCCTTGCCGTCGAGGCGGGCGACGCACGCCACCCCGCAGCCGTCGTGGAAGAACGACGGATCGTGGACTCCGCCGAAGCCGGCCGCGTCCTTCCGGGTAGCGATGTCGGGGTCGGTTCGGGTCATTCGCGAGTCGTCGATGGGGACCGCCGTGGCAGCAGTCGATGTTTGCCGGCCGAGCGCGTGGAACCCCTCTGAAAGCCCGGTCGGGGACCGCACGGCCGTCCGGAAAGGGTACGGCAAGCCGGATCGGGCCGTCGCTCAGTGGTCTCGGGGCTCGGCGCGTACGACGGTCGCCTTTTGCGGAAGCGGACGGGCCATGTGACCATGGGGATCGATGGCCGCTACGGCAGGGCAGCAGGCGCGGGATCGGTTTGCAGTCGAAGGCTTCGACGAGCGCGGGGCCGCCCCCGCCGCCTACGAGGCCCTGTTCGAGCGCTGGGACGAGGTGGCGCTGCGGGCCGAGGCCGAGCGGGTCGGGGCGGAGCTGCGGGAGGCGGGCGTCCGCTTCGGCGGCGGCGAGCTCGCCCACGACCTGATTCCGCGGATCGTCCTCGCGGCCGAGTGGGACGGCCTCGCCGCCGGCCTCGTCCAGCGGGTCCGGGCGCTGAACGCGTTCATCGCCGATGTCTACGGCGAGCGCCGGATCGTCGCGGCCGGAATCGTGCCGGCGCGGGTGATCGAGACGGCCGACTGGTACGAGCCGGCCGTCTCCGGTCTCGGCGGCCGGATCGTCGCGGCGCTGGCGGGCCCCGACCTGCTCCGCGCGCCGGACGGTCGCTTCCTCGTCGTCGAGGACAACCTGCGCGCGCCGTCGGGGTTTGCCTACCTGCGGGCGGCGCGCCGGGTTCTCGAGCCGCTCGGATCCGCCGCCGGGCTGCGCCCGCGATCGCTCGAGCCGGCCGCCGCAGCGTTCGTGAGCGCGATCGCGAGCGCCGCTCCCGACGGCGCCGGCAGCCCCCGCGCGGTGTTGATCGGCGACGGTCCGAAGAGCGGTGGCGCCTACGAGCACGGGGCACTGGCCGCGGCGGCCGGGATGACGGTCGTCACTGCCGCCGATCTGCGCCGTCGCGGCGAGCGGCTGCTCCTCGGCGACGAGCCCGTCGACGTCGTCTATCGCCGCGTCGACGACGAGCGGCTGACCGGCCCCGATGGCGCCCCGACCGAGCTCGGAGAGTTGCTCACAGAGCCGCTGCGCGCCGGCCGGCTCGGCTGCGTCAACTCGCCCGGAACCGGCATCGCCGACGACAAGGCGGTCCACGTCTACGTCGAGCGGATGATCGGCTTCTACCTCGGCGAGGAGCCGTTGCTCGCCTCCGTCCCCGGCTTCGACCTCGGCGACCCCGAGCAGCTCGCAGCGGCCGAGCCGCGGCTCGGCGAGCTCGTCATCAAGCCGCGGTCGGAGTTCGGGGGCAAGGGCATCACGATCGGCCCGCTCGCCGATCCGGGCGAGCGCCGGCAGGCGGTCGCGGCGGCCCGGAGCGAGCCCGAGCGCTGGGTCGCGCAGGAGCCGGTCCCGCTGTCGGTCCATCCGACCCTGACGGCGGGCGGGATCGCGCCTCGCCACGTCGATCTGCGACCGTTCGTGATCACCGCAGGCGAGTCGGTGACGGTGGCCGCCGGCGGTCTCAGCCGGTTCGCCCCCGGGGCCGGAGAGATGATCGTCAACAGCCGCCAGGGTGGAGGAGTGAAGGACACATGGGTTCTCTGAACGGGCCGCTGATCGGCGTCACCACGTCAGAGGTGCGGCGGGCGGAGACGCTCTCGCAGATCCCCGAGAGCGAGCCGCTGATGCACGAGATGGCGCTCGGCCTCACCTACATGCGGGCGGTCGAGGCGGGCGGCGGCATGCCCGTCGTGATCCCGCCGCTGGAGCTCGACCTGGTCGAGCCGCTCCTCGATCGCCTCGACGGCATCTGCCTCTCCGGCGGGCCGGACATCGATCCGGTGGCCTACGGCGAGGAGCCGGACGCACAGCTCGGGCCGACCGAACCCGACCTCGATCGCTTCGAGCTCGCGATCGCTAGCGCCGCCGACCGCCGCGGGCTGCCGATGCTGGCGATCTGTCGCGGAACCCAGGCGCTCAACGTCGTCCGCGGCGGGACGCTGATCCAGCATCTGCCCGACCATCAGGAAGGGCCGGACGCGATCCCGCACCGTCAGCCGAACCCCGGCAGGGAGCCGTCGCACCCCGTCACGATCGAGCCCGGGAGCCTGCTGGCGAAAACGATCGGCGGCGACCGCGTCGACGTCAACTCCTTTCACCATCAGGCGATCGATCGGCTTGGCGGCGACCTCGTCGTCACCGCCCGGGCCGTCGACGGGACGATCGAGGCCGTCGAGGACCCGAGCCGGCCGTTTCTGATCGGCGTCCAGTGGCACGCCGAGCTGCTGGCTGCCCGCCCCGAGGAGCAGGCGCTGTTCAGCGCCTTCGCGTCCGTCGCCGGTTCCGGCGACCGCGCCGCGGGTAAGACGACCATGTGAGCAATTCCGTTGCGCAGGTCGGGCCGGCCTGGTCGGTCTGGGCCCAGGGCGAGGATCGTCGTCCCTGGACGCTCGGCGTCGAGGAGGAGGCGATGCTGCTCGACCCGGGGACGTGGGCGCTGGCGCACCGGATCGACGAGGTCCTGCCGCGGCTCCCCGAGGAGGTGCAGCCGCAGGTGTGCGCCGAGACCCACGACTCGGCGGTCGAGGTACAGACCGGCATCTGCTCCGACGTCGCCTCCGCGATCGACGAGATCCGCGGGCTCCGCCGCCGGCTGCTCGGCACACTCGAGTCGCTCGACCTCCGCGCTGCCGTCGCCGGAACACACCCGTTCGCGGTCTGGCACGAGATCGCCGTCACCGGCGGCGACCGCTACGAGTTCGTCCACGGGTCGATGCGCGAGCTCGCGCGTCGCGAGCCGACGTTCGCGCTGCACGTCCACGTCGCCGTCGCCGATCCCGAGGCCGCGATCCGCGTCAGCGACAGGATTCGCGTGCACCTGCCGGTCCTGCTCGCCCTGTCGGCCAACTCGCCGTTCTGGCAGGGCCGCGACTCAGGGCTCGCCTCGGCCCGGACGCCGCTCTTTCAGGCCTTCCCGCGTGTCGGCATCCCGCGCGCCTTCGGCGACTACACGAGCTACGTGGAGGCCGTCGACCTGCTGATCAGGACCGAGGCGATCCCGGATTCGACTTTCCTGTGGTGGGACGTGCGACCGCAGCCGGCGCTGGGCACCATCGAGGTCCGGGTGATGGACGCGCAGACGCGCTGCGAGGACACCGCCGCGCTCGTCGCGCTCGTCGCCTGCCTGGTCAAGCTCGAGGCGGAGGAGGGGTTCGCCGGCGAAGCCGCGATCTCCGCCCCCGAGGTCATCGCCGAGAACCGGTTCCTCGCCGCCCGCGACGGCGCCGACGCGAGCCTGATCGATCCCGAGCTCGACCGACGGGTCCCGCTCGCCGAGATCGTCGCCGGCCTCCTCGAGGCCTGCGGTCCTCACGGCGAGGACATCGGCTGTTCCGCCGAGCTCGCCGCGGTTGCCGACCTGCTCGCCGATCCGCCGGCGAAACGGCAGATCGAGACCGCTCGCGAGGTCCCGTCGCTGGGCGGCCTCGTCGAGCGCCTCGCGGACCGCTTCGTCGAGTAGGGCGGCGCTTACCGCTTCGCCGGGCTGTTCGCGATCGGCGCGTAGGCGCGGCAGGGCTCGCCGCGCAGGCCCGGGCACGGCGGCAGGCCGGTCGGCACGTCGATGCCGCCGACGACCGGGAGGGTCAGCTTCGAGGGCTTCCGCTTCGACGACGAGATCGCCACCTCGGCCGACCCCCTCGGCTTCGTCTTCGCGAAGGCCCAGATCGGCTGGTCGCCGTTCGGCGCCGAGACGGTGACGCGGATCCGTGAGCCCTTCCGGTAGGCGTGGCCCTGGTAGTAGAGCGGGATCGTGACCGGCACGAACCGGTCGGGCGGGAGCGGCGCGACGTCACGCTTGCGGAGGCTGAGCACCGGCGCCAGCGGCGTGCTCTTTTCACGATCGAGCTTGCGCTCGTCGCCGCGCAGCCAGCCGCCTTGGACGAACGTCTCCTTGCCGTCCGGCCGCACCTCGGTCACGGTCGCCTGCAGGTCGACGCTCGGCTTCGAGGAGCGGACCCGGAGCTTGACGTAGCCGGCGCCGAGGACGGTTGTGTCGGCGGCGAGGGGGGCGGTCACGTAGGAAACCGCCGTTCCCCTGGGCCGCTGCTGCCACTGATAGTGCGGGAGCGCCTGCCAGAGTCCGCCGGCGGCGGTGTCGCCGCTGAAGTTCGTCGGCGTGGTCGCCCGCGGGTCCCAGTCGAAGGCGCTCGCCTCGCGGCGGCTCGGGCGGCCGTTCGCGAGCCGGCCGTCGCGGTCGAGGAACCAGGACCGGCCCGTGGTCCCGGGCGCCGGGAAGCTCGGGAACGACTTCTCGAAGCCGGGGAACGGCTGTCCCGGGCTGCGGCCGGCGCCGTTGTCGAACATGACCCGGACCGGCTTCGTCGCCTCGAACGCCTGCAGCGCCCCCCGGTAGGTCGGCTGGAGCTGGATCGGGTCCGGCGGCAGCGTCACCCCGGAGATGCCCATGGCCTCCTGGTAGATGACCGGGGCGGCGGCCTGGATCACGGCGGAGTTGCTGATCGGCGCTTGCTTGGCGACGTAGAGCTTCAGGAAGTCGTACCAACGGTTGAAGGTCTCCGGGTCGAGCGAGTCGACGTGGGTGCCGTTCGTGAACGTGAACCACTTGCGGTTGGTGCCGGTGAACCTCGAAGCCAGGGTCGGGCAGTGCCCGCCGGTCTGCTCGTCGGTCCACTGGCAGGCCATGAAGGTCGGCACCTTGATCCGGTCGACGAAGGTGACCGGGGAGAGCGGGTCGGCGACCTTCGGCTTGTAATGGTCGTTCTCGCGGACCTTGCGGAGCAGGTTCACGGCCTCCGGATGGAGGTCCTGGTTGGCCTTGCAGGTCGCGTCGCCGTTCTGGATCCGCTGATAGGCCCAGGGCTGGCCGCCGTCGGGCGACGCGGGCAGCGCGTCGTGGATCCGCTCCTTGGCCCACGCGAGCGCGAATCCCGTGTTGAGGATCCCGCCCGGATAGAGCGTCGTCTGGGTGTTGTCGATCACCGACATCGGCGAGATCGCAGCGAGGCTCGGCGGGTTCGTCGCGGCCGTGAAGAGCTGGCTGATCCCGCCGTAGGAGATCCCCATCATCCCGACCTTGCCGCCGGCGACCCAGGGCTGGCGGGCGATCGTCTCGATCACGTCGTAGCCGTCGAGCGACTGGAGCGGCTCGAAGAAGTCGAAGGCGCCGCCCGAGCAGCCGGTCCCGCGCATGTTCACGTCGACGACCGTGAAGCCCATCAGGTTGGCGAGGATGGAGATCCCGCTCTGCGGCCCGTCCGGATCGGCGTAGCCGTAGCCGGCGTACTCGATCAGGGTCGGCGTCGGGCCGCCGGAGGGGAGGTCGGGCAGGTCGACGCCCGGCAGGACCGTCGTGACGTCGGACGGCGGGTGGACGTAGATCGCGAGCTTGGTGCCGTCCCGGGTCCGCAGGTAGCCGTAGCCGCTCGCGGGGATGTCCTGGTCGTAGACGTTGCCGCTCGGCGGCGCCGGCCGCGTCGAGAGCACCTGCACAGGGGCGGACTTCGCGCCGCCCGCCTTCAGCCGGTAGCCGTTGCCGGGCTTCACCTCGCGGTAGACGACGCCGCCGAGCTCACCGGCCCGCTGGCGGTCGACCACATCGCCGCGGGAGTCGAGCAACGCCGTTCGCGCGCCCGGCTTCAGGCCGGTCGCGTAGACCTGCTCGGCGCTGCCGTGCGCGACCGGGGCCGCGGCCCGGGCATCGGTCGCCGCCAGGGCCAGAAGGACGAGTGACGCACAGGCAGCGACGAGCGCTCGCGAGATCGATCGCGCACCCCACCCATGCTCTGGGACCCTGCCTCCCGTCAGCACGCCGGGACTTCTATCAGGTCCGTCACCTGGTTGTCCATGCCGGAGGGGGAACCGCCGGTCAGGCGCGGCCGGCCTCGAGGAGGCGGCGCAGGAACTTCTGGGTGTTCGGATCGCGCGGGCTCTCGAGGACCTGCTCGGGCGGTCCGACCTCGGCGAGCCGGCCTTCGTGGAGGAATCCGACGCGGTCGGCGACCTCGCGGGCGAAGCTCATCTCGTGGGTCGCGATCAGCATCGTCACGCCCTCCTCCTTGAGGTCGCGGACCGCCCGCAGGACCTCCCCGACGAGCTCGGGATCGAGTGCGCTCGTGACCTCGTCGAGGAGCATCGCCCGTGGCCGGGCCGCGAACGCGCGAGCGATCGCGACCCGTTGCTGCTGACCGCCGGAGAGGTTCGAGCTGCTCTCCTTCTCCCGGCCCTCCAGCCCGAAGCGGGCAAGCATCTTCCGCGCCGACTCATCGGCCTCGGCAGCGCTCATCCCGGTTCCCTTGCTGAGGCCGAGGGTGACGTTGTCGAGGACGTTCAGGTGCGGGAACAGGTTGTAGGCCTGAAAGACGAAGCCGAGCTTGCGCCGAACCGCCACAGCGCTGATCGACGGATCGGTGACCACCTCGCCGTCGAGGAGGATGTCGCCGTCGTCGATGTCGACGAGCAGGTCGATGCAGCGCAGCAGGGTGGACTTGCCCGAGCCGGAGGCGCCGATCAACGCGACCGCCTCGTGCTCGGCGATCTCCAGGTCGATGCCCTTCAGCACCTCGCGATCGCCGAAGGCCTTGGTGACGCCTTCGATTGCGATCACCGGGGCGCCGCTCACCGGACCCGTCCCCGGTCCCAGCGGTCGAGCATCCGCGCCAGCGGGATCGTCACCGCGAGATACAGGAGCGCCGCGCAGAGCAGCGGTGTGTAGTTGAAGCCGCTCGACGCCTGGATCTGGGCGACCTGGAAGGCCTCGCCGGTGACGCCGATGATCGAGATCAGCGCGACGTCCTTCTGCAGCGAGATGAAGTCGTTGAGCAGCGGCGGTCCGACGTTGCGCACGGCCTGAGGGATGACGACGTGGCGCATCGCCTGGCGCTCGGTCAGCCCGACCGCGAGGGCGGCGTCGCGCTGGCCCGGGTGGACCGAGCGGAGACCGGCGCGGTAGACCTCGGAGACGTAGGCACCGTAGGAGAGGGTCAATGCGATCGCGCCGAGGACGACCGGCTCGGTCGGCAGCCACGACAGCGACGAGCTGCCCTCGGCGCCGGAGTTGGCGAGAGCGGGGATGCCGAAGCCGACGAGGTAGACCAGCAGGATCGTCGGGATCCCCCGGAAGATGTCGGTGTAGACGATCGCGAGCAGCCGTACCGGGAACATCGCCGGCGACACTGACGTCCGGACGAGCGCGACGATCAGCCCGAGCGCCAGGACCGCGACCTCGACGACCATGAAGACGCGAATGTCGAGCCAGAAGGCCTTCGCGACATCGGGGAACGACTCCTTGAAGACCGTTGCGTTGAAGAAGGTCTCGCGGACCGCCGGCCAGCCGGCGCTGGTCAGGACGAGCGCCGCAAGCCCGCCGATGACCACGATCGTCGAAAGCGCCGCGATCGCGATGCCGCGACGATCGCGGCGGCGCCGGGCCGCCGCACGCTCGGCGCGGCGGTCGGCCTTGGCCGCGTTCGCCTCCACTGCCTCAGGTCTTCACGGGACGTCTACTGGAGTTCCTTGACCCCGCCGGCGCTGTTGATCCACTGCTGCTGGATCTTGTCGAGCTCGCCCGAGCTCTTCAGCTCATCGACGGCGGCGGAGACGCAGCCGGTCAGGGACGAGTCCTTGGCCAGCAGCGCACCCCACTCGTCGCCGCCCGGGGCGGGGAACTCGCCGACGATCGTCCCGTCCGGAACCTGGGCGGCGGTCAGATAAAGCGCGGTCGGAGTGTCGACCACGACCGCGTCGACCTGGCGCTGCTTGAGCGCGCTGACGACGTCGTTGGAGTTCTGGAAGACGCGCGGGTCGTTGTCGGGCTGGATGACCTCGTTGACCGCATCGAGGCTGGTCGTGCCGATCTGCACCCCGAACGTCGCGCCCTTCAGGTCCTCCAGCGACGCCGCGTCGGCGTAGTCGGAGTCATTCAGCGCGACCACCGCCTGATCGGCCGTGTAGTAGGGCGACGAGAAATCGACCTGCTGGGCCCGCTTCGGGGTGATCGAGATCTGGTTGATGTCGAAGTCGAAGTCCTTCGGGCCGGGCGCGTAGGAGGAGTTGAACGGGACGACCGTCCACTCGACCTGATCCTGGCTGAACCCGAGCTGATCGGCGATCGCGTACGCGGTGGCGCTCTCGAAGCCCTTGCCGTTGGTCGGGTCGTTGTCTTCGAAGTACGGCGGGTAGGCCGGCTTGTCGGTGCCGATCGTCAACGTCCCCGACTTCACCGTGTCGAGCGTGTCCGGGGTGCAGTCGGCGAGCGAGGTCGCCGCCGTCGAGTCGGCCGCCGTCGAATCCGACGAGTCGGAGCTGCCGCAGGCGGCGATCGCGAAGGCTGCGACGATCGCGCAGGCGAGCAGCAGGAACTTGAGCATTCGGGACTTGGACACGAAGACCTCCGGCGGGAACGTCCGATCTGGGGAACGCGACGCGGGAATCCTACGCGGATGCAGCGCAATCGGCGGCGCCGCCGCGCCGCGGCAGCGGGTGAGCAGCGCACACATCCGCAGGCGCCGCCCCTGCGAGACTGGCGGCGTGGCAGCGGTCCCGGAGAGGAGCCTCGCCGGGGACACCGCGGTCACGCGGCTCGCCCCCGGTCGCTGGACGGGGTCGATCGTGCCCGAGTGGTTCGGCCCGCCGGGGCCCAACGGCGGCTTCATCGCGGCGCTGATGTTGCGCGCGATCCGCGCCGAGGTGGACGACGACGAGCGCCTGCCGCGCTCGATGACGCTCCATTACCTGCGGCCGCCGGCGCCCGGGACGGCCGAGATCGAGGTGACCGTCGAGCGATCCGGCCGTTCGGCGACGACCTGCTCCGCGCGGCTGCTCGAGGACGGCCGGACGGTGACGCTCGCCCTCTGCGTGCTGACCGCCGACTACGAGCCGGCGCAGAGCTGGGACCCGGAACCGCCCGAGGCGCCGGCGGCGGATGGGATCGAGATGCTCGGCAGCGGCCCGGGTGCGCCGCCGCTCTTCGAACAGCTCGAGACGCGACCGGTCTGGGGCGCGGCACCGTTCAGCGGCGGCGACGAGCCGGTCAGCGGTGGCTGGCTGCGATCCCGTGGCGACGCTGCGATGACGCCGGAGCTGATCGCCCTCTACACCGACGCCTGGTGGCCGGCGCCGTTCAGCGTGATGACCGAGTTCGTGCCGGCCCCGACCCTGGAGCTGACGATCCACTGGCGGGCCAAGCCGGAGCCGGACGACACCCTGGTCCTGGCCCGCTTCAGCGCCGAGGCCTCGATCGACGGCCTCTTCGACGAGCAGGGCGAGGTCTGGGACCGGCGCGGCCGGCTGCTCGCGCAGTCGCGGCAGCTCGCGCTCCTGCGGGCTCCGAAGTGACGGCCGACGCCCCGTGGGCACCTCGTTTGCGCCCGCGACCGCGGGGGTAGGCGAGCGTCATGGAGACACCCGAGTCCCCGGGTCGCCCGGCCGTCGTGAGTCAGACCGAGTGGGACGCGGCTCGGGAGGCCCTGCTCGAGCGCGAGCGGAACGTCGCCCGCACGATGCACGAGCTTGCTGCCGCGCGGAAGCGCATGCCGATGGTCCGGGTGGATCGCGACTACGAGTTCGAGGGCCCTGACGGGCGGCGATCGCTGCCCGAGCTGTTCGACGGGCGCAGCCAGCTGATCCTCTACAGGTTCTTCTTCGAGGAGGGGGTCGGCGGCTGGCCCGACGCCGGATGTGTCGGGTGCTCGTCCTTCGCCGACGGCATCCCCGAGCTCGGCCTGCTTCATTCTCGCGACATCACCTTCGCCATGGCATCCCCGGCACCTCAGGCGAGCCTGCAGCGCTATGCCCACCGCATGGGCTGGACCGACGTGCCCTGGTACACGATCTGCACCGAGCGGTTCTCGGCCGACTTCGGGGTCGACGAGTGGTTCGGCCTCAACGTCTTCCTGCGTGACGGCGAAGACGTGTTCCGCACGTACTTCCTCCAGCACGGGGCGATGGTCCAGTTCATCGGCAGCATCTGGAGCCTGTGGTCGCTCACGCCCTACGGCGGCCAGTCCGACGACGAGGATCTGCCCGAGGGCTGGCCACGGGCGCCGCAGTCGTTCTGGTTCCGCCGCCACGACGAGTTCGACGAGCCGGCGCCGTCGGCCCGCCGGGGCGTCGACGCGGAGGATGGGTCCTGAGCTCCGCGCCAGACGGCAGGCCCTACGTAGCCGCCATTGGATCATGTGCCACCGATCGATGTTATCCTTGAGCCGATGAACCTCGCCGAGCAGGGAACGAGCGTCGGCCTGCGCGCCCTCAGCCGGCTCGCGAGCTCCGATCTGCTCGATCGCGTCGGCTTGCGCGAGGTCACCGAGCGGCTCGTCCATCGCGGCACCCGGAACGGCTTTCGCGCTGCGAACGCCGCCGGCCGCCGCTTCGCGTCCGCGCAGAAGCTCGCCGGCCCGGCCCGGCAGAAGCGCGGCAAGCGCCCTGACCTGTTCGATCTCGAGCCCAGCGACGAGCAGAAGATGATGATCGAGGCGTTCGGCGACTTCGCGGCCACGAAGCTGCGACCGGTTGCCCAGCAGGCCGACGCCGACTGCGCCGCTCCGGCCGACGTCCTCGACCAGAGCGCCGAGCTCGGGATCGCCGTCCTCGGCGTGCCCGAGGAGCTCGGCGGCGCCGTCGAGGAGCGATCCGCAGTCACCTCCGCGCTGATCACCGAGGCGCTCGCCGGCGGCGACATGGGCCTCGGGTTCGCCGCCCTCGCCCCCGCCGCAGTCAGCACCGCGCTCGGCCTCTGGGGCGACGCCGACCAGCAGGCGACCTACCTGCCGGCGTTCAGCGGCGAGGACGTGCCGGCCGCCGCCCTCGCCGTTCAGGAGCCGGGGGTCCTCTTCGATCCGTTCGATCTCGATACGACCGCACGCGCCGACGGCGATGGGTTCGTCATCGACGGCCTCAAGTCGCTCGTCCCCCGCGCCGCCGACGCCGAGCTGTTCGTGGTCGCCGCCGCCGTCGACGACGACGGCCCGGCGCTGTTCATCGTCGAGGCCGGCTCGGAAGGCCTCGCCGTCCAGCCCGAGCCCGCGATCGGCCTCCGCGCCGCCACAACCGCGCGCCTCCGCCTCGACGCGGTCCGGGTGCCGGCCGGCGCCCGGCTCGGCGACGGCGACTCCTACCGGGACTGCATCCGCCTCGGCCGGATCGCCTGGTCGGCGATGACGCTCGGCACCGCCCAGGGCGCGCTCGATTTCCTGATTCCCTACGTGAACGAGCGCAAGGCGTTCGGCGAGCCGATCAGCCACCGCCAGGCCGTCGCGTTCAACATGTCCGACCTCGCGATCGAGATCGAGGGGACGCGCCTGGCGACCTATCGGGCCGCGTCCCTCGCCGATCAGGGCCGCGACTTCTCCCGCGCCGCCGCCGTCGCCCGCCGCCTCGCTGCGACCTACGGGATGAAGGTCGGCTCCGACGCCGTCGGCCTGCTCGGCGGTCATGGCTACGTCAAGGAGTACCCGGTCGAGCGCTGGTACCGCGACCTTCGCGCCGCCGGCGTGATCGAGGGAGGCCTGCTCGTCTAGATGGCCATCAACCTCGAGATCCCCAAGAAGCTCGAGCAGCTCGTCGAGCAGGCTCACATGGTCGCCGCCGAGGTGCTGCGGCCGATCTCGCGCAAGTACGACCTCGCCGAGCACGAGTACCCGAAGGAGCTCGACATGCTCGCGGCGATGATCGACGGCCTCGACGAGGGCGGGGCGTCGAGCGGGGCCGGCGCCGCCGGGGTCAGCCGCGCCAGCGGGAACGGCGACGGCGGCAACCGGAACGGGTCGAACCTCGCCTCGGTCCTCACGATCATCGAGATGTGCTGGGGCGACGTCGGCCTCCTCCTCTCGATGCCGCGCCAGGGGCTCGGCAACTCGGCGATCGCGGCGGTCGCCGACGACGAGCAGAAGGAGCGGTTCGCGGGCAAGTGGGCGGCGATGGCGATCACCGAACCCGAGGCCGGCTCCGACTCCGCCGCGATTCGCACGACCGCCGTGCTCGACGGCGACGACTACGTCCTCAACGGCGAGAAGATCTACGTCACCGCGGGCGAGCGGGCCGACCTCGTCGTCGTCTGGGCGAGCCTCGATCCGGAGCAGGGCCGGGCGGCGATCAAGTCGTTCGTCGTCGAGCGCTCGAACCCGGGGCTGAAGCTCGACCGGCTCGAGCACAAGCTCGGGATCCGCGCCTCGGACACCGCCGCCTTCATCCTCGACGACTGCCGGGTCCCGAAGAAGAACCTCCTCGGCGATGCCGAGATCGACACGAAGAAGAGCTTCGCCGGGGCGATGCGGACCTTCGACAACACCCGGCCGCTGGTCGCCGCGATGGCGGTCGGCCTGACCAGGGCCTCGATCGAGAGAACGACCGAGCTGCTCGCCGATGCCGGCGTCACCGTCGATCCCGACGTGCCGGCGGGCCGGCAGAGCGCCGCCGCCGCCGAGCTGCTCGCGATGGAGGCCGACTACGAGGCGGCCCGCCTGTTGACCATGGAGGCGGCCTGGATGGCCGACAACGGCAAGCCGAACTCGCTGCATGCCTCCTACGCGAAGGCGAAGGCCGGCCGGACCTGCGTCGACGTCGCGCTGCGCTGCGTTGCGCTGACCGGCGCCGCCGGCCTCGGCGAGGACGAGCTCCTCGAGAAATGGGCGCGAGATGCGAAGATCCTGGACATCTTCGAAGGCACTCAGAACATCCAGCTTCTGATCATCGCCCGCCAGCTCCTCGGCCTCACCTCGGCCGAGCTCAAGTAGCGGCGGCGATGGCTGCGAAGCGGCAGACCGCGGTCGTCTTCGGCTCGAACCGGATCCCGTTCGCGCGGCAGAACGGGCCCTATGCGCGCGCCTCGAACCAGGACATGCTGACCACCGCTCTCGACGGCCTCCTCGAGCGGACCGGCATCGCCGGCGAGCGGCTCGGCGAGGTCGCCGGTGGCGCCGTCCTCAAGCACAGCCGCGACTTCAACCTGACCAGGGAGTCGCTGCTCGGCACGAGGATCTCCCCCGATACGCCGGCCTACGACGTCGGCCAGGCCTGCGGGACCGGTCTCGAGACGGCGATCCTCGTCGCCAACAAGATCGCCCTCGGCCAGATCGAGAGCGGCATCGCCTGCGGCGTCGACACCACCTCGGACGCCCCGATCGCGGTCAACGAGGACCTCCGCGCGATCCTCCTCGAGCTCAACGCCGCCCGCTCGAACGTCGACCGCCTGCGGACTCTCGCGCGGCTGCGGCCGGGGCAGCTCGTCCCCGAGATCCCCCGCAACGCCGAGCCGCGGACCGGCCTGTCGATGGGCGAGCACACGGCGATCATGGCCCGCGAGTGGGGCATCACCCGGCTCGCCCAGGACGAGCTCGCGGCGGCCAGCCATCAGCATCTCGGCGCCGCCTACGACGAGGGCTTCGAGGCCGATCTCGTCAGCCCCTACCTCGGGCTCGAGCGGGACCAGAACCTCCGACCCGAATCGACCGTCGAGAAGCTGGCGAAGCTGAAGCCGGTCTTCGGCGGCGAGGACGGGACGATGACGGCGGGGAATTCGACGCCGCTCAGCGACGGCGCCGCGGCGGTGCTGCTCGGCACCGAGGAGTGGGGGGAGCGTCACGGGCTGACCGCGCTGGCCCGCTTCGTCGATGCCGAGACCGCTGCGGTCGACTACGTCGGTGGCCGCGAGGGCCTGCTGATGGCGCCCGCCTACGCGGTGCCGCGACTGCTCGATCGTCAGGGCCTGAAGCTTCAGGACTTCGATCTCTACGAGATCCACGAGGCGTTCGCGGCGCAGGTGCTCTGCACGCTGGCCGCCTGGGAGGACCCGGTCTTCTGCAAGGAGCGGCTCGGCCGCGACGCGCCGCTCGGCTCGATCGACCGCGACAAGCTCAACGTCCGCGGCGGCTCGCTCGCCGCCGGCCATCCCTTCGCCGCGACCGGCGGCCGGATCGTCGGCAACCTCGCCAAGCTGCTCAGCGAGCGCGGCGGCGGCCGCGGGCTGATCTCGATCTGCGCCGCCGGCGGCCAGGGCGTCGTCGCGATCCTCGAGAAGTGAGCAGACCGCGATGAGCGACACGTACTCGCAGCTGGTGAACAACCCGGTCGGCGGGTTCGTCGCGAAGAACCTCGGGCTGCCGCGGCCGGTCGAGCTCGACCGTTACGAGCCCGGCGCGCCGCTGATCGACGGCCGGGTGCTGGTCGGCGCCGCGCCAGGCGGGCGCTGTGGGGAGGCGGTTGCCGCGGTGCTCGCCGAGGCGGGGACGCCGGTGGACAGCCGGCTCGACGACGGGGTCCGCGAGGCGCTCGGAACGGCTTCGATCGACGCCGGCATCTGGAACGACGAGGCACCCGGGGCGCAGCGCTGGAAGGCGCTCGTCTTCGACGCGACCGGGATCCCCTCGAGCGCCCGGCTCCGCGAGCTCTGGTCCTTCTTCCACCCGGCGATCCGGCGGCTCGAGCCGAGCGGCCGGCTGATCGTGATCGGCTCGCCGCCCGGCGACTGCGACGATCCCGCCGAGGCGACGGCGCAGCGCGCGCTCGAGGGGTTCGTTCGCTCGGCCGGCAAGGAGGTGCGCTACGGCGCCACCGCCCAGCTCCTCCAGGTCGCCCCGGGTGCCGAGGGCCGGCTGGGCTCGAGCCTCCGCTTCTTCCTGTCGCCGCGGTCGGCCTACGTCTCCGGCCAGGTGGCGCGGATCGGCGCCGGCCGCGACGTGCCTGCGGTCGACCGCGACCTGCCCCTGCACGGCAAGGTCGCGCTCGTCACCGGAGCCTCGCGCGGGATCGGCTCAGCGATCGCGAACGTCCTCGCTCGCGATGGGGCCCATGTCGTCGGCCTCGACGTGCCGGCCCTCGCCGACGACCTCGAGCGGGTCGTCGAGCCGATCGGCGGCTCGGCGATCGTCGCCGACATCACCGCCGCCGACGCGCCGGAGACGATCTGCGACGCGCTCGAGCGCGAGCACGGCGGGGTGGACATCGTGGTCCACAACGCCGGCGTCACCCGCGACAAGACGCTCGCCGGAATGGATGCCGAGCGCTGGGAGCTCGTGATCGCGATCAACCTCAGCGCCGAGGAGCGCATCAACGCGGAGCTGCTCGCCCGTGACGGGCTGCTCCGCGAGGACGGCCGGATCGTCTGCGTCTCGTCGATGAGCGGGATCGCCGGCAACGCCGGCCAGACCAACTACGCGACCTCGAAGGCCGGGGTGATCGGGATGGTCGAGGCGATGGCGCCCGCGCTCGCCGCCCGCGCCGCGACGATCAACGCGGTTGCGCCCGGGTTCATCGAGACGCAGATGACCGCTGCGATGCCGATCGGCCCCCGCGAGGCGGGCCGGCGGATGAACTCGCTGTCGCAGGGCGGGCTTCCGGTCGACGTCGCCGAGACGATCGCCTGGCTCGCCGCGCCCGACTCGACGGGCCTGAACGGCAACGCGATCCGGGTCTGCGGGCAGAGCCTGATCGGAGCCTGACGTGGCCGCGGCCGAGGCGACGCAGCCGGCCCGGACGCTCGAGTCGATGCCGTCGCTCGCGCCGCTCTACGGCCGCGCCGGCTTCGCCGCCCTCCCCGGCAGCGGCCTGCTCGGCCGCCTCCCGCTTCTCCCCGGCGGAGCGCGCGAGAAGGATCTTCCGTCCGAGCGGCTCCGCGTCGAGGCCGTCGCCGCCGAGCGCGACGAGGTCGCCCGCTACTGCCGCGTCTGCGGCTTCACGCTGCGCGACACGATTCCGGCGACCTATCCGCACGTCCTCTCGTTCCCGCTGCAGATGGAGCTGATGAGCTCGGGCTCGTTCCCGTTCCCGCTGCTCGGCCTCGTCCACATCGGCAACGCGATCACCCGGCACCGGCCGGTCGCGATCGGTGAGCCGCTCGACTTCGAGGTCGCCGCCCTCGACCTGCGCCCGCACCCGAAGGGCACCGCCTTCACGCTGCTCGTCGAGGCCAGCGCCGGCGGCGAGCTCGTCTGGGAGGAGCGCGGGACGATCCTCCGTCGCGGCGCCGGAGAGCCCGACGCCGAGCGCGAGCCGGCACCGGTCGAGCCCCCTGCCGACGTGCCGGCAAGCGCCGAATGGCGGCTCGACGGCGATCTCGGCCGCCGCTACGCCGCGGTCTCGGGCGATCGCAACCCGATCCACATCCATCCGTTGACCGCGCGGGCATTCGGGTTCCCGCGGCCGATCGCGCACGGGATGTGGAGTAAGGCGCGCTGCCTCGCCCAGCTCGAGGGCCGGATCCCGGATGCGTTCGCGGTCACCGTCTCGTTCCGTAAGCCGATCGGGCTGCCGGGCCGGATCCGGTTCGCCGCCGAGCCGCGGGCGGGTGGCAAGACCGGGTTTGCGCTCCGCGGGCCGGAGCCGGACGACCCGCCGCTCCACCTCGCCGGCGAGCTCGCCCCGCTCGCCCGGGGCTGATCCGCGCCGGGTTCCGGCGGGGACCGGAACTTTTCGGCTAGCGTTGCGTTAGCGTCCTTACAGAACGTTAATACTTGCTCCGGGCACTCCGGAGCAGGAGATCGACGCCTCGGGAGGACCGGATGAGACCGCTGAACGACAACGCACCCGCGACCGCACGGAGGCTCCGGATCGCCGAGGGCCTGGTCGCCTGCATCGCCCTGGTCGCGGTTGCGATCGCCCTCGTCAGCGCCGACGACGCGAGCGCCGCGACCGGCTCCGCCGAGGATCCGGCATCCGGCGAGACGACCGCGCCGGCCGAGGTCGCGGCGACGTCCGAGGACGCCACGGCGGCACCCCGGCAGGGGCCGCGACCGCGGATCCGGCACGCCGGGCTCGACCGCTCGCGGATGATCCTCGGCGCCAGGCGCGGCGTCACCTTCCGCTTCGAGCTGGCCGGCAAGCAGCCCCGGAAGGTGCTCGTCAAGGTCGCCCGGATCGGCAGCGACAAGGTCCAGAAGCGCTTCCGCCTCGGCGACGTGCGTCCCGGCGAGCGGCAGCGGGTCTCCTGGAAGGGCAGAATCGGGAAACGGGGCCATATCCGGCAGGGGAAGTACGCCTTCCGGGTCTATTCGGGCGGCGAGCGCGCCGCGGTCGGGGCCCACAGCAGCAGCTCCCGGTTCGGCTTCTACAAGAGCCGGTTCCCGATCCTCGGTCGTCACAGCTACGGCGACGGGCTCGGCGCCGGCCGTGGCCATCAGGGCCAGGACCTGTTCGCGAAGTGCGGCCGGCCGGTCGTCGCCGCGCGCGCCGGCAGGGTCCAGGTCCGCCGCTACCAGTCGGCCGCCGGCTACTACGTCGTCATCGACGGCAAGGGGACCGGCCAGGACCACGCCTACATGCACATGAGTCGTGCCGGGCGCCCGAAGGAGGGCACCCGGGTCCACGCCGGGGAGCGGATCGGCACCGTCAACGACACCGGCCGGGCGACCGGCTGCCACCTCCACTTCGAGATCTGGACGAAGCCGGGCTGGTACGAGGGCGGACGACCGAAGTCGCCGACGAAGGCCCTGAAGCGCTGGGACCGGTGGAGCTGATCGCGGCAACGCTCGGAAGCGGCCCGCAAGATCTCTTGCAGGACTGTTAGCGAGCGCTTGCAAAGGACCCGCCGACATCTAGCCTGCCGCGTCGCGAGTCGGGTTCTGCCCGCTCGAACGTCCCCGATGCGACCGAACCTCTTCCACACCCGGGCAGGGAGTCCTTCAACCCGCCTGCTCCTCCTCGCCGCGCTCCTGCTCGTGGCCGTCTGCGCGCTCGCCGCGACCCTGCGCCCGGCGCCGGCCGGCGCGACGATCGCCGAGAAGCAGGCCGCGCTCGACGACGTCCGCGACCAGCAGTCGTCGATCTCGCAGCAGCTCTCCGACAGCAACCAGGAGATCGATGCGCTGATCGGTCAGGTCTCGGAGGCCCGCCAGGCCGAGGAGGCCGCCGCCGCCGACCTGCAGGCCAAGGAGGAGGAGCTCGCGACCGCCAAGGACGAGCTCGACCAGGGCCGCGAGCACCTCGCTCGCGTCCGCGAGCACCTCCGCGCTGCTGTCAAGGAGCTCGCCAAGGTCATCGTCGGCGTCTACAAGTCGGACGACCCCGACATGATCAAGCTGCTGATCGAGTCCTCGAGCTGGGAGGACGCCTCGGTCGATGCCACCTACCTCGACCGCATCCACCAGTACCAGGAGGACACGGTCACCCGGGTCAAGGACCTCCGCAACGAGGTCCAGTCGACCGTCGCCCGGCTCGCCGACGCCAAGGACCGGATCGCCGCCGCCCGCGACGACCTCGCCGCCCGCCACCAGGAGCTCGCCGACCAGCGCGCCTCGCTCGAGGCCCAGGAGCAGCAGCTCTACGCGGCCCGAGCCGCCCGCCGCGAGACGCTGCAGCGGCTGACCGCCCGCGAGGGCGACCTCGAGGGCGGCATCGCATCCGCGCAGCGCCGCCAGGCCCAGGCCGCCGCCGAGGCAGCCGCGCCCGCGCCCGCGCCGGCCGACGTCGCGGCCCCCGCCCCGTCGGTCCCGGCGCCGAGCGGCGACACCGCGACGCTGAACTCCGACGGCAGCGCGACCGCCCCGGCCGATGCGCCGCAGCAGGTCAAGGACGCGATCGCCGCCGCGAACGCGATCCGCGACAAGCCCTACGTCTGGGGCGGCGGTCACGGCTCGTTCGAGGCCTCCGGCTATGACTGCTCAGGCGCCGTCAGCTACGCGCTCCACGGCGGCGGCTTCCTCGACAGCCCGCTCGATTCGACCGGCTTCATGAGCTGGGGCGAGTCCGGCGTCGGCAACTGGATCACCGTCTACGCCAACTCCGGCCACGCCTACGCCGTGATCGCCGGCCTTCGCTGGGACACCTCCGACTCCGGCGGCGACGGTCCGAGCTGGGCCGACTACTCGAGCTCCTGGGAGCAGTCGCAGTCGTTCACTGCGACGCACCCGGCCGGGTTCTAGACCGATCGCGCTAGGCTCGGCTCCATCGGCGAGCTGATCCACACCTGCTACCGGATCCTCGATCCCGACGCGTCGGTCGCCTTCTACGAGAAGCTCGGCTTCGAGGTCCTGGCCCGGATGCCGATCCGCGACGAGGCGACGAACATCTTCATGGGCCTGCCCAACGACGGCGCCCGGCTCGAGCTCACCCACAACCACGACGTCACCGAGCCCTACGAGATCGGCACCGGCTACGGTCACATCGCGATCACGGTCGAGGACCTCGACGGCGCCCTCGAGGGCCTCGCCGGCCTCGGCATCGAGCCCGAGCGGCCGCCCTACACGGTCCGCGAGGGCGGCTCCCGCCTCTGTTTCGTGCGCGATCCCGACGACTACCGGATCGAGCTGATCGAACTCAATCCGGCCGATGAACGAGCGACCGCCGGAGATTGAGTCCGGCTCCGCGATCCAGGTAGGTTGCTTCCGGAAACGTCGAGCGGGGGGAAGGGTCACCGGAAAGCCTTTGGACCAGACGGCTGTTCACGTCTGGGATATCGCCGAGGTTGTGCCCGCGTCCGATTCAGTCGCCGGGTAGGCGACTTTCCGGGTCAGGCCCGGGCCTGCTCGGTCGCCGTCACGGCCGTCACCGGATCGGACTTCCCGCCTGGCGCCGTCCGTTTCTTGAGCCGCAGGGCGGGGAGCTCGATCAGCCGGTAGGTGACGACCGAGAGGGCGACCGCGATCACGAACAGGACGGCGGTGTTGAGCACGAAGCCCGCCGCGCCGGGCGCGACGAGATCGTGGTCGCGGAGCCAGTAGACGACCGGCTCGTGCCAGAGGAAGAGGCTGTAGGAGACGAGGCCGAGGGCGACGGCGGCCGGGGCCTCGAGACCGCGGGCGGCGCGGGAGACGCCGCCGGCGGCGCTGGGCATGACGACGAGGGCGAGACCGATCGCGGCGACGAGTGCGATCGCGGTGTTGTCGATCGGGAAGCCGAGCTGGCCGTTGTTGCCGGCGAGTCGCAGCGCCGCGATGATCCCGACGGGGACGGCCACCGCGACCGCGGCGGGGCGCCACCAGGAGGGGAGGCGCAGAGCGCCGCGGGCGACCTGGACGTGGACTGCGGCGACCGCCATCCCGAAGGCGAACAGATCGGCCTGGGCCCAGAAGCTGCGGACGACGACGGTGTGCCAGGTGGCGTCGTAGCCGCCGCCGGGGCCGGGGTTGGCGAACAGGTGCTGGGCGGCGAGCTTGCCGGTGATGCCGATCACGAGCATCAGCGCGGCGGGGGCGAGCGAGGCGAGGAGGATCCCGCGGCTGTCGCGGGCGCGGCGGGCGAGCAGCAGCGCCAACCCCGCGAGCAGCGGCAGCGCCAGGTAGAAGACGACCTCGACGGCGAGCGACCAGGATGGGCCGATCCCGATGATCGTCGTCGACGGCCGGTAGTCCTGGAGCAGGAAAGCGGCCGAGAGCAGGTCGCCGGGGCTGGTCAGCGCGCCGGTGTGGAGGGCGGAGCCATCGCGGACGAGCGCCGACTGAAGGACCAGCGAGACGAGCAGCAGGATCACCCAGTAGGCGGGCAGGATCCGCAGCGCCCGGTTCCGGAAGTAGCCGGCGACGCTCGGCCGCCGGTCGGGCTCGAAGGCGGCGACGAGGAACGGGCGGTAGAGGAGGAAGCCGGAGAGCGCGAAGAACAGCGTCACCCCGAACGCCATGCTCTCGAACGGGATCGATCCCGCTGCGCCGTCCCAGAGCGGCGGGCCGTCGGGGTTCGAGTAGAACCAGGAGTGGCAGACGAGGACGGTCGTCGCCGCGACTGCGCGCAGGCCCTCGATCCCGGCGAGCCGGCGGCCACTGGCGGGAGGTAGGCGAACGAGGCGGGCGCTGAACGACATCGGGTCGGCTCTCCAGATCGGATGCTTGCAGGCATTTCGGCCCGGCGGGCCACTCGCTTGAGCGGAGGGCGGGATCGGCCGGGCGCGAGCGCTGGGCGGCGAACCGTGTGACGAGGGTCCCACTGGCTGAGCAGCCAGGCCGGCTACCCTTGGTGCATGGCACCGGGGACGGAGCTACCGGAGGGGCCGCGCGCGCCGAGCGCCTGGCAGACGTTCGCCTGGCAGACGCGCCCGATCCCCTACCTCGAGCGTTGCCGGGCGCGCTACGGCAAGACGTTCACGCTCGATCTTCTCGGCATCGACCCGTTCGTGATGATGTCCCGCCCCGAGGACATCAAGGCCGTCTTCACGGCGCCGCCGGACGTGCTCCATTCCGGCGAGGGCAGCGCGGTCCTGCTCCCGGTGGTCGGGCCGAACTCGATCCTGCTGCTCGACGAGGACCGGCACCTGACCCAGCGGAAGCTGATGCTCCCGGCCTTCCACGGCGAGAAGATGGAGGCGCTGCGCGGTCTCGTGACCGACGTCGCCGGGTCCGAGGTCGACGGCTGGACGACCGGCAGCCCGGTCCCGCTCCATCCCTACATGCAGAAGCTCACCCTCGAGGTGATCCTGCGGGCGATCTTCGGCCTCGATCGGGGTGAGCGGCTCGAGCGGCTACGGGTGCTGGTCGGTGAGATGACCAAGTTCGCGATGAGCCCGATCAGCTTGATTCCGCCGCTGCAACGGTTCGGCCGCCTGTTCCCCGCCGTCGGCGACTTCCTCGATGTCCGCGGGCAGGCCGACGAGGAGATCCAGGCCCTGATCGACGAGCGCCGCGCCGACCCCGGCGACCGCGACGACGTCCTCTCGATGCTGCTCCTCGCCCGCCACGAAGATGGCTCGCCGATGTCGGACGTCGAGCTCCGCGACGAGCTGATGACGCTGCTCGTCGCCGGCCACGAGACCACCGCGACGGAGCTGTCCTGGGCGTTCGAGCGCCTGCTCCGCAACCGCGACGCGCTCGCGAAGCTGACCGCCGACGTCGACTCCGGCGAGGACGCCTACGTGACCGCGACGATCCGCGAGACCCTGCGCCGCCGCCCGGTGCTCTCGATCGCCGGCCCGCGCCGCGTCGTCGCCGAGATCGAGGTCGACGGCCGCACCTACGGCCCAGGCTGTCACCTCGTCCCCAATGCCTACCTCGTCCACCACGATCCCGAGATCTACCCCGAGCCCTACGCCTTCCGCCCCGAGCGCTTCCTCGAGGAGGACCCCGGCACCTACACCTGGATCCCGTTCGGCGGCGGCCGCCGCCGCTGCCTCGGCGCCAGCTTCGCGATGCTCGAGATGGGGATCGTCCTCCGCGCGGTGCTCAGCCGCATGGAGGTCAGGATCGGCGGCGCCGGCCGCCTCGAGGCCAACCGCCGGCGGATGATCACGGTCGTCCCCGGAAAGGGCGCCGAGGCGATCCTCTCTACGAGGCAAAGATCGCCGGCATCCGCCACGGAGCGCCTCGCCACCAACGTCTGAGGCAGGGTCGGGGGAAGGCGCCGCCGACACTCAGCGCGAGCGAAGCGAGTCGCGGAGGCGGTGCCTTCACCCGACCCTGCCCCGCGGCAGTCCTAACGGCGCAGCCGCTCCGCCAGCGCACCCATGGCGGCGATCAGCTTCATCCGCTCGGCGGTCCCGATCCCGCTCGAGCCGCCGCGCTCGGTCGCGGCGATGCGATGGACGTTGACGAGCGTCCGCTCCGGGTTCCGCCACTCCCGCCACGGCTCGAACCCGCTCGAGCCGATCAGCCGCTCGCTGAGCGCGGTCAGATCGGCATCGGGGCCGGCGTCGCGGACCTGGCCGCGAAGCCACGTCCAGTAGTCGCGGAGGGCGCCGACCTCGGCCACGCCACCGACTGGACCGTGCCCGCCGACGACCGCGGCCGGCTCGAGCGCCTCGATCCGCTCGAGCGCGACGATCCAGTTGCCGACCGGACCCGCCCACATGATCGGCATGACGCCGTTGAAGAGGATGTCGCCGGCGAACACGGTCCGCGTGTCCGGGACCCAGGCGATCGCGTCGCCGACGGTGTGGGCGGGGCCGACGAAGCTGAGCTCGACGGAGCGACCGCCGACGTCGATCGTCCGCTCCGCGTCGAAGGGATGCTCGGGCACGCGCGGCTCGATCCCGCCGAACTCGTAGGCGGAGAGCATCGACCCGAACCCGGCCAGGCCGCGGAGCCGATCCGCCCAGGGGAGCATCGGCACCCGCCCAACCACCCCTGCGAGCATCCCGACGGGCGCGAGCCGGGTCAGCATCGATGGTGGCTCCGCGCGCATCTGGGCAATCGCGGCAGCGCTCGCGGTCATCTCGACGCCGGCCCCGAGCAGGCCGTTGCCATACCAATGGTCGCCGTCGCCGTGGGTGTTGAAGAGGTGCTCGAGCGGCGCTCCGGCGCGCTCGCAGGCGGGCACGACGGCCTCGAGCATCGCCGCGGTCAGCCGCTCGTCCCAGAGCGTGTCGACCAGCAGCGCCGCGCCGTCGCCGATGACGAGGCCGGCGTTCGACTCACCGAGGCCGCCGTTCGGCTGCAGCCACGCCCAGGTCCGGTCGGCGATCGCGACGAGTCCGCCGTCGAATCCGGCGGCTTCACCGAGCGGTGTGGTCTCTCCGGTCCTCGTGCCCATCGGTTCGGTGCCCTGCTCGCGGGGGCGCGGTCAAGCTATCAACGCCTGTAGGTTCAGCGACCGGCATGCCCACACGGGAGGACACCGACTGGCGAGCGCGCTGGGCGAAGTCGATCGCCGCTCGCGCGCTCCCCGAGATCGAGCAGCTCGTCGCGGTCTCGACCCCCTCCGGCGACGCCCGTGCCGCCGAGGAGATCGTCGACCTCGTCATCGGGTTGCTGCCCGACGCCGTGGCGATCGAGCGGCTGCCCTGCTCATCGCCGGCACACGCCCCGGACCTGATCGCGCGGATCGAGGGCGCGGGCGATTGCCGCCTGCTGTTGATCGGCCACCTCGACACGGTCGTGCCCCATACCTCCCACCGGCCGACCGAGCGCGACGGCGACAGCCTGATCGGCTCCGGCACGATCGACATGAAGGGCGGCGTCGCCCTCTCGCTCGGCGTCCTGCGCGCCCTCGCCGAGGTGCCCGATCGGTTCGCCGAGGTCGCGCTGCTGCTCGTCAACGACGAGGAGTTCCGGACCGAGCCGTTCGCGCACGGACCCCGCTTCGCCGACTTCGACGCCGGCCTCTGCTTCGAGGGCGGCGAGCGCAACACGGACGGGGAGGAGGCGGTCGTCGTCCGCCGCAAGGCGGCAGCGGCGATCCGGGTCGCGGCGAGCGGCGTCGCCGCCCATGCCGGCGCCAACCCGGACGCCGGACGCAACGCCCTGCTCGCCCTCGCCACGGTCGCGACGACGCTCGCCGGCCGCCACGACCCACGAGGGCCGGAGGCGCTGAGCGTGGTCCCGACGATGATCAGCTCCGGCGAGGGCATCAACGTCGTCCCCGGCAACGGCGAGCTCTCGATCGACATGCGGGCCGACGACGAGGCGAGCTTCGACCCGGTCATCGAGTCGATCCCGGATGCCGTCGACGGCGTCCGGCTCGAGGTCGAGCGGCTACGGCTCTGGCCCGGCATGGACATGGGTGCCGTCGCCGCCGGGCCGCTCGAGCGCGCCTCGCGCCTGCTCGGGCGGCCGATCGCCGGCACTTCGCGGGGCGGTGCCAGCGACGCCAGCAACCTCGCCCCGTACCTGCCGCTCGCGATCGACGGCCTCGGCCCGCTCGGCGGCGCCGCCCACTCCCCCGCCGAGCACCTCCTGGTGGACTCGCTCGAGGACCGTGCCGCCGTCGCGCTGGCGGTCGCCGTCGCGGTGCTCGGGTCCTGAGCCGGAACCCGTTGCCGCGTCGCGGGCCCGGTTGCGCGATGATTGGCGATCGAGCGCTCAAATCGTGGAGAGGAGCCTGAAATGGCGCGTAAGCAGGTCAAGTCGGTAGCGGGGATGGTTGTGGCGATCACGGGCGGGGCCCGCGGGATCGGCAAGTGCACGGCGCAGTCGCTGATCCGCCGTGGTGCCCGGGTCGCGATCGGCGACCTGCACGGCGAGCTCGCCGAGAAGACGGCCGCAGAGCTCGGCGGCAACTGCGTCGCCTTCGAGCTCGACGTCACCGACCGTGAATCGTTCAGCCGCTTCCTCGACAACGCCGAGAGCGAGCTCGGACCGGTCGACGTCGTCATCAACAACGCCGGGATCATGCCGGTCGGGACCTTCGCCGATGAGAGCGACGAGACCGCGAAGACGATGATCGACATCAACCTTCACGGGGTCATCTTCGGCACCAAGCTCGCGCTCGAGCGGATGCTTCCGCGCGGCAGCGGCCACATCGTCAACATCGCCAGCCAGGCCGGGAAGGCGGGCCTGCCCGGCGGCGCCACCTACTGCGCGACCAAGCACGCCGTGGTCGGGCTCAGCGAGGCGGTCCGGCTCGAGAACATCGACAAGGGAATCGAGGTCTCGTGCGTGATGCCGGCGGTGGTCAACACCGAGCTCGGCAGCGGCCTGACCGACACGCGCGGCGTCAAGAAGCTCGAGCCGGAGGAGGTGGCCGAGGCGATCGTCGAGGCGATCGAGACGAACCGCTTCGACGTCTGGGTGCCGAAGTCGTCGGCGGGGATCTCGGTGATCCTCGGCCTCGTCCCGCGCAGCGGCCGCGAGGCGATCGCCCGGCTGCTGAAGGCCGACAAGGTGCTGGCCGAGGTCGACGAGCAGGAGCGGGCCGCCTACGAGGACAGGGCGGCGAAGAGCACCTCTGAGGCCGCTGCCGCGGACAAGACGGCGGCGCAGGGCTGAGCCCCGCGCTCATCGCAGTCGTCTAGGCAGGCCGGGCAACGGGAACGGTGGTCAAGCCGCCCCTGCCGCCCGGCCTGGCGGCGCTGAACCGGCTGCCGACGGTCCCGCGCATCCCGATCGTCCCCGACCCGCTGCGCCGGGTCCGGATCCCGCGCGACCTCGAAGCGGTCACGACCATCGCCGCGGAGGCCGATCCCGAAGCGGCCGGCGTCACCCGGGGCAACGTCGACGCGATCTGGCGGGCCTGCACGGACTGGTACCGGAGTGGCGTCCATCCGGCCCTGCAGGTCTGCGTTCGCCGCCACGGCGAGGTGATCATCGACCGGGCGATCGGTCACGCCCGTGGCAACGGCCCCCGCGATCGCGGCGACGCCGAGAAGGTGCCGGCGACGACCGACACGCCGTTCTGCGTCTACTCGACGTCGAAGGCGATCACCGCGTTCGTCGTCCACAAGCTCTGCGAGCGCGGCTTCCTCCACCTCGAGGACCCGGTCAGCGAGCACATCCCCGGATACGAGCGCCACGGCAAGCGCAGCATCACGATCGGCCACGTCCTCGCCCACAAGGCCGGCGTCCCGAACCTGCCCCGCGAGGCGCTCGACCTCGAGCACATCAACGACCGCGAGTACCTCTGCGAGGTTCTCTGTGACGCGAAGCCGACGACGCTGCCGGGAGCCCAGCTCGCCTACCACGCGGTCTCCGGCGGCTTCATCCTCGGCGAGATCGTCCACCGGGTCACCGGCAAGGACATCCGCACCGTGCTCGCCGAGGAGTTCCTCGACCCGCTCGGCTTCCGATGGACCAACTACGGGGTCGACCCCGCCGACGTCGATGCCGTCGCCCTCAACTACATCACCGGGCCGCGGACGGTGCCGCCGCTTTCGACGCTGCTCAGCCGTGCGCTCGGCTCCGGCCTCGACGATCTCGTCGAGATCACCAACGACCCTCGCTTCCTGACCGGCATCGTCCCCTCCGCGAACACGATCACGACCGCCAACGAGCTCTCGCGCTTCTTCGAGGTGATGCGCTGCGGCGGCGAGATCGACGGCGTCCGGGTGATCGAGGCCGACACGATCCGCCACGCCCTCGTCGAGCGCTCACACCTCGAGGTCGACCTCTCGCTCGGCTTCCCGACCCGCTTCTCCTACGGCCTGATGCTCGGCTCCCGCGTTCTCAGCCTCTACGGCCTCGACACCCAGCACGCCTTCGGACATCTCGGCTTCACCAACATGCTCGCCTGGGCCGATCCCGAGCGGGCGATCTCGGTCGCGGTCCTCAACAACGGCAAGCCGATCCTCTACCCGGAGGTGCACCGCTTCCTCGGCACGATGCAGCGGGTCACGAGCGAGATGCCGAAGGTCTCCGAGGACGAGCGCCACCTCTAGTCGGCCCGCCTCAGCTCCTCTCCTCCTCGATCAGCTTCGCGGCGACATCGGGGACGTAGGCATAGAGATCCTCGGGCGGGCGCACGTAGTCGGGGTCCTTCTGGACCTTCGGGAGCTCGACGGCCTCCTGGTCGCTCTGCTCGTAGGGGATGCTCGAGAGCAGGTGCGAGATGCAGTTGATCCGCGCGTTGCGCTTGTTGTCGGACTCGACGACGTGCCAGCGCGCCTCGGGGATGTCGGTGCGCTTGAACATCTCGTCCTTGGCGCGCGAGTAGTCGACCCAGCGGCTGCGCGAGTAGAGGTCGGTCGTGGAGAGCTTCCACTGCTTGAGCGGGTCGTCGATCCGCGCCTCGAATCGCTTTGCCTGCTCGCCCTCGGAGACGGAGAACCAGTACTTGAGGAGGATGATCCCGTCGTCGACGAGCATCCGCTCGAAGGTGGGACACTGGCGCATGAACCGGGCGTATTCGTCGTCGGTGCAGAAGCCGAGGACCTTCTCGATGCCGGCGCGGTTGTACCAGGAGCGGTCGAACAGGACGACCTCGCCGGCGGACGGCAGGTGGGCGATGTAGCGCTGGAAGTACCACTGCGTCCCCTCGCGGTCCGACGGCACCGGCAGCGCCACCGTGCGGACGACGCGCGGCGACGGAAACTCGGTGATCCGCTTGATCGCGCCGCCCTTGCCGGCGGCGTCCCGGCCCTCGAAGACGACCGCGACGCGAGTTCCCTCGCGGCGGACCCACTCGGCCATCTCGACGAGCTGGACCTGGAGCTCGTAGAGCTTGCTCTCGTAGAGATCGCGCGGCAGTTTCGCGGTGTCCCTGGCCATCAGACGACCTAGACCTCGAACTCGGCGCCGCGCGGGCCGAGGTTCGCGACGGTCGTCGCCCCGACCTCGGATCGATCGCCCCAGGCCTCGTGGATGTGACCGCAGACGGCGAGCAGCGGCTCCTTCCCCTCGATCGTGGCGAGGATCGCCTCGCTGCCGAGGTGCTCGCCCCCCGACGAGGTGTCGCAGTGACCCTTGGGGGGCGAGTGGACGATCAGCACGGCCCCCTCGGGACAGCTCGCGAGCCGGGCAGCGGCCTCGTCCTCGGTCAGGTCGAAGCTCCAGTCCCAGGGCGTCGTCGGAACGCCGGCGCCGAGGCCGAAGAACTCGAGGCCGTCGACGCTCGTACCACTTCCGTGGAGGATCTCCGCGGCGCTCCAGCCCGCGTCGGCGACCGCGGCGCGAAGCTCGTCCTCGGTCTCGTTGTTGCCGGGGACGAGCAGGGTCGGAACCGAGATCGGGGCGAGCGCCGCGATCGTCTCGGCGACGCCTTCGTGGACCGAGCCGAAGTCGCCGGCGCCGATCACGAGGTCGGCGTCGGCGCTGCGCTCGACGAGGTCGGCCGCCGTGTCGAGATCGCGGTGGAGGTCGCTGAAGGCGAGCAGCTTCATCGCTCCGCCCCGGTCTTCTCGACGATCTCGAGTTCGCGGACACGGAGTCGGCCGACCTCGAGCTCGTCGATCTCGAGCCGCTTCACCGAAGCATGCCCGACCGCGAGCCGGCCGATCGCGAGAGCCCCGACCGCGACAGCGCCGGCGGCGAGCGCGCCGACCGCGATCGGCGCCGCGAGCGTCGGGCCGAGGACCGCGGGGCCGCGGGCGGCCCCGGCCCGGACCTCGAAGCCCGTCTTCCGCATCTCGGGGAGCCGTTCCCGTGCCCGTCCGATCAGATCTGCACCTGCCATTCGTCTCTCCTTTCAGGTCGGACTGATCCTCTCACGTCGAAGTCACTAACCTCGCCGCGGATGGCCGACGAAGACGTAGCCAGCCCCGACGGTGCGGCGACCGGCGACGGAGCGGTCGCCTGCCGTGACCTGAGCCGACGCTTCGGCGAGGGCGGCGCTGCCGTCGATGCCCTGCGCGGCGTCACGCTCGAATTCCCGAAGGGGCACCTGACCGCGATCGTCGGGCCGTCCGGGTCCGGCAAGTCGACGCTGATGCACCTGCGCGCGGGGCTCGACAAGCCGACCGCCGGCCAGGCCTGGATCGACGGCGTCGAGGTCACCGGCCTCGACGACAAGGGCCTGACCGAGCTGCGGCGCGGCAAGCTCGGCTTCATCTTTCAGTTCTTCAACCTCGTGCCCGTCCTCGACGCTGCCGAGAATGTCGAGCTGCCGGTGCGGATCGCCGGCAAGGACGTCGATCCCGCCTGGCGCGACCGGCTGATCGAAGCGATCGGACTCACGGACCGCGCCACCCACCGGCCCTCGGAGCTCTCCGGCGGCCAGCAGCAGCGGGTCGCCATCGCCCGGGCGCTGATCTCCCGGCCCGCGGTCATCTTCGCCGACGAGCCGACCGGCAACCTCGACTCGAAGTCCGGCGGCGAGGTCCTCGGGCTACTTCGCCGGTCGGTCGACGAGTTCGGCCAGACGGTGATCATGGTCACCCACGACCCGAAGGTGGCCGCCTACGCCGATCGCGTGATCGTGCTCGCCGACGGCGAGGTCGCCGCCGACCGGGAGGTCTCCGGCGAAGACGACGTGATCGCCCTGATGCGGGACCTGTAGCCGTGTTCGCGCTCGCACTTCGCGGGCTGGCGTCGCGGAAGCTGCGTGCGGCGCTGACCGCGCTCGCGATCATGCTCGGCGTCGCCATGGTCGCCGGCACCTTCATGCTGAAGGGGTCGGTCGACAAGGCCTTCGACGACATCTTCGCCGAGGCCAACGCCGGCATCGACGTCACCGTGCAGCCGAAGTCGGCCTTCGACACCGGCTTCGACCTGCCCGAGTCGGGCGCGGCGCTGCACGAGTCGTTGGTCCGCAAGGTCGAGTCGGTCGACGGGGTCGAGAAGGCGGCCCCCGCCATCAACGACTCGACATCGATCGCGATCCTCGATGAGAACGGCGACCGGATCGGCCCGCCCGGGGGCGGGCCGCCGCAGATCGCCGGCAGCGTCGAGCCGGAGCCCTTCAACCCGTTCACCTGGGTCGAGGGCTCGGCGCCCGCCACCGACTCCGAGGTCGGAATCGACTCGATCACCGCCGACGAAGAGGACTACCAGGTCGGCCAGAAGATCACGATCAGCGGCGCCCGCGGCGCCAAGGAGTACACGCTGTCGGGCATCGGCAGGTTCGGCTCCGGGATCCCGCTCGGCGGCGCCAGCTTCGCGCTCTTCACCCTGCCCGAGGCGCAGGCGATCACCGGCAAGGTCGGCGAGGTCGACAACATCGACGTCGAGGCATCGAGCGGCGTCTCGCCCGACGAGCTCTCGACGCGGATCAACGCGATCCTGCCCCAGAACGCCGAGGCGAAGACGGGCGCCGAGGACGCCGCCCAGCAGTCGGCCGACATCAAGGATGGCTTCAGCTTCCTGACGACCTTCCTGCTCGTCTTCGCCGGGATCTCGGTCTTCGTCGGCGCCTTCCTGATCTTCAACACGTTCTCGATCACGGTCGCTCAGCGGACCCGCGAGTTCGGGATGCTGCGCACGCTCGGCGCCTCCTCGCGCCAGGTGCTCGCCACCGTCTTCAGCGAGGCGCTGATGCTCGGGATCATCGCTTCGGCGCTCGGGATCGTCGCCGGGCTCGGGTTCGTGGCGCTCGTCACCGGCGCCTTCAAGGCGATCGGCTTCGAGCTGCCGCAGTCGGGGGTCGTCATCACCGCCGATTCGATCATCGTGCCGCTGATCGTCGGGATCGTCGCGACGCTCGGCTCCGCGATCGTCCCGGCGCTACGCGCGACCAGGGTGACGCCGCTCGAGGCGCTCCGCGAGGATGCACAGGGCACCGAGAAGCCGTCGCGGCGCCGCGTCTGGATCGCCCGCGCCCTAGTCCTCGTCGGGATCCTCGCGATCGCCGCCGGCCTGTTCGCGACGTCGTCGTTCGGCTCGGCGCTGCCGCTGCTCGGCCTCGGCCTGATCCTCCTCTTCGTCGGCATCGCGATGCTCGCCGGAACGCTGGTCACCCCGCTGGCCTCCTTCGTCGGCCGGCCGATCGAGAAGCTCCGCGGCGTCACCGGCCGGCTCGCCCGCGAGAACACCCTGCGCAACCCGAGCCGGACCGCGACGACGTCGGCGGCACTGATGATCGGCGTCGCACTGGTCGTCTTCGCCGCCGTCTTCGCGGCCTCGGCGACGAAGTCGGTCGGCGACGCCCTCGACGAGACCTTCGCCGGCGATCTGATCATCGCCAACACCGACGGCTTCTCGCCGATCTCGCCCGACATCGCCCGTCAGGTCGGCGATGTCGAGGGCGTCGAGACCGTCTCGCAGCTTTCCGGCGCACCGGCCGAGGTCGAGACCGGGACGACCGAGCAGAGCCTGATCGCCGGCCTCGATCCGGCGACGATCACGAAGGTGGCGACGCTCGACTGGGTCGACGGCGACAACGCGACGATGACCGGGCTCGGCCCCGACGAGGCGATCGTCGAGTCACAGTGGGCGGACGATCACGGGGTCTCCGTCGGCGACACGGTCACGCTGCGAACCACCACCGGGGAGGAGGTCCCCGTCCATGTGGTCGGCAGCCTCCGCGACCGCGTTCAGCTCCTCGTCACCAGCCTCGCCCTGCCGCTCGACACGATCCGGACCCGCTTCGACGCGCGCCAGGACTTCGCCGATCTCGTCGGTTTCACGCCCGGCGCCGACGCAGCGGCGACCGGCGACCGGGTCGACAAGCTGCTCGCCGACCGCTTCCCGCAGGCCGAGGCGCGCGATCAGCAGCAGTTCAAGCAGGAGCAGGAGGACGGCATCAATCAGCTCCTGGCGCTCATCTACGTGCTCCTGGCGCTGTCGGTGATCGTCAGCCTGTTCGGCGTCGTCAACACGCTCGTGCTGACGATCTACGAGCGGACCCGCGAGATCGGGATGCTCCGCGCGATCGGCGCCTCGAAATCGCAGATCCGGAGGATGGTCCGCTACGAGTCGCTGATCACGGCGATGATCGGCGCCCTGATCGGAGCGGTGGTCGGTCTCGGCATCGCGATCGCAGCCGTCGAGGCGCTCAAGAGCGAGGGCCTCGTCCTCGCCGTCCCGATCGCCGGGATCATCGTCGTCCTCATCGTCGCCGGCATCGCCGGCGTCCTCGCCGGCATCTGGCCCGCGCGCCGGGCCTCCAAGATCGAGGTCATGGAAGCGCTCCAGTACGAGTAGCCGCGCCGAGTTCACTCGAATCCGGCGGTTCCTTGCCGGACTCGACCAGCTAGGTTATTGCCGCCGTTCGCGAGAGAGGAGAGGTGAGTGGAAGCTGCAGACATCGAGGAGATGGGCCCGATCGACTACGTGTTGATCGAGTGGGCCGACAGCGAGCCGACCGGTGAGGCCGTGCCGATCGTGCTCGACCTGGTCGACCGCGGGATCATCCGGGTGCTCGACTTCGCGCTCTTCGCCAAGAACGAGGACGGCGACGTCGCCGCGATCGACTTCGGCGAGTTGCCCGAGCACGCGGCCGCGCTCGAGGAGTTCCGCGGCGCTTCGTCGGGAGTCCTCGCCGACGAGGACCTCGCCGAGGCCGCCGCCGCCATCAGTCCCGGCGCCCTCGCCGCCCTGATCGTCTACGAGAACAGCTGGGCGGGACCGTTCGCGGCCGCCGTCCGGCGCTCCGGTGGGCAGCTCGTCGCCTCCGACCGGATCCACGTCCAGGCCTTCCTCGCGGCGCTCGACGCCGTCGAGGCCGGGTAGCCGAGCCAGACCAGAAAGGACCGACCGATGCCAGGATTGCTCAGAGGGGTGGCGAGGACCGCGGTCGTCGCCGGCACCGCAACCGCCGTCAGCAACCGCGTCTCGAGGAGGCAGGGTGAGCGCTGGGCCCAGCAGGCACCGCCCCAGCAGTACGCCGAGCCCGCCCCCGCCCCGGCTGCTCCCGCGGCGCCGGCCGCCGATCCGATCGCCCAGCTCAAGGAGCTCGGCGAGCTGCGTGACAGCGGCGTTCTCACCGACGAGGAGTTCGCCGCCCAGAAGGCGAAGATCCTCGGCAGCTGACCGGCCGCAGCGCTGACGCCGATGGGATGACCGAAGGAGAGCCGCCGCCCGAGCCGGACCCGGCCGCGATCATGGGGCAGCGGTCGTTCCTCGCCCTGCTCGTCCTCGCGGCCGTCGTCGGCGTCGTTGCCTCGCTCGGGGCCTGGCTCTTCCTCGAGGCCGTCAACCTCGTCCAGACCGGCGCCTTCGACGACCTTCCCGACCTGCTCGGCTTCGACGATGCGCCGACCTGGTGGCCGCTGCCCGTGCTCGCCGTCGCCGGGTTGATCGTCGGGCTGGCGATCGAGCGGTTGCCGGGCCGGGGCGGCCACCTTCCCGCCAATGGACTGAACCCGCAGCCGACCCTGCCGCGGGACCTGCCAGGCGTGATGCTCGCCGCCGTCGCCGGCATCGGGCTCGGCGTCGTCCTCGGACCGGAGGCGCCGCTGATGGCGCTCGGCGGCGCGCTCGGCGCCATGGTGATCCGTGCGGTGCGCTCCGACGCCCCGCCCGAGGCGGGCGTGCTGATGGCGTCCGCGGGCGTCTTCGCCGCGCTCTCGTTCCTGTTCGGCTCGCCGCTGATCGCGGCCGTGCTGGTGATCGAGGCGGCCGCCATCGGCGGTTCGCGGCTTCCCGTCGTTCTCATCCCGGGCCTGCTCGCCGCCGGCATCGGGATGCTGATCTCGATCGGGCTCGGCTCCTGGACCGGCGTCGATACGAGCAACATCTCGCTCGAGCTGCTGCCGATGCCGACCTTCGATCGCCCCGATGCCGTCGAGTTCCTCTGGTCGGTGCCGCTCGCGTTCGCGGTTGCGGTCGTCGCCTTCGCGATCTTCACGATCGGGAAGGGGGTCGCCCGGCGGGCGGAGGCGCGACCCGTGCCGGCCGCGATCGTGGTCGGCGTTCTCGTCGCCGGCCTCGCGATCCTCTTCGAGCTGGTGACCGACAAGGGCTCCGACCAGGTGCTCTTCTCGGGCCAGGACGCGATCGGGCCGCTGATCGCCAACGCCGGGACGTGGTCGCTCGGCGCCCTGCTGGCGCTGATCGCGTGCAAGGGGCTCGCCTATGCGCTCGCGCTCGGCAGCTTCCGCGGCGGACCCGTCTTCCCGGCGCTCTTCCTCGCCGCCGCCGCCGGCCTCGCCGTCGCGGGGCTCCCGGGCTTCTCGACGACGCCTGCGGTCGCCGTCGCGATGGGAGCCGCTATGGCGGCGATCCTGCGGCTGCCGCTCTCCGCAGCGGTGTTGGCGACGCTCCTGACGTCGAAGGGCGGCCTCGGCGCCGATCCGCTGATCATCGTCGGCGTCGTCGTCGCCTATCTGACCGCCCTCTGGCTTGCGAAGCTGCGCCCCGATCCGGCCGAGCCGGCCGCGGCGACCAACTGATCAGATCAGCTCGGCTCCGGCCGCAAGCGTCGCGTCGAAGTCGGCGGTCGGCACCGGGCTGACCCCGGGCGAGGTCGCCCCGGCGTCGAGGTAGCGCTCGACCGCGCCGCGGACCTCGGCGCCGCCGCCGAACCCGCCGAGCGAGTCGAGCATCGCCTCCGACATCGACGCCTTGGCGCGCTCGACGTCGCCGGCGGCGATCCCCTCGTCGAAGCCGGCGATCTCGCCGCCGAACCCGGAGCGCTCCAGCATCGAGCGGTAGAACGGCAACGACAGGTAGGTGACGAGGTCGCCCCGCAACCGCTCCAGGGTCGCGTCGCGGTCAGCGGTCACGGCCGCCGGCACCGCCGGCACGATGTCGAAGCCCTCGAGACCCTTCCCGGCCCGCTCGCGCCCCTTCGTCACCTCGGGGATGACGACGTCGCGAACGTACGGCGGGTCGCAGAGCCAGAGCAGCACGCCGTCGCCGATCTCACCGGCGAGCCGGAGCATGTTCGGCGACAGCGCCGCGACGTAGATCGGCAGCTCGGGACGGACGTCGTAGCCCATGAAACGGAACTTGGTCGGCCACTTCTCGCCCTCAGGCGGCTCCTCGCCGCGGAACATCGCCCGGATCGCACCGACGTACTCGCGCATCTCCGCGACCGGCCGGTCGATCGACTGCCCGTACCAGGCCTCGACCGTGAGCCGGTGCGAGACGCCGACGCCGAGCACCATCCGTCCGCCCGAGAGCTCGTCGATCGTCGCCGCGGTCTGCGCGGTCGCGGCCGGGGTCCGCGAGTAGATCGGCAGGACCCCGGTCCCGAGCCGGATCTGCTCCGTCGCCGCCGCGTAGGCGGCGAGCACGGTCAGCGAGTCGCGGCCGGCGATGTGGGTCACGTACGTCGAGTCGTAGCCGAGCGACTCGGCGAGGCGGACCCGCTCGGTCGCCTGCTCGAGCGAGCGGCCGGCCGAGATGAAGGTGCCGATGCCGGGCATGGGTGAGGTTCTATCCGATCAATTGGGAGCGCGGGTGGATGTGGGCCCGCCTCCGGGTTGTGGAGTGTCGGCGGGCGGCCACCCTCCGGCCCCCGACACCGGTTCGGACCCATGCCCGGCCCGGGTGGTGGAGAGAGCGCTACACCCGCGGTCTGTACTCGTCCCTCGTCTGCTCGGCGAGCTGCAGGGTCGACTCGGCTAGCGGCGCTTCGCGCAGCTCGTACGTCTTCGCCAGCTCGGTGCGGAGTGCCGCGACCGCGGACTCGATCAGGCGATCGGTCTCGCCGAGCGGGAGCGGCTCATCGGATTCGCCGAGCGCGGCCGCGAGGCTGCCGGTCGCATCCGGTTCGAACTCGAGGCCGAGCGCTTCGTAGACCGGTTCGAGGACCTCGTTGATCCGGGTGGCACCGCGGACGACGACCACGGCACCGACGTGGGCACCGCCGACGATGACCCGCTGGCCGATCCCGGCGAGCTTGATCCGGCCGCCGGAGTTGACGCTGAACTCGCCCGGACAGTACTCGCCGGGCACCTCACCGACCCGGGCGTCGGCGCCGAGCGCCGATCCGGCGGCGGCGATCGTCGCCGCCATCGCCGCGAAGCGCTCGTGCGTCCCCGCGTAGGAGCCGCCACCGGCCCGGATCGCGTGCGAGAACGAGATCGTCCCTTCATGGAAGACGGCCGCGCGGCCGCCCGCGATCCGCTCGACCGGGAGGTAGCCGGCCTCGCGGGCGATCGTGACCGCGCGCCGGTAGCCCGGCCGGAGCCGGTCGAGCTTGCCGAACGCGAGGATCGGCGCCATGCGGTTGAGGCGGATCGCCGGAGGGATCTCGGCGCGCGCCACCTGGCGCATCAGCGCCGCCGAGATCGCGGTCTCGAGGTAGGGGTCGTCGGGGAAGGCGGCGGTGTGGACCTGGACCGCTGCGGAAGCGGAGTTCAAGCGTTGTGTGTGGAGTATGAAGGAGACATTGCGAGTGTGACGGGACTCACACATAAGACCGGCCAATCCCGGAATCGTTTGGTCCGTCAGCCGAATCCG
>Ga0207657_10000473_pt1 | contig 42362 bp, 57 predicted proteins | sample KBSC33metaG_FD_184316 | JGI IMG/M metagenome (GOLD analysis project Ga0207657, IMG submission 184316) | Corn rhizosphere microbial communities from Kellogg Biological Station, Michigan, USA - KBS C3-3 metaG (SPAdes) (version 2) | ecosystem: Host-associated > Plants > Roots > Rhizosphere > Soil ... | reverse complement strand
GACCACAGCGGCGAGGTCGGGACAATGATCGACAAGGGCATGCAGGCCGCCTGGGATGCAGGTGTTAAGTTCGCGCATTGGCTGTACGTTGGCCTGCCCCGAGTCTTTCACGAAGGTGCTATAGCGGTCGGTGAGTTTTTGATGAATCTGGGCACCGGCCTGGAGGCATTGCAGCGCGACTATAACGCATTCCGCAACGGCCCGATCGGTCGGCTGTTAATGGGCGCTCCTAACACCAACTATGGCGGTGGACCTAACGACGCCGGCGGCAATGGCTCCGTCCCTTCGTCTGGAATACCGGCGGCGCCATCGACAGCGCCGCGCGCGCCCGCTACGGGGCCGAGTCGGCCGGGCGGGCGCCGGCCGGCGCACATGGGTCTTGATCCTTTTGGTGTGGATGAGTGGCTCAACCCGTTCCTGGCGAATGGCATCGAAAACCTGAAGGAAGGCGCCCGTTATACCTTCCTGCATCCCTTCACCAAATTTGGTGATTACCAGGCGCAGCGGAGCACGGAGATTAACCTGAGTCGCCAGGCGAACATGGCGCCAGGCAGCGTGCGCGCCCGCTACCTGCGCGGCGAAGGGCCGGCGCCGCGCTGGATCAATCCCAACGCCCAGATGGACGCCAATGGCGCAATGTCAAGTGAGCCTTTTAGCGCCGCTCCGGAGAGCCACGGCGCGCTTTACAACTGGGGCCGGTCTGCCGCGATGTGGGGCAGGGCTGGCCTAAAGGACGACAATGACAACAGAGAAAAGAACTGGCAGCAGCTCCTGGCCGGCATTGGCTCGATTGCGCAAAACACCAAAGACACCGCCCGCGGCCTGCGCAACGGCTCCGGCCTGAGTGTAGATCAGGTGCGTGCGCAAGTACTGGCAGACATCGCCGAGGATTCGAGTCTCTCATTTTCGCGTTAGAGTTGCGTTTGTCCGCCATGGATTTCGCCGCCTTTACTTCGCAGCAGGTGCAGCTGCCCGGGGACACCATCTCCCCGCTCGCGCTCGACTTCCACACCCTGCCGGGTGACGGCTTTCAGTTCGCCCTGGGCTGTGACTTCGGCATCGGCGCGCCGGGCGGTTTTGAGACTCCCGTTACCCTCACCTGGACCGAGATGGTTTCGCTGCGTGACAGCGGCGGGACGGCACTGCTCACCTACACGGTCACCCTGACCGCGCACGTGAATCTGGCCGATGCCGAGATGCACATCGACACGTTTGTGTCGAGCTTCACGCCGGGCGGCACGGGCACCGAGCCCAGCCCTAACAGCGAGGCGAGTGTCTTGGAGCTAATGCCGGTGGAATTCTTTCACCCGTCCGGCCAGACTTTCGGCCACGCCTATGAAGAGTACGGATGGTTCTACCAGAACGTCGCCTTTGGCGATTTTCCGTACTCGTATAACTTCCGCGTCTACTCGCCGGCCTTCGACATCACGGTGCCGACCGGGGCGACCGTCACCCTCGACAGCCAGAGCCTGGCCAAAACCAGCACGGGTGGGGCTGTTCTGCCGAACGCGGGACTAACGCGCTGGCGCTATGGGGGACGCACCGGGGGCCAGGTTGCCGGCGGCTTCGATACGCTGCTTTTCGACCCGTCCAGCGGCGCGATTTTCGCGGGGTTTATTGACGCCGGCCAGCTCCAATGCGCGCGCACCCTGAAACGCGATACGATGGCGGTCGCCGGCGCGGTCGTGGTGGACAGCGCCAGCGGCCCGCACGGGGCGTTTTTGCTGCAGGGGCAGCCGTGCTACGTGTACGGCAATGGCGGCAATACCTATCTGAAGCGCAGCGCGGACAGCGGAGGGAGTTTCGGCGTGGCGACACTACTGGCCAGCGGCGTGACGCCGCTTGGCAATTTCCATTACGACCCTGACAGCGGCCACCTGGTGGGCCTGGTCAAGGATGCCACGACCGGCGCCACGAAGCGCCTGCTGGTGCATCATAATCCGGCCGATGATAGCGTCAGCGCCGAGGCACTGGCCGCGGTCAGTGGCATGCCCGACAGCCTGACCAGCGCGCCCGTCGCCGGCTACGGCGAGACGCTGTTTACGACAGCCCACAGCGGCACCGACATTACGCTGTACCAGAGCCAGGATACGCTGGCCTCCGTGACTTGATATGACTGCGACGCGCGTTGCTACGAACTTCCGGGTGCTGGCCTACGATGACACCAGCATCCCGCAACCCAACCCGCAGTATTACTGCGTGGCGGATGACCTGTCGGCGCTGGTGGTGCCCAACCAGGGCACCAGCGCGGGCGCGGCCAATACGGGGTTTCGCAGCGCCGGGCTGGCGAACTCGCCCAACACCATCGCGGGCCAGCCGCTCTTTAACCCACCGCTGTCCGACCCGACGCTGCCGGCGCTGAATGAGCTGGAATTCTGCCTGCTCAACGCGGCGGGCGAGCGCGTCTATTTCGGCGACCAGGCGGTCACTATGGCGCGCGCCGAGGCGAACGCCGGGGGTGGCGGCGGTCTCTTCGGCGTGCTCTTGAAAGTGCGCGAGGTGCATGCCGATAGCGTACTGGTGCCGGCCGTCAGCGGGGATCCGACGGGCAGCGGCGGCACGCCTGCGCTGGGCATCTTCCAGTGGCGAGTCGACAGCGGTACCAGCTGGCACACCGTTACGCCGCAGCACGGCCCGCCGGCCACGCGCGTCATGCTGCGCGACCCGGTGGCCGGGCAGCTCGCCTCCGTGACCAGCATCACGCCGATCATTCGCGATCAGTCGTTTCGCGCCGATCTGGACTTCGCCGGCTCGGTGAATACCGGGAGTGGTGGGTTCGTGGCGGTGCCCTGGTGCGGTGCCCATCGGGTTATCTGGCGCGAAAACGACCATCCCTGTTATGAGCGCTGGATGAGCGACGAGAGCGGTTTCGGCTATCGCACCATCCGCAAATTCCACGAGCTGCCGACACTGCAGGCGCGCGGCCGCGCCGCGCAGCACTGGACGTTCTATGCGCGCATCATCGCCGGACACCTGGTGCTGACCTTCGTCACCGCCGGCGTGACGATGTCGTTCGATATCCTCGATCCCCAGCCCGTGACGACGGTGCAGCCGGGCGCGCCCGGCTCGCCGATCTATCGCGCCCAGGCCGCGACCTGGCCCAGTGGAACAGTCAGCCTGCAAAGTGTGGGCATTCGCGTCAGCGGCGGCATCAGCCTGCTGCAGTACGCCAAAACCGTCTCGTATGATGGCGTGGCCGGCCCGCTGGTGGGATCCTTCAGCCGCAGTGTGTTCACGCGCCGTCGCCCGCCCGGGGGCACGACGGTGACGAGTGCGCCACGCCAGGGCGGCTTTACCCGGCCCAAGGGCGGCGGCCTGACCTGGCTCGATTCTTCGTGGTCGGAAAACAACTACGGCGGCCAGGTCGATTACACCTGCCACCTGACGGGCGACAGCCAGGCGATTGACGCCACCAGTACCGAGCTAGGGGTGCATTCGCCCTTTGTGACCGCCGTGATCGCGCGCAGCAGCCAGTCCAGCACTTACCTCAGCGGCCCGAGTCTCGACATCACCCGCGCCTGCGTCGGCGACTGGGACATTGACAGCGCGGAGCCGCCGTCTATGGTCGTGGGGGAAATGCGCCTGACCGTGGACCGTGATCTGCTGACCGGGCTCTTTACCGAGGCGGGCTGGACGCCCTACGTCAAGCAATTCAACCTGGTCAGCTTCGAGGTCGAGAGCGTCTCCATCGACACCAGTACGGTGCCGGCGACGCGGACCGTGGGTTCTTTTGACCAGCTCTTTATCGGCTACATCTTCACGCCCACCGACAAGTGGAGCGGCGCCCAGGACAGCGAGCGCACTTTGGTGCTACGCGATCACATGCAGCGCACCGTGGCGCCGGCCGGCTTTATCGGTGACGACTGGGACGCGCCACTCGACTGGCTGGCGCTGGGCAGCGGGCAGCCGTTATGCGGCGGCACCTGCTGGCGCGAGATCTTGCGCCGCACCGTGGGCGACTGGGGCGCGGATGAGATGAACGGCGGCACCGATACCGACCGGCTTTATTTCCCGAGTTCTTACCCGTTTATGATCGATGTTTTCATCGACTGCGTGGGTCTGTATGACGGCGTGGTGCCGCTCAAATCGGCCTGGTTAGTCCCGCCCAAATTCGGCAGCGACGCCAACGGCTGGGGCAGTGATTTCGACACGATGGAGTATGCCTGCCGCTACTACGGCCTCAATCCTGAGGGCACTAATACCAGTTTCATTTACGGCCACCTGGTCACGCTGTACAAAGCTGCCCGCGCCGTCGGCGATAGTTCCGGAGTGAACCTCTATATCCCGGATGCGGATTATATCGCCGGCGATGTCGACAAGGTGGCCATGGATGCCAGCCGTACGCAGGACAGCGACATGGCGCTCAACAACTTCGTGGGCTGGCAGCAGCGCGACGAACTGGGCAGTCTCAGCCCGGCTTTCATCAACGCCCACTCGCGGCTGCCGCCGGAGGATCCCAACAGTCAGGAGAAGACCTGGCCGCGCACCAAATTGATTGAGCCGAAATTCAACGTGTGGCCGAACGAAATGCAGGCGCTGACCGATGCGACGATGAACGAATTTCGCGACCGCGACCCCGCGACCGGCTGTATCACCGCTCGCGGCTACGCCCTGGCCCGGCTCTTCATGGTCATTCAACTGCAGTTGGGCGGCGCGCACTCGGATACGACAATTGGCCTCAACGGCATCCCGCTGCGGGTTCGGCGCTACGGCCATAAGGGCAATTTCGAGAGCAAGGACTTTCAGACCCTTTATTATTTCCGGACGCTGACGCACAGCGGATTTTAGCCGGGGTTTTTATTATGCTTCCACCGCGCGGCAATACGCCGACCAAATATCTCCAGGAACGTGCCCGCCAGCAAGCCGTGACCACGACGCTGCAGGAAGTGCCCTATCGCGGCACGACGTGGGCCGCGCTCGGGCGCGGCGTGACACCCGCCACGCCCCACGTGAACGGTATTTACATGCGGGATGACAGCTTCAAGGAGTGGCTGCGCTACGGGCAGAATTACGGCACGGACGCGCCACTGCGCTAACAACTAAGGGGATGAATCATGAAGCCGGTTCGGTTATTCTTATTAATTCTTTGCCTCGCGATTGTCGCTTTGGGCGGCTGCAGCCAACCGGCTCAGGAAACTGCCGCCACTTCCAATAGCGACATTTCAGTCGAGCTGCTTTTTACGCACGACGGCGTGAAGGTTTATCGCTTTTATGATTACGGGCACGCCGTATATTTTACGGATGCCCGCGGTGGCACTTCATGGGAGCAAAGTGACGGCAAGTCGAGTTATCCAATGACTGTGCCAACGAGGAAGTAATGGCTAATACCGAAACGACCAACGTACCCATCGACCTCGCCCAGGGCGACAGCACCGGCGCCGGCGGCAGTGCGCTCGATGCGGCGCACGATAACACCATCCGCGGCTATCTCGACAATGTGGCGCAGGCCGCGCTGCGCGCGCTCGGGATCGGCGTTATCCTGGACGGCACCGCGGGGGCCGGGCTGCTCAGTGCCGGCACTGGCGTCTCGCTCAACGTCGCGGCGGGGGCGGCGAATATCCTCGTCAACCCCGCGATCAACGGGTGCCTCGGCTACGTGCCGCTGCGCTGGAATGCGGGGACGAACCTGGTGCCGGCCGGGATGACCGATAACGCGACGTGGTGGATCGTGCTCAGCGTCGTGATCCCGAGCGCGTACGAGACGCTGGGCGTCGTCAATCCCGACAGCCGCCGCGAGCAGCGCGCGACGCTCTCGGCGCAGCTCAGCGCGCAGGCGACGGGCGCTCGCCCCAACGCCGGCATCATCCTCGGCAAGGTGACGTGGGCGGCCGGCGTCCCGACCTTCGATCATTCGGTGCGCGACATCGCCGGCACCGGGGTTTTGGTGCTGCCCGACGTCACGGAGCCGGCGACCCTCACTAACAAGCTGTATTCCATCGCGACGGGCGTGCTCAAGTGGGCCGGCAAGCGCATCCCGCTGATCGCCTCCACTCTGAGTAATTCGCAGTGGGTGAAAACGGATGGGAGTGGCAACCTGGTGAGCGTGGCCGCCATCGCCGAAAGTGACGTCACGAACCTCACCGCCGACCTGGCGGCCAAAGTCCCGACCAGCCGCACGATCAGTGCCGGCACCGGTCTCAGCGGCGGCGGCGATCTGTCGGCGAACCGCACGCTGTCGCTGCCCAATACGGGCGTCGCGGCCGGCACGTACTCCAGCCCGACCTCGATCACGGTGGATGCGCAGGGCAGGATCACGGCGATCAGTTAACGGTGCCTTATGAGCGATACCACGATACCTAACAACTTGCCGCGCCGCCGCGCCAGTGATGGCTTTACCACGACGGAAAAAGTTGTCGGCGCCTGGTGCGTCGTCCTCGCGGCCTATGAGATTTATTTAGTCATTACCGGCCAGCAGCTCATCACGCAGGCGATGGTGAGCCTGACCAAGAAATACCCGGCGATTCCCTTCGCGTTCGGTTTTCTCTGTGCCCACTTCTGGTGGAATGCGCAGGCCGAGCAAGAGGGTCGCACGGTGGTGCAATATGATGAGACGGCCGGCAGCGTCCTGTAGCGCCGGCCGCCTGGGATCTTAATTATGTCCGCGATTCGCGTCCCTATCGACACCAATGGTGTCACCCCCGGCCAGACGCTTGCCTGGGACAATACCGCCAAGGCTTTCCTGCCTGTAACGCCTTCAGGTGGCGGCGCCTCCTGGGCCAAGAAAACCAGCACTTACACCGCCGTCGCCGGTGATAACATTCTGGCCGATACCAGCGGTGGCGCGTTCACGATCAATCTGCCCGCGTCGCCCAGCACCAACCAGGTCGTGACGATCAAATCGGGCGCCTTCGCGGCCACCAGTAACCTCACCATCGGGCGCAACGGCAGCACCATCATGGGCCTGGCCGAGGACATGATCGTGGCGCTGCCCAACGTCGGCTTCGCCCTCATCTACGACGGCGCCACCTGGAGACTCTAACCTCATGTCGAATCTACTCAGTTTTGTTGGGACCAAGGCGCGGCTTGGCGAAGCGGTGACCCTGCCGGATAACGGTGATGTCCTCCGTGCACCCGATGGCACCGTGTGGAAATGTGCCAATGGCATTCTTCTGCCGTATACTTCCGAATTCTCAGACCTGGCAGCGCAGTACCCCAATATGGTCAGTAACGGCGTAGCTCTCAACGGTCCTTTTGCTGGGAATAGCTGGCAGAAATGGCCCACCAAAGGTATCGTGGGGGCTGCTAATGGCACCTGGCTGATGATGCAGGCGCCGTTTGGCGCTGGCAGCTTCACGCCGTCGAGCGCGGATTTTTACTTTACTTCTACGGACGGTGGTGTTACATGGACGAAGCGAACCCCACCCCTGGCTGGCAAGGGGTGGGTGTCGCTGTGGGACGGGACCAACTTCGTGATTGCGGCAACAGTGGCCACGACCACCAACGGCGTGTGGGAATCGACCGATGGAATTAACTGGACGCCTCACACGAATGTGTCGTTGAGCACCTATGACATTCAATACGGTGGCGGATTGTATATTCTGCTTCCGGTAAATTCGACAAGTTATGCTACTTCGCCTGACCGCGTTAACTGGACCCTGCGCAGTTTGCCATTAGTAGCATCAGCGGGCGGTCTTGACGCCCAAGGCTTTGGTCAAGGGACTTACAATCCTGGGGCGGGACTATGGATAGTTCCTGCTGGTGGGTCCAATACAGCGTTGTATATGACATCGCCGGATGGAATTACATGGACTCAGCGGTCCTATGTTGCCGGTGGTGCAGGTGGTGGTGCAGGTGGCAGCTTTTCACCACGAGTAGCATCTAACGCTACAACCACGGTAGCAGCAAGTGCTAACGGCACAGTCTCTTACACAGTAGATGGTATCAACTGGGTCGACGTAGGGGTTATTGCTAACACCGTTAACGCGCTGCCCTCGATGGTCTACTGGAACGGAACTTATTTTGTGTATGTGCTGTTGACAGGCGAAAGCTTTTATTCCGCTGACGGAATCACCTGGCTTACCGGACCAATGGCGCCTCCCACATTAGCGGCTGGTGATAGCAACATTGTCTTTCGGAGTCCGATTGGTCATGTCACACCCTTGCATCGCCAGTCGCTGCACATCACCAACCCCGCGTCGGCGGCCAAGAACTTCATAGTAACCCCTACGATTCAGATTGACACACCGGCGCGCACCTACTACCGCATCAAATAGGAACCCATCATGCCTAACTCACCAACCGGAATTGACACCACTAAAACCGTGCTCGTGCCCCAGACCACGACGCACCCGGCGTATCTGAAATATGAACGCTACCGCATCGGCACGCCCGCGGAGGGCGCGCTGGTCGAGATCGGCTTGCAGGGCCATGACGATGCTGGCAACTGGGACACCGAGACAGCGATGGTCGAAGTCCGCATCGAAGACTTCGCGGAAGTCGATGTGCCTGCGGTGAACATTCCGGCCCAGGGCACTGAGGGTGAGGATGGATTCGTGCCCGCCATCGACATTCCGGCGCGCGTGGTGCCCGCGCATAGCAAGGTGACGCTGGGACCCAACACCTACCAGTTCGACAACGTGCACGTGGCCCAGGATTGCATGGACATGCGCCTCGGCGCCATCGTCGCCGACACGCCGACGGCACAGACCTATGCCGCGCAGAACCTCCCCGTCGTGGGCATGGGCCTGGAAGTGCTGGCGCACATTCAGCAACTGATCGCGGCGCGAGGCTAAGAGGCTATCATGAGCTTTCAGGTCATTCTTGACGCCCAACTCTGCCAGAGCAGCCTGGTCGGCACCCTCGGCTATCAGGCGCTCGACAGCGGCGCCGCCGTAGTCCAGGCGTTCACCAAAACCGGCGTGGTCGCCGGCACTCTGCGCGGCTGCTACACCGCCGGCACGGTCACGCTTCCGGATACGGCGGTGAAGGTGCAGTGGGGCCTCGACAACGGCAGCGGTGGAATGGGCACCGTGCTGGCCGAGGAGCGCGTCAGCAACGCGCTGGCGGCCGCCCAGGCGAAGCTGCAGACGCTGGGCACCGGACTAGTCAGCAGCACGGCGCCGGTCGATGCGGAGGGCAACGTGCGCCTCACGCGCGGCGATGATTACTATGCGGCGGACGGCCGCGCTCTCGAGTGGAGCGACGATGCCTGGCCAAACCTCACGGGCGGCTCGGTTCAGTTCACCGTGCGCAGCCCCGCCACGCTGCAGGTAGTTGGTTCGATCGTGGTCGCCGGCAGCGGCCTCCAGACCGTGCGCGTGGAACTGTCGCGGGCGCAGACGGCCGTGCTGAGCAGCCCGCGCTACGTGTTCGATTTAATCGCCACGTTAGCCGACGGCAACAAGGCCACTCTGGTCGAAAAATCCCCCCTGCTGGTCACCGAGCGCGTCGGCAGCTAGCTCCTGGCTTCTGGCGCCATCGCCACCCCTAGCGATGCAACCCGGGTGACACCAATCCCCTTCGCGTCGCAATTCCGCGCCGGCCGGGCCGGCCGCGCTATTCTCATTACCATCGGGTCATCGATGGGGTAGAATCCCCAGTAGCCTGGCATTCGGCCGGCGGTAGCGTATCCTAGGGATACGCTCAGGCGCCCCGCAATGCGAAACCCCCGCGACGTGGCAATCGCGAGGGTTTTTTCCCCGATCAGAGGGACAAGCTAAGCATAACAAACCCGATCAGGAGAGACGATGCGCACCTTCGAGTCCGGCGGTTCAGCCGGCCACCGCTACGGTGGCGGCGATAGTTTTACCCACAATTATCCACACCCTGCTGCGTCTAGCGGCGATAACCACTCTCAAGCCGTTGCAGCGGTTTTACCCGAACAGCGCTCGCTGGCGCTCTTGGATCCGACTTCCACGCTGGCGCCGCTTAACGCCCCGCTGGTCGAAGTCGACGTCGTGGCGCTGCTGCTCAAAGACAAGCGCAGCCCGCAGACGAGGCGCGCCTACGCGCAGGATCTCAAGGACTTTTTTGGCGGCGCGCCGACTCCGCCCCTGGTGCATGCTTTCCTGTCGCTGCCCACGCCCCGCATCGCGCTCGCGCTCAACGCGTACAAGTCGCGGCTGCGCGACGGCACCGCCAACGGGGCCGAGGGCAAGGGGCCGGGCACCGGGATGGCCGAGGCGACGATCAACCGCCGGCTCGCCGCCATTCGCTCGCTGCTGAAATTCGCGTACCGGATGGGCCTCTGTGAGACCGATGGGCGCAGTCTGGTCGACTCCGAGAAGAGCCGCGCCTACCGCGACACGCGCGGCATCACGCCCGACAAGGTGCGCAAACTGCTCAAGCTACCGGCCAAACAGTACGGCGCGAAGTCGGTGCACGGGCTGCGCGATACGGCGATTCTGTTGCTACTGTGCCAGAACGTGCTGCGCCGCGCCGAGCTGGTGAGCCTCAACGTCGGCGACTTCAGCGCCGAGGAGTGCGCGCTGTGGATCGTGGGCAAGGGTCGCGGCTCCGAGAAAGAGCGCGTGACACTCGACGGCGCGACCGCCGAGGCCATTCTCGCCTATCTCGTCGCGGCCGATCACGCCGGCGACAAGGGGCCGCTGTTTCGCAATCTGGACCGCAACCCGGCGACCGCCGGCGGCCGCCTCACCGCAGACGCGCTGTACAAGCTCGTGGGCTCCTACGGCGCGCACATCGGCGTCCCCAACCTCACGCCGCACAAGCTGCGGCACACGGGCATTACGGCCTATCTGGACGCCACCAACGGCGACGTACGCGGTGCCAAGCGCCTCAGCCGGCACAGCAAGTACGAGACGCTGAACCTGTATGACGACAACCGCGCCGATCTCCAGGGCAAAGCCACCACGTTGCTCGGCGGGCTGTTCCGCTGAGTCGTGGACACCCTCAGCAGAAACGACGATAGCACCAGGCGCTCTGCCTGGTGCTATCGTCATCTGTGACGAGGCTCGACCGTATCCCAGGGGTACGCCTATTCCTCCGGCCCCTGATCCAGCCCGCCACATATCACGGCCGTGTTCTCATAACCGCGAGTCTCAGCTAGCTCACGCACAAGCTTATGTGCGGCCTCGCGTGTGGAAAAGAAATAGCCAGCCTCGACACCGCCATTGGCCAGCTCCAGCACCACGTAAACCACGGGCGTCGCCTGAACCTGCATAACCACACTTTGTCCAGTAAGCTCGCCGCTCGATTCTATCTGCTCCCACGGCGACACCAGCGGCCCCGACCACTCGCAGCCGGCCTGCTCGTCCAGCAACAATTCGAGCTCCATAGTCCATGGGGTGCCAGGCAATAGCACCACAGGACGGTGATATTCATGCCCAAGCACAAGCACCACCATCTTGGGCCGCCCGCCCCATACCAGCCAATAATAGCCATTCTCAGTCGGTTTCATCAGGTCTCCTTTTTAGTCCATCTCCAACACGACGGATGCACCGCCGGCGTCACGCCGCGCTGCTGTGCCCACTGCACCGCCGCTGCCACGCTCTCGAAGTGACCGGGCTGCTCACCGTGGCGCCAGGTCAAGTCGCCGCTGATCGTGCACAGGTGATAGCCCGGATTCCAGAAGTTCGGCACGACCTGGATCGGCGGCTCGGGGAATAGAGACAGTTGCATCACACCTCATTCACGAGCTTTAGGAGTACGTCGCCGTGGCATGGTTCACCCTCGCGACACCAGCACGCCAGATCCTTGCCGGCCAGCTCGCGTCGCGCCGCAACCACTATGGCGCGACCCTCGCGTGTGCCGGTGGCCCATCGTGCGTACTCTCGCACAGCTTCTATGGCGGGCACATCAGCGGTGACTTTGAAAGGATTCCCCCATCGCCCCGGCCGGGTCACACTGACCGTGTTCGGCGGCATCCGCCAGCCCTTACTGCGCTTTCGCTGAATGCGCTTAGGCATTCGCCACCTCCGCCGCTAGCGGCATTTGATTCACGTGCAGTGCGAGCAACTTCCTGGCAGTGTCCACTGACTCAGCATCGCCCATGTGAACGTAGTCAATAATTACGTTCGGCATATCCAGCGCGGTTAGGTCGTCAAATTCGCCGTCAGGATTGAAGCAGCGATTCCATTCGTCCACAATCTCGCCGTAGCGCTCCCAGCACACGTGGGTCGCCCCTAGCTCCGTTGTTTCGCCCATCATGCCACCCCCAGAGGTGCGGCCACCGGTGCGGCGGTTTCTGTCAATGGTTTCATTAGTGCCCCTTCTGAAACAGAATCACGATCGACGACATCGCCGTTACTGGCGATACTTCCAGGAATGGTTACGGCCAGGAACCTCTAGGGGTTGGCCTTCAGTTCCGCGATCGCGGCCAGAATCGCGTGGCGCTCCTGGTCCGGCAGGCCGACCAGGCGCCGCCGCCAGCGCAGCGTCTTGCGCTTGATCCGCTCGCGCTCGCGGAAGTCTCGGCCCAGATAAGAATAGTCGTGCAGCTCCAACGGCTCGGGGAAGTTCAGCCAGACACATTCCGTGGCCAGTCCGCCGCCGCGCGTCGTGGTGGTGAAACAGTGCCGGCGCCACTTCGGCACCGAACGATGTTCATTCGACCGCGCGAAGAACTTGTCGTACAGTGGACAGGCATAACCCGAGATCATGACCATGCAGCGCGCCTGGTCGAGCTGCCCCAGCAATTCGCGGTGCTGGGCGTCGCTGAACTCGTGGCGATACAGCCGGCGCTGCCGCCGCCGGCTGCTCAGCACGTACGGCGGATCGGCATAGATGAGGTCGAGCGGCTGAAAATCGCGGGTGAACAGAAACTCCAGCGCGTCGGCTTTGAGCAGGCTCAGGTTCGGCACTTCGTCGCCCCGCCAACGCGCCAGCACGTCGGGATCGAGCTCGACGCCGATACTATGCTCCGCCGGCCGCTTCGCCTTCAGCACCGAACCGGCGCCGAGGAACAGCTCGACGTAGCGATGGTGGGGCGGCATCAGATTGATGATCTGTTGATACACGCCCGCGCCGCCCTTGCCGCCGTCGTAGCTCATGTCGAGGACTCCCCGGCGCAAAGCATCGCCTCGAACTGATCAAATACCATCTTCCAGCGCTCGACCGGGTCTTCAATGTAGCGGTCCTGCGGGCCGTTGCGGAGCACTATCGTCACGCCAAAATCTTGCGGCCGGACTTTCATAAACGGGCGAATCAGTCGTGCCTGGGCAAGGATCCGGCCGCCCCGAGTTCCCACTTCGTGATGGAAGCGAATCTGCCAGTAAGCGTCGCTCACAGCCTTGCGCGTAGCTTCGACTGTCTCGCCATTGAGGTACACGACATACGGCTCGCGCTTGCGCTTGCGAGGCGCCTTCAGCACCAGGCAGTACGGCCGTTTGCCGGTCGGCATTGTGAGACAGCAGACACTTCCGGGAAAGCCAGTCGTCATCACCGCACCTCCATCAACTCGGCGGATCCCGCATCGCCATTTCCAGCGAGTGGTGATGCACAACCCGCCAGGCCATCCAAACTCTCCCGCACCATTTGCAGCCCCGCCAGCGCGTCAGGAACGCCGCGGCACACGATGATCGCGCCCTCGCGCCGCAGCGCCTCCTGGGCGGAGCTGAGCGCGGTTTTCGGCCCCTTGATTTCCAGGCCCACCCACATCCCCGGCGGATACAGGTCCGGGTCGTGCACGAGCAGATCCGGCACACCGTAATCCGAGCCGCGGCCCTGGTGGGGGTGGAACGGCTTGTGGCAGTGCGGGCAGGTCTCCAGGCCGCGATGCTCGGAGGTTTGCAGCACGATATAGCCGAGCGCCGTCAGGGCGTGGATAATCGCGCGCTGCACGTCCTCCTCCTTGCGCGAGCCGGAGACCTGCTTCAGGAACGACGCCACACTGCGCGTTTTCATCAATGGCGTTCCCATCGCGGCGCCAGGTTCATGACTTTGTAGGGCCGGCTTTGCGCCTTGATCATGCCCCGGCTGCGTGGCCCGCTGCCCTTCAGCTTCAGCAGGCACAGCGGGCACAGCGTGGGTTCGGTCACCGCCGGCACAAACGAACCTTTGCAGTGCGGGCAGGTGACGGCATCGGTGGGTAAGGGCAAGCTCATCGGGCCACACCTCTTTCGCGCAAAGGTCCGAATGCACCGCGCGACGGCGCGGTCATCGTTTCCGAGGCCGGCCACTCAAAACCACAGGTGTTATTGGCGCAGATCCAGCGCTGCCCGTCGCCGCTGAGGATGGCTGTGGTGGCGAGCCCGTAATCGTTGTTGCACTCGCACGACACCGCGAGCAGGCCGGCATGATAGCGCTGCTGCTGCAGCAGGTAAGCACGGCGCCCCTGGCCGCGATCCAACTCGCCGTTCTGGGCTTGCTCGCGCAGCTCGCGGTCGCGCTTCATACGCTCGAAGTCGGCATACGACATCGACACCACGCGCCGGTCCAGCTCCTTGTCGAAGATCTGGAAAAACTGGCTGGCGTCGCTCGCGCCGCGCTGCAAGCCCAGCACCCGCAGCTCGTTCAGCCGCGTGTGCGGCACCGCGCTCAACACGTCGTCCCAGTCCAGCACCGCCTTCTCCAACTGGCCCGGATTCATCTCGTTGTAGCCGCGCACGTTGCGCACGGCGCAGATCAGCCGCACCAGCCCGTTATAGCGCGCCTCGGGCATTTCACGACCGTCGATAAGCTCGATCAATGACACTGTCTCGTCCCTCCTTTACGCCGCCCGCACCGCCGGCCCTCCCGCCGGCAACGGTGCCACTGGCGGCGTCCTTTCCGCGCTGCCGCGCGAATGCCGCGATCAGCTCCATGCGCCGCCACTCCTTGCCGATCTGCGACAACCGGGGCGGGGTCGGCTTGTCCCAGTTGGCGAAACGCTCGCGCAGCGCGGTCGCTACCGCACTCTCATCCGAGCTCATCATTTCGCCTTGGCTGGAATCCAAAGTCGATTGCTCCTGCACCCATTGGTCCAGCACCCACTGTCGCACAGCGGGCAACTGTTCCCGGTCGCGCCATGACAACTGATCGGGCATCAAGCCGCACACCGCGCACAGTGCCGCCGCCACGTCCGTAGTGAAAATATCTACAGCTTCAAGCTTTCGTGGTGGCGGTGGCGGCGGCGGTGTGCCAGCCGGGGCAGCCTCACGCGCAGGCGTTCCGTGCGTACGCGCGGGAAGCGGCGGCGCTAGTACTTCTTTTGGTACTTCTTCTCCATTTAACTCTGGTACTTCATCCTTTTGTACGGGTGGAACGTCATTCAGGGAATGAGCTGCCCCTTTTGCGTGAGCTGCCCCTTTTGGTGGAACGTCATTCAGGGAATGAGCTGCCCCTTTTGGCCCCGCAAAGGGTGCACCTCCTGCCCCTTTACGGACTGCCCCTTTACGGGGGCCGCTGCCGGGACCAGCCTGGCCGGTATCAGGTGTCGCCACCGTCACCACGCCACCTTGCAGCGGGTGGAGTCGATACCGGCTCTTGTGCCCCTTGCCGGCGCCCCGTTCCAGCACGGTGAAGTACCGGGCCGCTTCCAGGCGCGTCAGCACGTCGCGCACGGCGCGCTTACTCAGTGAGGTTTCCACCACCAACGTGTCGACACCGGGCCAACACTCAGCATTGGTGTCAGCATGGAAAGCCATCACGCTCAGCACGTGCTTATCCGTCGCGTTAACGAGGTGCGGATGATGCAGAATCTGTCGCATGATCTCGTAGTTCATGAGAGCCAGTCATAGGAGCGGCAGCGCCGCCTAATGCAGCGCCGCCTAATGCAGCGCCGCCTAATGCAGCGCCGCCTGGCGCAGTCCCGGCACTATTCGCTGTCCGCACCGTGCACCACAAACTCCAGCCGCGCCTGCTGCTCTTGTTTGGTCAGGCAACGCTCCTGCACCACTTCGCCGGTGTCACGGCGCGTGATGCGCATAATGCCTTCGCTAAAGATGGGGGTCGCAACGCACTCCACCTCGCGATACTCGACACCGGTATGCACCTTCTCCGCGAAGTCGCGGATCTGGCTGCTGCGCAGCTCGATCTGGGCCTTGAAGTCGGCGGCACTCATCCGCTTTTTCGCCTCCAGTTCGGCCACCTCGCGCACTAGGCGCGACTCCTCGCGACCGAAGTGCAGCTTCTCCTGATCGGTCAATTTGACCGGTAAATTTCTTGTCGTCTTGTCGCTCATGGGTGTGAAATCCTTTCCCGCTGGGGGAGGTCGTGCTTTGCTAACAGTGGGGATAAAGGTGTGCAAAGGCGTGAGGCTAGGCTGCAGGCTAGGCCGCGGCTTCAACTGCCGCACTAGCCTCAGGTGCGGCCTCATCCGGTGCCGGCTGTGTCTTGTAGTGGGCGTGCAGGGCGGCGCGACAGGCCGGCAAGTTGTCGAAGGCAACGGCGGTAATACCGGCCGTCGTGAGCGCCTGTCTGAGCCGGTGCAGGTTCGGGCCGCTGCCGCCTTCATCATGCGCCCAACCATAGGACGCGGCGTCGAGCATGAGCTGGCTCAATGGTGTCTGGGGCGCAGGGCGGGAAACGGCGGCCGCACTCGCCGGGACTGGCGATGGCGCATGCGCCTGCGCAACCGGCGCCTGCGCGACGGGCACAGCCTGCCCGAGAGCCGAACACGTGTACTGGTGGCGATAGCCGTCCGGGTCCACGATGCGCACGCCGCCGTTGGGGCCGTCCAGCACGTAAGTGATCGAGCCGCACTTCTGGCAGGGTGTGGATGGGAAGCCCTCGGGAATGGGGTAACGCTGGCCGCGGTCGCCACGCTTCGCCGCCGGCAGGACGGTGTCAGCCACCAGCGCGAGATCGGGCGCATTCTCTTGGGGCGCGTTACCGATGGGAATACCGTCGGCCAAATTCACGCCATCAGCCGCGCCGCTCGCCAGATCCTCAGCGTGCGTTAGATCGTCAGCGATAGCCCGCTGGCGGAACTCGCACATCGGCGCCTTGGTGCCATAGTTGCCGCAGACATAACCCTCGCCCGACTTGCCCCGGATGTAACGCGCAGCCAGGCCGCAATAACACACCGGCGCGTCGCTCGCGCTCTCGTAATGTGCGGCCTGTCGCTCGTCCGCCTCATTTGCAGCCGCCTCCACCGCGTCGCCGATCACCTTCATCGCGGCGTTGAACAGCTCCTGCGCGATCTCGTCGGACGCGGTTTGCAGGAACACGGCGAGGGAGTCGGTGGCGCCGGCGGTGAAGCGACCAATGAAGTCGGCGCGCGCCTCGTCGCTTTCGAGCACGGTGCCGCGCACCGCCGCGAACCACTTGCGCTCCCAGAAGGCCACGTCGCAGCGAGGCGCGCCATAGATGCTGTCCTCGAAACTGGTGCCGGCCTCGTCCATGTCCAGCACTTCGCCCTCTTCGAGCGCCAGCAGGCCAGCATCCGGGCTGGGCAGCACCATGACGCCGGCCTGGGCGAGGCCGGCCTGGGCGATGTCGCGCCAGGTGCGCGCGGTCAGGCGCACGGTGGACGGCGGCTTGAGGCGCAGTTGCCATACCGGCACGCGGCGGCGGCTGCCGTCGGGCGCAGCCACGTCGCGGTTGCTGATCGAGAGATCGAGGGGCAGCCCGGCGATGCGGCCGCCGGTGTAGGGCATGATGTTTTGCGAGAGGTAATCGACGATGCCGCGCAGCGAGTTGCGCGAGGTGAAGCGGAGGCGGTAATAGCCCACGCCGTCGGGCATCACGATCTCGGGACCGTCCGGCCCCCACTCGGCCAGGTAGAAGTACAGCGACACGCAGACCTTGCACTTCTTGAGCATCGCCGCGAAGCCCTCGCTGCCGGCCGGGTGCCAGATCCGTTGCGCGTTATCGCCTTCGCCGCGGATCTCGGTGATGCCGGTTTCGTCGCCCTGAGCTAAAAGTTTCGTGGTACTGTAGGCGGCGAAGTATTGCTGCACGCACCGGCGCAGGTCATCGCTCGGGAGCGCGATGGTCAGGCGCTTCTTGTCGTTGGCCAGCAGCGCCTGGGCCAGTCCCGGCGCGCGGCCCTCGGGGTCATGCAGGTAAATGGTGCCGTCGGTCGAGCGCTGGGGCAGGCCGGCGCGGCCGTTGACACCCGGCGCACGAAAGCCGGCGCTGATGGTGGCCAGCGCGTCCAAGCGCGGCGCGGCCACTTCGAGCACACCGCCGGGCGCGTAGGTGTCGAGCAGGCGGACCGGCGCCGTCTCCAGGTTAAAGTCGCGGCCGGCGCGTGCCACGGCGCCCGTGTCTCGCTGGGGCGCGCGTAAGAGTTGCTGCGCGCCAACGCCATGAGTACCGTTCATGGCGTTGGCTCGCTCGATCGTGTTCGTCATAACCATTCGTCTCCGTTGAAATCGTTAGTTACGGCTGTAGGGCAGGGCCAGGACGACCTCATCGCCCAGGCCGAAATCATCGAAGGTCACGGTGTCCGCCCCGAGCGCAGGATTGCGCCCCTGGGCGCGGCCGTCCGGGCTGCGCCGGCGCCAGCGGTAGAAGTCGCAGTAGGTGACGTGCTCGCTCTGCTCGATGCGCTGCGCTTCGGCCTCCTGCTGCACCGCCGCATTGGTGTTGATCTGGTGCAGCGTCGCGTACCATTCGTCGCGGCAGGCGTCCGATTCGGCGCGGCGGCGCTCGCGTTCGTCGGCCGCGATGGCGCGCAGCAGGACGCTCACGCCCCACACCACCAGGGCGATGGCCATCACCAGCAGGGTGGCGAGGGCCACAACACAAATTTCAAGGGTGGTTAGATCTTCGGGCATGGATGCTCCTCTTCTAATTCGTCCTGAATCAGTTGCGCCCAGGCCATGATCTGGGCATCGTGGTTGAAGTAGGCGCCGCCGTCGTTGGCCAGGCGTGCGGCCAGGCGCAGCGCCAGCGGGCAGGGCCGCGGAGCCGGCCGGGGCGGATCGTCGGCCGGCGGCTGGTACGTCTTGCCGTGCTCATGCATGGACGGCCTCCCGTGTCACAGCACGTTTGCGCCTGACTGGCCTCTCCCGTTGCGGGGAGAGGCGCCGCGACGACGCGGCTTCGGACGCGGCCGGCTGCGCTAGCGTCGGCAGCACGTAGGTGACGTACGCCTCGTGCGCCATTTCGTCGAACCGCTCCCAGGGGTCGGGTAGGGTGGCGGGTGCTATGGCGGCGGGAACGATCGGTGCGGGATGCTGGCTCATGCCGGCCTCCGGCGATTGGCACCGCAGAGCGCGACGAGCGCGAAGGTGCACCAGAGCACGTCCCAGCACTGGCAATAGAAGCACACCGCCGCCATCAGGTAGCCGGCCAACGCGAGGATGCCGGGCGCGAGGAAGCTCTGCGGTCGCACCTGATAGCTATCCCAGAGGCGCTCAATCGCTTCCGAGAGCCAATCCTGGCGGGGCGGCGGGAGCGCGCTGAAAGTCGGGTAAGTAGGTGTCATAGGAACTCCAGAGTCAGCACCGGACGTTACGCGGGGCGCGGCAAGGCAGCGACAAAATCTCGGTGCCGGCGCGAGCCGGGCAGCAGTACGCCGAGCTGGCGCAGGCGGGTCGGGCTGGCCGCCTTGGGGGAGGCCGTGCGGCTATCATTGGGTTTGCGACGGGGCGCCGGACAGGTGTCGCGGCGCCCCGTCGCCCGCTGCGGCGAACGGAGCTGCGGTGCGGGGTGCGGGGAGTACGGCGGCTGCGGCTGTCTTGCCTTGCGTGGCTGCGGGCCGCGCTCAATGTCGGCGACGACCTGGAGCGCGACGTTGTAGTCGGTGCGCGAGATCTCGAAGCGGCTGGAGGTCAAGATCGCTTCGATGCGCTGGACGTTGAAGGCCGCGACTTCGGCATCGGCGCGCTCGAAGGCGTCAGTGGCGCTCCTGGTGAGGCGCAGCGCTTTGCGGCGCAACTTCGGCAGGGCGACCCTGGCGCGGGTGTACAGCTCTTCCCAATCGGTCGCGCTGCATGGCGGGTCGGGGATGAGTGTGTGGCTCAGGTGGACGGGCTGTGAGATACTTCGCATTGTCTTGACTCCTTAACTGGGTGGTTGGGATCGTGGCCCGCTGATGTGCTCGCATCAGCGGGCTTTCGCATGTCAGGCGGCGACTGGCGCCGCGGCTTCCTGCTCTTTACTTTGCAGATAAGCCTGGATAGCTGATGGCCGAAAACGCAGCGAGCGGGAGCCCATCTTTACCGAAGCCAGCTCCCCGTTTCGAGCCATGGTGTAAACGGTCTGCTCATGCCTCCCGAGCAGCTCAGCGACCTCTTTGGCTGTGAGCAACGGCTCTATCGCGTTCTCCATAAATCTCCTTTCAGCATAGTTATGTATTGCTTGTATTAGTCATTATAGCAATACCGAATCATGCTGTAAAGGGTTTTAAGCCGTGTTAAAGAAATATTTTGAACATACAAAACTGGGCGTCGTTCAATGGCGCTAAGATGATGGTTTCAACTGTGGGAAGACCTCTGAAATTCGGCGAACCGCTGATTCCTCGGCAATTTCGATTACCCGAGAAGCTCAACGGCGACTTGAACGCGGAGGCTAGGCGGCTCGGTCGGGACGTGTCGGACCTACTGCGCGAGGGTCTGGAATGGCTACTCTACAAGAAATCCCCCGCTTTGTCTGCCGATCAGGTGCGTCAGGCGTTACGGGAAGAGTTACAGGCCAAGGAAAGCGGCCTTATGCTGAGGGTCGACGCCGATGAGCGCAAGCTCCTGGAAAAACAGGCGCGGCGTTTTGAGTACGATGGCGCTGAGGAATTCTTAACTGAGGTTGCCCTTTGCACGTTGTATGCGCCGGACGCCGTTGATTCCCTCCTACTGGCGTCGGGGCAGGTCGAGCAAGAAAAGAAGATTCGAGCGGCTCGGCGCGCCCAGGGTGCCGGGGCAACGGTCACTAGCCAACCTGGACGAGTCGCGGCGAAGACCAAGAAAGTAGGTCAATAGCGTAGGGAGTCGGGTGATGAGGGTTTACGAGCTGCCACCGCACCGGCAAAGGCGATGGAAAAACACAAACGGGTCTGCGCAGGAGGCCCGCAAACGGAATGTAAAGCCGTTTTTTCGCCCGGTTGCGGCGCCGTATGAGTCTCAACAGTCGGAGGTTGCCGACGAGTTGGTCGCCAGCGATGCAGTCCCGGTCGCTGATGTTGTTGTAGTTGAGCCCATCGCGGCAGTAGAGCCCGCGGAGCCAGTGCGTTTGGAGGTGCAGCTCCCTGTATTTGAGAAGCGTCATCGGCCGCGCAGCCAGGCGCCACTGACGCATATCATCGGCGGGTTCTACAGCCATGTACTGCCGGCTGCGAGGGGTCACGCTCACGAGAAGATTACGTTCGGGCTGCTCTGGTGTAACCAGGGGTGCCGGGATATTGAGCGATTCCCAGAGGATTACGCGAATGTGTCGTTGCGGCCACTGGCGCGGCAGCTAGGTCGGGCCATGCGCTTCTTAATGAAAGTCGAAGAGGCGAAAATTCCGAATCCCGATCAGTTGACTATCGAGGATGATCCACAATGAACCGAGCTGCTTTGATCGTGCCATCTATTCTCGGGATCGGCTCCCTAGCGGCACATGCCCAAGACCCGCGGCCCTACGAGAATCTGCGGCTAGTGGCGTCATATACAAGCTCGCGCGACGCGTCGGCGATGGCCTTTTCGCCGGATCAGCACTATTTGGCCGTCGCGCGCAAAGGCAACGTCACGGTCCTGGATGGGAAGGGGCAAGTCTACTTCACCCGCTCGCTGCGAGACGCCGCTGCGGTTGAGAACAATGATGATCCGCTACGCCGGGCCGAGGTCAACGATCTCGTGCCAACCAGGCTGCTGTTTAGCCCCGACAGCAGAACGCTGGCCGTAGCGTGCTTTGGTAGCGATGTCAATCTATTCGATATGGGCACGCCGCGTGACGCTGGCAAGGTCTTTGGAAATGCCGCAGGCGGTGCTCGATGCCTTGCGTTCTCACCCGATAGTAAGGTTCTCGTCACCGGTGGGAACGATAAGCTAGTCGCGCTGTGGGACGTGGCCAGCTTGAAGCGACTCCGCTCGTTCGAAGGGCATTTCCACAACGTCGTAGCGGTGGCGTTCAACAAGACTGGCGATACGATAGTCAGCCTGGGCTGCCAGAGTGGAGGTCGCGATAATGGCGAGGTGAAGTTTTGGGATGCCGCTACGGGCACATTGAATGATGAGCGGAGCGTGGGAGAGGTCGATCCCCGTACCGCAATCCTAAGCCAGGACGGGAGGATTATCGCGAGTTGTGATCCTCACCCACTGAACCTAAATAACGCGTATAGCGTTGGGTTCTGGAATAGCGCGACAGGCGAGCACGTGCGTACTGCGGAGCAAGGCTACAGCAACGTGGTGAATTCAACGCTGTGGTTGTCGCCGGACAACGAAATTGTGACTGCCATTTCAAATGAGGTTCCGAAGGGCGGCGCTGCACCTACGGCTGCGCTCGACCTGCGCGGCGATCTTCCGTGCTCGATAGTTGGCGGTCTTCTGTCTAGAGCGTTGAGGCTTAGCGGCGCGGTCTTTGCGTTGCCGCTCGCGCTCCCTGCCACGGCCTGCGGGCGAAGTTTTCCATTCGCGATTCCTGTCGAGAATTTTGGCCTTGTCGGCGGTGTAAAGCTTTTTGTAAGCGGCCCGGTTCCATTCGGCAACCTTGTCGCGACAGGCGGCGCGATACGCACGAGCGTGCGCGAGCACGTGCTCCCTGTTGGCTTGGCGATATCGTTTTTGACGGTCGTTAGTCTTGGCGCGGTCTGCCTGCTGATACTGGCGGTGTCGCTCGCGCTCGCACTTCTTGCACGCGGCATTGAGTCCGTTTTTCCCAGTCTTGTGTTTTGAAAAGGCGTTCAGAGGCAATGGTTCTTTGCACTTACTACAGGCTTTTGTGAGTGGGGTTTCCATGAGATTCCAGGGTGACTGGGCGCGGCCCGTTCGAGCACCGCGCCCTGATTTGCTCAACTTAGCGGCGGTTGATGCGCTGGCCACCATACTTCGCACAGAACGCGGCTGCTGCATTGGGGGCGACTGGCTGCATCCGCTCAATACGCGCCGTCTCGCTGGCCACGCGGCGGGCGATGTCGCCATAGTAGCTCAACTTGCCGGTACTCCACAGATTCCTGCGCACTTGCTGCCAGGCCATGACCACACGGATGGGGCGCACGTCGCCGGTGACTTCCTGCTGGCCGTCGTGGTGCTTGCGAATGCGGCCGCGCTGCGAGGTGCCGCAATACCACAGCTTGCCCCAGATCAAATCGGTGCAGCTGACGCCCGTCGTGGTGCCGTCCGGCAGTGTGACCTGGAAGGCGTTACCGGCTTCGTTCGGAACGACGCGGTAGGTGCCGTTCTTTTCCTCAGCGCCGGTTACGACCATCATCGTTTCGTCTTCGGGGTGCAGCGTGATTTCGATGCTCATTAGGGGGCTCCTGTAACTTCCTTAACTACCTAATATTATAAGGAAATTACTTGCGATAGTCAAGGGTAAAACACAAGTGTTTTCCTTGTTTTTCAAAAATATTTTTTGTAGAATGAGAGCCATGATTAAGAAAATCACGGTTATCGAAGCGACCTGCGATTTGTGCGGTAAGACGTGGCGGCCTCGGACGCAACAGCCTCCTAAGAACTGCGTCGCCTGCGGTTCTCCCCGCTGGAATGATGGACGCAAGCGACCGCCGATTGCGGAGCAGCGCGCGAAGGCGGCTAGTAGCCGGTGAGAAAGGGCCAAGGGTGTATGACAGAAAGCGCCGGGCGCCAAAGATGGATAATAATTAACCGCGTCAGCACCGCCGATCAGGAGGATGGTGTCTCACTCGAAACTCAGGACGAGGCCAACCGCGCCTACGTCGAAAACACGCTGCAAGGCACGGTGGTGGCCGCCTACGACGAAATCATCAGCGGCGCGTTTTACCTGCTGAGATCCAAGCTCCAGCTCGCCCTGGAAGCCATCGAGCGCAAAGAAGCCGACGGCCTGGTCACCTTCGACCTGTCGCGCTACAGCCGCCACGCCGGCTACCAGCGCGTCATGCTCGACCGCATCACCCGCGCCGGCGGGCAACTCAAATTCACCACACTGCCCCTCGAATACGACGAGGAAGGCGAGTTAACGCCCGAAAGCGGCGTCATCTTCGGCACCTCCGGCACCTTCGCCGAATACCTGCGCCGGAAGATTCGCGCCGACACCATGCGCGGGAGAAGGGGTCGCGTAGCAAGGGGCCAGCAGGTCTGCCGCCACTGGGTCGCTTACGGCTACCGCGTGCCGAGCAAAAAGGATATCCTGCTCGGCATTTTTCCGGCGGAGCTGGAGGGCAAGTACGTCATCAACCCGGACCAATCGCCGTGGGCGGCGCAGATCTTCGAGCGCCTCGGCGGCGGCGCGTCGCTGAACGATATCATTCGCTATCTGCATGAGCAGGGGGTGCCGACGGCGCGCGGCACCAAGGTCTGGCACCGCTCGACGCTGATGCGCCTGATCCGCAACCCGATCTACAAAGGGCAGGCGGTGTGGGGTACGCGCAAATCGCGCACGGACGAGGGCCGCATCGGCCAGCCCAGCCACTTCGGCACGCCCTACACCTCGCCCAAGTACTACCAGCGCACCGATCCCAGCCGCTGGCTGTATCTGGAGGCGCCGGCCATCGTGACGCCGGAGTTGTGGGATCTGTGCCAGCTCCGCCTCGACGAAAATTTAGAGCGCCTGGGCGGCAACCCGCGGCGGCGCTACCTGCTTTCAGGGCTGGCGCGCTGCCCGTCTTGCGGGCGAGCCCTCGCGGTGCACAAGCGCAACCGGCGCCGCTCCCTGAAGAAAGCCGATGCCGGCGCGGCCCCGGACGGCGGCGCGGCGTTTGTCCCGTACGGCTATTACGTGTACCATTGCGCGCGCAACAAGGCGGTGGTGCCGGGGCAGGAGACGTGCCCCGAATACAACTGGAACGGCCCGCTCCTGGAGGAGATGGTACTGCGGGAGGTGCTGCGCGCCGCGACGCAGCCCAAGCGCCTGGAGGCCGCCCTCGCGCGCCGGCTGCGCCAAGATAGGAGTCAAACCAGGGCTCAGGATAAGCGCGCGGACACGCCCGGTTCGCCGGCCGCGGTTGCCAAACGCCTGCGGGAACTGGAGCGCGAGATCGAAGCCGTCGGCGCCGAGGAGGAGCTGGCGGTGCGCGCCCAGATGCAGGGCCTGAAGGCGGGCGCCAGTAACGCTGGTTACGAGCGTGTGCTGCGCGAGTGCGCCGGGCGCCGGCAGCGCCTCGAAGCCGAGCGGGCGGAGCTCGAAGCGCGCCGGCGCGAACCCGCCCAGGACCGGGAAGCGATCGTCGATCGCGCGGCTACCCTGGCCGCGCTGATTCGAGAGCGGCAGGAAGTGCTGCATGCCGAGGCGGTGCCGGTTCAGGAGAAGAATCGTTTGTTGATGGCCGTGCTGGAGAGCGTCGTGCCGACGGCGCCGGCGGCCGAGACTGGCGCCGATCCGGACAAGCTCGGGCGCAAGCGTCGCCGTGAGCAGGGCCGCTTCGTCCCCCAGGAATTCTCTGTCAACGTGCACTTTAAGAGCGCCTGAGCAGCTTGTGAGCGTGTCAAGGTGGCGTTTAACTGTTGCGCATCTTCTGGTCAACGCAACACTTAGAGCCCCAAAGTTCGAGGGCGTGCTGCACGAGAGGCGCTGCGGTGGGTTCTGCGGCCGGTATAGTCCAGACGTGCCCTAACATCTGTATAGGGCGTGATAATGGCGCTTTCCGATAGCATCTCAAGCGTGGTTGTGGCTGCGCGCGGTATTATCAGCGACGAATATTATCAGGGTTTTGAGGCGGAATTCATTTGCTGAGCGTCTAAACTAAGCGGGGGCACAATCCAGCTTAGGGCTAGCTTAAGGCGCTTCCACGTGACCCTCGAACTCGACTGCCTCCTCATCCAGATCTTCGCCGAGGGCGGTGCCGCCGGCGCGCCCTTCACTCTGAAGGAAATCACGCTCAAGTTGAGTGAGGCGTATAACCGACGCTTCACGTATTCGGCGATCCACCGCGCCTGGGCCGCTCTGGCCGACAACCCCAATACGGCCGAGATCGTGCGCCCGCTGCCGGGCGACAGCCGTGCGCTGGAATTTGACGCGGTCGCCGCCCGGCGTATCGCGCGCAGGGTCGTACACGGCCATTTGCCGGCGAGATATGAGGACATGCTTCGCGAACGGAAGCTAATCGCAACAAAAGCGCAAAGTGCCATTGCGGCGCGCCGCCGGCTGCGCCAAAGCTAAGATGTCGGTCGAATCTCCCCGCCGCTGGTAACGGCCCCGGCCGGTGTCGTGCAATCCTCTTATTCCCCATAGCGACCGCCGGGCGTGCCAGGCTCCCCGCCGACAGCGCCCAGGACCCGACAGCAGCTAGCTGTCGCAAACGAGTCGCGTTCCTCTCTTGCCCCATTCCCACGGGGTGAAATCATTTCATCGCATAAATCGCGATGACAACTCAAAGGTTGATAACTCAAAAGTGGAGTTCCCCGCATGTTTCCATCCCCCGTTGCTAACACTGGCTTCTTTCCTGTCCAGCCCGCATTGCTCAATGCACCGCTATTGACCGAGACCGATAAGCGCGTCGCCACCGTGCTGAGCCGGCTGCCGGCCGGCGCCCCGTTCTACACGCCGGCCGAGATCGCCCCGCTGGTTGGCATTACGCCCGATGCGTTTCGCAAGCACTGCCGCGCCCATCGCTTGCTGAAGAATCACAGCGCGAATTATCGCTTCTGGACGGATGACCCGGATCTGATGCTGGCGTTGCGAGAGGTGTTGAAGGTCGTGCTGTGGTCCGGGCTCAAGCTGCCGCAGGAGCTGCGCGCGACGGGGCGGGTGCATTGATGCCCGGTCCGCTGGTGCTACTGGCATGGGCCGGCGTCGCGTTCTTCCTAGTCGTGTTGCTCGACGCGGTGGCGTGGCTGCTGTTGTCTCGTCGCTGGTGAGCGTATCCCAGGGATACGCCGGCGAGTATCGCCGAGCATGACGATGCGGGCCCCAATCGCAATCCTCTCCCGCGCGAGTCGCGTTGCCGAATCCCCTCCGTTGTAGCTCCTAAACCATCCATCGCAGCATCAGGCTACGCCGGGTAAATGGCCGGGACGACGTCCGGTGCTGACATCCGCGCGCGGTGGACTAAAGTAGGGCTCAGCCCGGCTGATTAGTCCACCGCGCCCAATGGTGGTTACCGATGAATCTGAAGACCGTTCCGACACCCCACTTGCGTTTACCTTTGGCCGCTGTGCTCGCCCTGTCTACGATGGCCGGCACTGCCAAGGCCGTGGACGTGAATGGCGAGATCCGTCGCCATGATAACAACGCCGCGCGCCTGACGAAGCTGAACCCGTACATGCGCCCGAAAATCGCGGGCGTGCTGGCCGATCTGGAGACGCACGGCTACCGGCCCGAGATCGAGGCCGAGGTGTGGCGGTCGCCGGCCGAGCAGGCGCGCAAGGTCGCGCAGGGTTATTCGCAAACGCTGTTCAGCTTCCACACTGCAACCACGCGCGACGGCAGGCCGGATTCGCTGGCCGCCGACATCGTGGATGTCCGCTATGGGGACACGCCCCATACGCCCACGCCCTACTGGCTCACCCTCGCGGCCGTGGCCGAATCGCATCGCCTCACGACCGGCATTTACTGGGGCCTGAGCCAGATTGCGCGCAAGCGCATCCACGCCGCGATTCAAGGCCGCAATTTCAACGCGAAAGTGGCGACGGGCTGGGACACCGCGCACTGCGAGCCAGTGGGGATTACGACCGCCCAGGCGCGCCGCGGCTTGCGACTCTATAACACCCCCAAAGGCGTGGTGCTGCGTTGAGCGTGGTGGCCTTGCTGCTGACCGCCAGCGCGTTTTGCGTGGTTTGCGCCCTGGCCTTCGTGGTCTGGGCCACGCTGGCGCTGCTGTGCACGCGCCTGTTCATGTTCCTGGCCGCGCGCGATGAGCGCGCCGCGGCTGCCGTTGAGGTCCCCTCTGTCGAGAAAAAAGGAGTCCCCGTGAAAGCATTGCTGATGAGGTTGCTGGCGAAGTTCATGCCGTCCCTGCGCGCCAAGGCTGAGGCCGAGGTCAAGAGTGTTGTGGTGCCGGCCGTGGAGACCGCGGTCGAGCAGGCCGTCGTGAGCGCTGTCGAGTCGAAGCTGGGCAAGTAATACCACCAGGCCGCATCGCTGAAAACGGCGATGCGGCCTCGAGGTTGGGCCGAGAGGGTAGAAGCGAGATTATGGCACGTGGTAAGGCGCACAAGGACGAAACCAGGGCGGCGGTCGTGGCCGATTTGCTGGCCGGCGACAGCGTGACGGCGACGGCTGCGGCGCACGGGCTGCCGGAGTCCACGGTGCGCACCTGGGGCCAGGATAGCGGCATCGACTTCGCGGAACTCCGTGCCGAAAAAAAAGAGGCGCTGGTCGAGCTGATCAGCGCGTACCTCTGCGAGAACCTGCGCACGCTGCGTGCTCAGTCGATTTTCTTCCGCTCTCCCACGTGGTTGTTTCGCCAGCCAGCCGGCGAGCTGGCGGTGCTGCATGGCGTGATGGCGGATAAGGCGCTGCGCATCCTGGAGGCCGCCGCTGCTGCGGAGCCGTTACCAGGTGATCCGGTGCCAGTCGAGCCGGTCTCCGAGCCGGCAGAGACACAATGAGCCCCTCTTCAAAGAAGTCGCGCGGTGTCCCGATCGGGCGCCGCGCGCGGTCGTTTCTGGCCGCTGCGGTCGCACTGTCGGGCGCCAGCCCCAACGGGGCGCCCTGGCCCGGCATCGAGCGTTTCTGTTTCGCGCCCGGTGCCTATCAGGCACGGTTGGATGTGATTGCGCGGCTGGAAGCGGCGGAGGCCCAGGGGCGCCGGCACATCCTGTCGTTTCGCGAGTTCGTGGCGCTGGTGCATCCACGCTATCGCTTCTACAAGCACTGCGAGGTGCTGGGCGACGTACTGCAGCGCGTCGCCGATGGCGAGCTGAATCGCCTCATGATCTTCATGCCGCCCCGGCATGGCAAGAGCGAAGAGACTTCGCGCCTGTTTTCGGCCTACTTCCTCTATCGCTACCCCGAGCGCTGGGTCGGGATGGCGTCCTACGCGGCCGATCTGGCCTATACGCTGAGCCGTGCGAGCAAAGATTTCTTTGTCGCCGGCGGCGGCGCGCTGCGCGACGATGCGAAAGCGGTCAAGCACTGGCAGACCTCCTCGGGCGGCGGGCTGTGGGCGGCCGGCGTGGGCGGCCCCTGTACCGGCAAGGGCTGGCACCTCGGGATCATTGACGACAGTCTGAAAAACGCCGAGCAGGCCGCTAGCGCGAAGGTGCGCGAGAAACAGAAGGAATGGTTTCAGTCGACCTTTTCCACGCGGGAGGAGCCCGAGGGCGGCGCGCTGATCCTGATCCAGACTCGCTGGAACGAAGATGACCTCTCCGGCTGGCAGCTCGCCCAGGAGGCGGCTTCCGATCCGGCCGAGGCGCAGCGCTGGCATATCGTCAATTTCGCGGCGATCAAGGAAGACGAGGAACCGACCTTTCCCGCGACCTGCACGGTTGAGCCGGACTGGCGCGCCGTCGGCGAGCCGCTGTGTCCCGAGCGTTATCCGTTGAAGAAACTGACGCGCCTGGCGGCGCAGGTGGGCCAGTACTTCTGGGCGGCGCTGTTCCAGCAGCGGCCGCGGCCGCGCGACGGCTCGACGTTTAAGCGCGAGTGGTTCAAGGTCGTGGGCGCCCTGCCCGGCGAGTGCAAGCTGGTGCGCTACTGGGACAAGGCGCGCACCCAGGATGGCGGCGACTTCAGCGTCGGCGTGCTGATGGCGCGCTACGACGATCCGGCCGGCTTCAGCACCTTCTACGTGGTCGATGTGGTGCGCGGCCAGTGGAGCGCCGGCAACCGCGACCAGATTATCCGCCAGACGGCCGAGGCGGACCGCGCCAAATACGGCGACCGCGTCGCGATCTGGGTCGAGCAGGAGCCGGCCAAGGCCGGCAAGGAAGCCACCGACGCCACGATCAAGGCGCTGGCCGGCTTTACCGTGCGCGCCGATCCGGTGGCCAAGGACAAAGAGGCGCGGGCCGAGCCGTTCTCGGTGCAGGCGGAAGCGAAGAATGTGAAGCTGCTTAAAGGCGACTGGATCCTCACGCTGCTTAATGAGCTGTGCGGCTTCCCCAACGCCACGCACGATGACCAGGTCGACGCTTGCTCGGGCGCGTTCAATAAGTTAGCGCTTGGCTCGCGCTGGGAGTGGAATTAGTAGACTCTGCGCTGTACTTCTCAGAACAACAACGCCGGCCACGAATCGTGGCCGGCGTTGTTGTTGCTGGTTACGCATGTCCAGCGCTGGCTTTGATGACTTACCGGAGTGGCCAGCCGCCCGGTACACCACATAAGTGGGTCAGCGGTTGCCGCCGCCCCTGACCGAATGAACGTCACGGCGGGAGCGGCGGTCAACCTAACCGAATGCGAGGTCGCAACGTCATTGCCTCGCTGCCGTCCCTGTCGGCTACAGGGGCGAGCGGGATAGACCCGCCCGCATTAAACGCCTGGTGCCGGTTACACCATCCGGCTCGCCGCGTATCCGCACCCCGGCGATGCACACAGCCAACGGCTCGTTAGGAGGCGGATGTCATGACCGTGCTCTGCTTTGCCTCGCGACCTGGACAAGCGCCGCAGGACGGGACATTCTTCCCGAAATTTGTGCGCGGGTGCAGGACTCGGACCTGCGAGAACATCTGCGTTACCTCTCCGCACAACCCGCGCCGTTCGCTCTGCATTTTACTACGAGCGCTCGATCCAGTGCCAAGTGTACGGCTCGTGCGCGTCGCTGTGCTCGCTTTCAGGAATGAGCAAGAGTGGCGCTGGCTTGTCGAGCACACTGCTGACATAACCGTTTTCCACGTCCCCTACAGCCAAGAATGTGGTGAGCCCCACGACGCCGGTGTCAGCGTTCACGACCTCGTTAATGGTGGCGGCGCGGTGGTCGGCATTTTCCAGCACGGTGTGCACTATGCGGCCCGGTGTTAAGCCTTCCATAAAGCTCCTCTACTTCACGTACTTCGCGCCGCCAATGATGCGATAGCTCACCGTCGTGACGCCCGCCTCGGGATCGAGCCCCAGCCGCACGAACGCCGGCTTCGTGAGGTCAATGCCATGCTTGATTTCCCGCCCCTTGTAGTAGTGGCTGGGGCCGTTGTCAGCGAGTGGTACGCGGATCACTTTGGCGGTCTGATGGCTCTGTACCTCAACGAGGGTTCCGGCCGGTATGATCGTGCCGGCATGAGTGATGCCCCAGGGCAAGCGCGGTATCGGGCATCCTCTGGTGGCGCCTCCGCGATTGTTCTGAGGCAGTGAGCACACGGACACGCCGGGATGCTCGCGGGTGCTGAAGCCGCTGGCGGTGTCGCCGTTGTCGTCCGGGTCATCCGCGCCGCCAAACGTGGTGGCGATGACGCCTCTGACGATGAGGTCCAGGTCGTCCACCACGGGTTGCAGCCATGGCCAGGTGCCGTCGCCTTCGAGGACCGTGCGGCCCTGGTCATCAACTCTGGACATTATTGCTCCCCAAAGAATGCAAACCGTGCGTCGCTGCGACCGGCGCGCTCGGCTGAGATGCCGCGGTCGAAGGAGCGCTTCGCGACCTCGTAGTCTATCGCCAGGCTGGCGCTATGCTGATCCATATCGACGGCGTCGGCGAACGCTGCGCGGTACTTGTCGTACCAGTCTTCGAAGTTTTCCTCGTCATTTGTTAGCGGCATGTGCAACGCTCCACAGTTTTGCTATTAATTCCCTTCCACCAGTTTGCGGAACTTTTCGGCTACCTGTAACTCGTGGGCAATCTCGCCCAGAGCGATGACTCTGCCGACGGGTAACAGCGCCGAATGTTGTACTGTTAGGCCCGCTGCCTGGAGCGCCTCGAAGAGCTCGTGGAATTCAGGGTTAGTGGAGTGCCAAATGTCGGTGGCCACCAACACGTTGCCAGTGGGCATCTTGCAGTCAAATTCCTTCGTGCGTGTCACATCAGCAAGAAGGTGCTCGTAGAGGTTCATCTCACCCCTTATTCTACCATCCACTTTCCCCATCGAGTCGCGTTCGCGAGTAACCCTCTCTAGGCCGCGTTGACTGCAAGATATGAATTTCTTGCAGCAGATCGGGCAGCTCCTCAAGCGCCCGGTGCATTCGGGCTGGGGCGGTCGCGGCGGCTATGGCTGGATGAACGGCTTTCCCAGCAACGGCACGTTCGATTACAAGGCGGAAGCCGGCAACCTGTGGGAGTCCAGCATCCCGCTGATGTGCCTCAAATTCGAGCAGCGCGCTTCGGTGGAAGCGGAGATCTGCGTGCAGGGTCGCGACGCCAACGGCGACTGGAAGGAGTTGCCGGCGCATCCCGCGCTGGACCTGTTGACGAATCCAAACGATTTCTTCGACATGCACCAGCTTTTGGATGCAATCCGGTTTGATTACCACCTGACCGGTAACGCCTACCTCTACAAGGCCCGGGCCGGCAACGGCGCGGTCCGGGAGCTGTGGTGGGTGCCGTCCTGGCTGATGGAGCCGCGCTGGGCCGAGGATGGTGTCAACTTCATCGATTGTTACGAGTATCGTGTGAACGGCATGACGTACGCCGTGCCGGTGCGCGATATCATCCACTTCCGCAACGGCGTGGATCCGCGCTACCAGGGCCGCAAGGGCCTCAGCGACTTCGCGGCCGTCCTGCGCGAGGTTTGCACCGATAACGAGGCGGCGGTGTTCGTGCCGACCCTGCTGCGGAACATGGGCATTCCCGGCGTGATCGTGAGCCCCAAGGACGGCGTTGGCTCCGAGCCGCTGAACAAGACGCAGCGCGAACAGTTCAAGGAAGACTGGCGCGAATCCTTTACCGGTGAGCGGCGCGGTGAGCCGTTCGTGCAATCGATCCCAATCGATATCAACATGCCCGGCTGGTCGCCCCAGCAGCTCGTGCTGGACAAGATCCGCGCTGTCCCCGAGCAGCGCATCTGCGGCTCGTTTGGTTTGCCGGCCTCGGTGCTTCAATTGGGCACGGGCCTCGAAAATAGTAACACCAAAGCGGGCAAGACCGACGACCGGGCGCAAGCCTACGAGTCGTGTATCATCCCGACGCAGTTCACTCTCTGCCGCGCCCTGACGCGCGGCCTGGGCGCCGAGTTTGGCTTTGGCTCCAAGGTTCGCGTTTGGTACGACCTGTCGCAGGTGAAGTGCCTCCAGGACGACCAGAACAAGAAGCTGCAGGTTCTCAGCATCGCCTGCGGCGGTTCGTTCCTGACGCCCAACGAAGCGCGCGTCCAGGCCGGCCTCAAGCCGTTACCCGGCCAGGATGAGCTGCGCAAAGTAGCTGCTCCCCTCGCCAAAGGCGGCGATGCGGGCCCCAACGATCCTACCGCTGACCCCGCGTCGGCCGACACCGCCGGCAATGACGATGACAGCTCGAGCTAAGCTCGGCGCGCAACCGGTACGAACCGCATTATTTCAGGAGACCTCACGATTATGCATAACGATTCTCTTACCATGTCGGGCGGCGCGCTCAAGGCGATGCCGGCCGAGGCCGGCCAGCTCAAGCTGGGCGGCCACCTGGTGGTGTTCGGCGACGCCGATCAGACCGATCTGTCGGGTCAGTGGTTCACCAAGAATACCTATTACGGTGCGCACAAGGGCGACGGCGTCGACGCGTTGTTTCACCATTCGATCAAGATTCCCGGTCTGGAAAGTTTTTCCAACCACATCTTTGCCCCGTTCAAGGTGACCGAGGACGAAGTCGGCCTGTTCGCCGAGTGGGTCGGTGACGCCGCCGATCGCTACGACCGGGCCGTGTACAAAGCCGGCGTCGAGGGCAAGCTCGGTCTGTCGAGTGGTAGCTCGCCGCACGTGGTGGATATCGCGCCCACCGGCGAGATCAAGCGCTGGCTGATCGTGGAGGGCAGCTTTACTCCCACTCCGTGCGAGCCGCGGGCCCGCGTCACGTCCATTAAGTCGCTGACCGAAGGCGCCATCGAGGCCGAGGTCGCTGCGTTTGCCGATTACATGAAGCTGGTTTTCGACAGCCAGGAGGAAGCCGAGACGGTGCTGTATGACCGCATTCAGGCACAGTATCAGGAACAAATGCGCCTGCTGCAGATCAACTGGTGTCAGGCGCAGTTGATCGATGCGCAGATGGAAGTGCTCAGTTCGATTCACCGGCTCAATCAGGTCGCCTGCTAGTTTGCGGGACGTGAGTAAAGGCGCCGCTTCCTGTTGGAAGCGGCGCCTTTTTCATTAAATCGCAAACTGGTGGCTTTACAACTATCGCTTTACAACTTCTGAGCGGTGGGTTATGCTTGAGCTATGGCCGCCGAAGTGCGCGACGTGCGCGACCGCGAGGGAAATTTGCTCTGCCAGGTCGATGATTTTGCGCACGAACTCATTATTGAGCGCCGCGTACACGGCCGGAAAATCATCGCTGTGATCGACACCAACACGCTGCAATTCAAATTCAGCAAGGGCAATCTTTCCCCGCGGCCGCCCAATGCCCGGCCGGCTCCGTAACCAGTCCAGCACCGAGTGCCCCGAGCGCCCCTTGAGCGCCCCGAGCGCCACAGAACCCATCCAGCCGAACGGCTCCAGGGTTTGTGGCGCTTTTTGTTTTATAGCTCCGACCCCTAATCAGGAGACCGCATGAACCCGAAGCTCAAGGAATTGCAGGATCAGCACGCAGCCAAAACCGCCGAGGCGGAGGGCCTGCTCGCCAAGACGGATGCGACCAGCGACGATATCGCGGCCGCCAAGACGATCATCAACAAGGACCTCCCCGCCCTCAAAGCGGAAATCCAGGAGTTCCTCGGGGTGGATGACCTGGTCACCAACCTGGGCGCCCACAAGACCTGGAGTACGGAGGCGACGCGCCTGCCGCAGCCAGGTCAGGGCACCGGTGCCGGCCAGGGCGCTGGCACGCAGCAGGCCGCCAGGGTGGCCGGTAAGACCGAGATCGACCTCTTCACCGGGGAGATCGCCGAGATCGGCGAGGGCGTGCTGACCCATCCCCAGATGAAGGCGACCGCCGATCCCGAGTACCTGAAGGCCTTCGGCACGCTGCTGCGCGCCGGCGGCGTCATCGAGAAGGTCAAAAGCGTGGACGCGCGCAAGGCGCTGGTCGAGGGGATCGACAGCGATGGCGGCCAGTTAGTCCCGGCGCAGATCCTGGCCGGCATCCTGATGAAGTCGCCGGCTCCGACGCGCATCCTGGATAACATCCAGGTGATCACGGTGTCGAGCGATAAAGCGATGATGCTGCGCTCGATCTACAACACCGACGACCTGTATTCGAGCGCGGTGCGGGTCTACAAGACCGGCGAGGGCGCTCTCGCGACGGTGACCGATAAGCCGCAGTTCGGCACCCTCACGATCGACATCCACAACTTCACCGCCGAGCTCGCGATCCAGCGCCAGTTGCTGGAAGACACGGCGTTCGACCTGCTGGGCTTTATCGCCCAGGAGTTCCGCAACGCCTGCAACGGCTTTGCGGCGGATAAGGTGCTGAACGGCTCGGGCGTAAACGAGCACTTCGGCATCCTGACCCGCGTCGGGCAGGACGGCAAGGGGCCGGCCGTGATCAACAGCGGCAGCGCGTCGGCGATCACCTGGACCGGTCTGCGCCAGGTCAAGAACGCCGTGCCCGAGCAGTACGACGGCAACTCGAAGTACTACTTCAACAAGAAGTCGACCCAGGACGCCATCGAGGCCCTGGTCGATGGCAACAACCGCCCGCTCTGGCCCGAATCGCAGCGTAGCGGCCTCGAAAGCGGCACGCCCGGCACGCTGCAGGGCTACGCCTACGTGCGCGAAGCGCGGATGCCCGATGTGGGCGCCAGCACCTACCCGGTCCTGTTCGGCGACATGATGGGCTACGGCCGCGCCATTCGCCTGGGCATGACGCTCGAACCGTACCGCGAGCTGGAAGCGCGGCGCGGCCAGGTCGTGTTCCTGTTGCGGATGCGCGAAGGTGGCGAGATCCTCGAACCGTGGCGCATGAAGGCGCTGCGCTGCCACACCTAGTCTCCTTCTCAGGTGCCGGGTGTTAGGTTTCAGGTGTCAGCATCGGCACCGCCTGGCACCCGGCGCCCGACCCCTGAAACCAGAACTACGGGAGAGTTATGAATCGACAGTTTTTAGACGGGACAGCCCTGGCCATCGCCTCGGCGGCCGTGGCGGCCGGTGTCACTACGGTGACCGGGAGCACAATCGACACGCAGGGTTACGAGGACGTCGCGATCCTCGCATCGCTCGGCACGATCACGGCGACCGGTGTGCCGACGCTCAAAGCGGCCCAGGGTGATGCCAGCGACGGCAGCGACAAGGCCGATATCGCCGGCAGCCACGTCACCGGCGATGATACCATGGGCGGCAAGTTCCTGGTGATTCAGATCCACCGCCCCAAGAACCGCTACATCACACCGATCTTACTGCGCGCGACCGCCAACATCGTCGTGAATGAGATCCTGGTGCTGTTGCGCAATCCCAGCCATGTACCGGCGACGCAAACCGTCGTGGGGGGCTCGGTCGCGCTCAACACCCCGGATGCCGGCACGGCCTAGCGGTGACCGCCTATCGTTTGGCGTAGTCTTTTGACCCCAACGCGGCCGCCTGAGTGCCCCTCGCCGGCCGCGTTGGGCTAGTGGTTTTATGTTCGACCTGACCAGCCCGCCCGATGCCACCGATCTGGAGCAACTCCTCACCGAGGCAAACCTGCTGCAGGCGGCCGGCGCGGTCGCGCTGGAGTTGGCCGTGCCGGCGGCGGTCGAGACGTGGGAGCGCCGTAGTGGCTACAAGCCGTTCCAGGCCGGGGCAGACGCTACGGTGCGCAAGTACAACGCCCCCGGCGGCCGGATGCCGCGCCACCGCACCTACTTTGCGCTGCTGAGCAATCTCAGCGGCGCCGGCAGCCCACTCGGTCCGACCGGCGGTGGCGAACGACTGAAACTGGAAACGGGCATGGTCGCGGCGCCGGAGAGTGTCACGATCGACGATGAGGATCAGCTGCTCGGCGCCGATTACTGGTGCGAGCCGACGAATGCCCTCGCCGATGGCGGCCCCTATACCGCGATCCGGTTTCGCGGCCCGATGTGGTGCCAGCCGGAGGGGATCGTGGTGACGGCGCGCTGGGGCTACTGCGACAGCGCCTGGCCGGCCGATGCGTATCAGGCGGTGCTGTTCAGCGCCGGCGCCGTGGCGCTGACGGGCGTGCCCGACAACCTGGTCGAGTCGAGCATTACGGAGGACGGCTTCGCGCAGGAGTTCATGGCGGCCTCGGCGATCGTGCCGGCGGCGCGGCTGGCGATCTGGAATGACCATTACGGCCGCGCGCTGCGGCGGTATACGCTGATGAGCTGAGGAGGCTTTATGTCGTTTTCGGGAAGTGTGACGATACCCAGGGGTCTGGACGCCGATGGCGTGGATGACGCGCTGGACAGCTTGACCGTGAGTGGCAACGACGATTGCCCGACCGAGCGTGATAAGGCGGTGGAAGCGGCCATAGATGCGGCCTCCGACGTGATCAACAGCGGCGCGCTGGGCGCGACGGCTGAGTACGGCTTCGTGGTCAACGTCAGCGGCCATGTCAATCCCGGCAACAAGCCGGTACCAGGCATGAGCAACGACGGCGTGTACGTCAGCATCGGGCAGGCCACCGGGTAGCCTCCATGGGACTCAACGCCGAGAGCTTTCGCAAGCTGCACCGCCGGCCCGGCGTGGGGGAGACCTATCGCTGGTTCAAGGCGGTGCCCAGCTCGGCGATCAATCCGGAAACGAACACGGCGGATCCGGCGATCAGCGACAGCCGCGACCTCAATAGCATTATCTACGTTGAGCAGCCGGTGAGCGCGGCCTGGCGGGCGAAGGTCGATGAGACCAGGCGCGACGTGGGCGTCGCCGAGTTCGGCGTCATCAGCGAGAGCGTGACGCAGATCTCGGTGATGCCGGATGAGACGTACATCCGTAAGCTGGACAAGGTCGTGCTGACGCAGCGGGTGCGGTCGGAAATTCACACCGTGCTGCGCGACAGCGACGCCAGCGGCACGCTGCTCGATCCGCTGCTCTGGCCGTTCGTGGTCAGCGTGGTGCGCGTGCTGGACGCGGCGCGCAACTACGTGGCCGGCACGGACTACAAATTGACGCCGAACGAGGATCCGCTGCAGCCGGCCGCGATTGAATGGCTGAGCGGCGGCACGAAACCAAGCGTGGGGCACAGCTACACCGTGGAGTACACCCGGCGGCCGGTGTATACGCACCTCGATGAAAAGGTGCGCGACCAGCGGCCCGATATCAACGGGGTGCTGTTGCCGCTGCGGATTGTGTTGACCGAAGACAAGGCGGGAAATCGATGACAAACGATCTGACGACCAGTAAACCCACGGGCGAAGAGGAAGGGCCGGCCAACCACGTCGCGGCGGCGCGCGCCGTGCTAGCGGCGCCGGAAGTGCCGGATCCTCTGGCCAACCTCGATCCCGCCAGCGACGCGGCGCGCGCGGCACGCAATGCCACGGCGGCGAAAGATGAAGCCGGGCGTATCGTGAGCAAGCCCAGCGCGGTCGCGGTGCACCAGGCCGATGTGCGGCTGCGTGAGGAGGCCAGGGCGCTCCTGGCGGATCTGGCCAAACAACGCGCGGCGCTGCCGGCGGCCCACCGCAAGGCGTTCGATGCGGTACACAACCTCCAGGAGATCGATGTCCAGACGCTGCAGGCGATTGTCGCCAGCCCGATCAACGATCCCGACCTGCCGCCCGATCCTGACGAGACCGCGACCGGGTCGACGGATACGCCGGCAGCGGATCCGCCGGCCAAGAGCCGCAAAAAGGCTGATGCCTGATGCCGATCACCTATCCCACCCCGGCCGAGATCTTCGCCGCCACCGACAATACGAACGTCGATGTGTGGCCGGCGGTGACGTGGCTGATTACCTACCTGAGCCACACGGCCAACGCCGCCGGCACGCTGGCGTACTTTAATGACCAGTGGGGTTTGACCGGCCAGCCGAATGCGCTGCAGAAATGGAAAGCAATCCGGCGCGGCGGCGGCGCCTACAGTAACGCCGATATCAAGTGTTTGCTGGTGTCGCCGCGTCTGGACTCGACACCGCACGGCACCCAGGACCGCGTCGGCGGCGTGAGTCTCACCCTCGATGATGTCGTGGGCCAGAATGCTGAGAGCGACGAGGCCCTGGAGATGCCGTGGCGCCGCCTGGTGGTCCTGGTGAACAGCCTGTTCCACGTGCGGAACGGGCTGCGCCCCGACGATGGCGCGCCCCTCGTCTGGAACCGGCTGATTTTCCTCGGCGCGAACCGCTTAGCGGATCCGAAGCAGCAGGGTTATTTCGGCATCACCAGCAACTGGAGAATGGTTTTGGCCCCCGGCAGAAATTGAGTTCTAAAGGTTTGTTATGACACTGACCCTTCGTGATCCGCTGTATATTTCCGGGTCGCAGCGCAGCGTATGGTTCGCGCAGGAAAACACCGGCGCCGCCGGCTCGACGGCGTTTCCCAGTAACCTCAAAACCAACCCGCCGACGCTGGGCAGCCCGCCCTCGGCCACGCCGACATACCTGGGGCAGACCAATAGTCCCTCGATCCAGCGCGCGCGGGGCGGGGCTTTGGGCTTCGCGGTGGGCCAGGAAACGGCGGCGTGGAGCACACCCGGCGGCATCGGGCCGCACACCATCGACGTGCAGGTACGGGCCGGCGTCGGCGTCGCGGCGGCGATTCGTAACTTCCTGCCCTGCGGCGGCCTGAGTGGCATCATGGGCAAGCCGGACTGGGCGCTGTATGTCAATACAGACGAGACCATCGACGGCACCGGCTGGATGGACGTGTACCGCTACTGCAAGCTGATCAAATGCGCGCCGACGTTCACCCTGGGCGATAATGCGGCCGAAGCGGAGATCGTGTGGGATCTTACCTTTCTGGCGCTTTGGGGGCCGCAGGCCGGCACGGTCCTGTCAGCCGCGGCCGCGGCCAGCGCGCTCAGTGCCGGCGGCGTGCCGCTCTATGGCACCAACATCAGCTCCGTATCGTGCGCCGGCTACGAGTTCAAGCGCGATCTGACCGGCCTGCAGGCCTCGCTCGACTTCGACATCGTGCCGCGCGGTCGCAACAACGACCTGGGCGATAACGTCGCGCTGTCGATGGCGCCGGTGGGCCTCAAGAGCCGGCGGCGTGCCGGGAGCGGCAATATGAGCGCCTCGGCCCCGTTTCCGGCCGCGATGCGCGAGGGCAGCGCGACGGCTCGCTTCTGGGGCGACATCGTGATTCTTGTCACCAACGCGAGTGCCTCCACAGTCGGCAGCGGCTCGATCGTCGAGCGCATCACGCTGCAGAACGCCCGTAGCTCCGAGGAGAGCGAGGAGGCCGCCGAACAAGATGCGGACGCCGGCTACGGCGTCGGCTTCGTGTTTACCGATATGGTCGTCGCCACGTCGTAACGACTGGATTCTGGAGGGGCACCTGTGAGTAAAGTCAGAGCAGCCGCAGCCGCAAAGCGCGGCGTGAAATCGAGACCACGCCCGGCACCGCGGCAAGCCGCGGCCATCGCGCCAATAGAGCGCAAGCCGCTGAATGAGGCCAATACAGCGTGGATTGAAAACCCCGACAAATCGCCGGGCCAGCCGGCCATGATTCCGGTCCCGAAAGATTCGGTCCATTTGGGCCCGTCGCGCTTGGGGCCGTCGCCTTTGGGCTCGTCGACATCGCCGAATGTGACGAGGGCGGCCGCCGCCGATGGGGACGGTGTCGGAGGGGATGGTGGGGGCGACCTCAGCATCGCGGCGCTGGTGGGCAATATGAGCCTGAAGCAGCAGGCGCAGTTCCTCGGGCTCAAGCCCTCGCACGACACAAAGGAGCGGGGCGCGGAGTATTACTCCACCTTTATCCCGTTCGGCGACAACATCATTTTCATCCTGGAGCTGGAGCCGGACGAAATCAAAACGTTTCAGGATCAAAGCCGCGCCATCGACGCAGAGCTGGCGCTGCTGGATCAGGACAACGGCAAGCTCACCGACGCCGAGGCCGCCGCCGTGGTGGAGCGGGTCAACGCCGTGCCGCGCCGGCGCATCGAGTTTTACGAAGAGGTCATCAACCACTGCAACCGCGGCTGCGTGCAAATGCACCCCTTCAATGCCGCGCGCGTGGCGCGGCTGTATGCCTCGCAGAAAATGGAGCTGGCGCACGCGATTTTACAGAAGTCGCAAATGGGGAGTGAGACGATCAGTTTTTGGTCCGCCAGTTAGCGAAATACGTACGCCATGGGAGGCCCTCATTCGGCGTGGAGGCGCGCCTGGAGGGCCTTTTCGCTGACTGGCTGTATTCGATGGAGTGTCCGGCCGCCTTCGACCTGTCGGCCATGGATGACAAGTGGCGCCGCGCCCATCGCGCCTTGACCCTGGAGTACGCGCAGTATCGGCAGAGCCGGGAGCGGCATCGCACCAAGCAGCTGGAACGCATGAGCCGGAAAGCCTTTTAGGCGAAAGCGTAATGAATTCACAAGCCCTCGCGCTGGCCCTCAGCCAGATCCAGGCGACCATCGGCATCACGGTGCGCTTTTCAGCGCGCACGTGGCAGATGCAGGTCGGCCGGCGCTGGGTCACAGTGCTCCCGGATACGGCGCAGATCTGCAACGACATCTATGCCGACTGCCTGGCGCAGGTACAGGCGGCGCAGGCGGCGCGCAAGGCCGTCAGCAGGGGCAATAGCGGGCCTGGAGGCACCAAGGGCGGGCCGGCCGGCTCCGCAGGACGTAATGGCGTTAGCCCGCGCCTGCGCATCAGCAAGCACCCCGGCTTATCGCTCGGCGTGCCGGGAGTGCGCCTGCGGTTGGGAGCGCGGCCGGGCGTGATGCTGTCACCGAATGCGGCCGATGGTCCGGTTGGCACTGCGATGGTCTACGGCGCCACGGTCGTCGGTGTCGTGGCCGGCATCACCGCCGCACTCTACAAGGCCTCGCAGGCGGCCATCAAATACAGCCGCGACGTCGCCGATCTCCGGGTGCAGACCGGCGGCAGCCTCAGCACCGCCAGCAATGCGATTCAGGCCGGCCGCACCTTCGGGATTCCTCTTTCCGGACTCTCCACCGAAAACCGCCTGATTCAGTCGCGCCTGTCGATGGGTTACGGCGGCAGCGGCAGCGGCGATCTCGATGACATTATCGCGTTTCGGCGGTACACGCGGGGGCAGATGGCGCGCGGCCCGGTCGGTGAACTGTTCGCGCAGCGCATGGCGGCGCGCACCAATCGCACCGGCTATCTTGACGTCGCCTATATGCCCGATGCCGAATTCGCCTCGCAAGTCAGCCGCAGCCGCAAGCTGCAGCGCGCGCTGGGCCAGTCGCCCGCCGATCTGGAGAACAACGCGTATCGGATGAATAACATCCGCAATACCATCGACCAGGGCCTGGCGCTCCTGGCCGATCGCTTCGGCGCCGCGTTTACGCGCAAGTTCGGGCCCGTGCTCGATAAGGGCCTGGATCTACTGGTCGACCACAGCGGCGAGGTCGGGACAATGATCGACAAGGGCATGCAGGCCGCCTGGGATGCAGGTGTTAAGTTCGCGCATTGGCTGTACGTTGGCCTGCCC
>Ga0207657_10000472_pt1 | contig 42379 bp, 40 predicted proteins | sample KBSC33metaG_FD_184316 | JGI IMG/M metagenome (GOLD analysis project Ga0207657, IMG submission 184316) | Corn rhizosphere microbial communities from Kellogg Biological Station, Michigan, USA - KBS C3-3 metaG (SPAdes) (version 2) | ecosystem: Host-associated > Plants > Roots > Rhizosphere > Soil ... | reverse complement strand
ATGAAGGCATCGAACGCTTCGAGCGGCGCGTGCTCCGAATGCGTCATGACCTCGTTGCCGATGAACCTCAGCAGTTGATGGAATGCGCCGAGAAAAAACCGCATCTCGAGCCCTGCCACGGCGTAAAGCCGGCCCAGCTCGATGCGCTGCGCCACGTAGTGTCTGCTGTAGTCGCCCGATACAAGACCTTGCAAGTGTTCCGCCTTGAGCCGCTTGGCCTTCTCGAGCAAGGCTCGATTGTCGAACAGCGGACGAGCCTCGTCGAACTTGGCGAGATGCTCGAAGAACGCAGCCGTGAACTCGTCGACGCGAGGCAGCACGAGATCCCTGATGCGCGCAATGCGGGCGAGGTCGGAGTGCTCCAGGGCAACGACTTGCTTGCGGCGTTCGATGGCGCCATCGTTGAGCCCCATCTGATGCATCAATGCGAACGATTCGCGTTGTTCGAGCTGCTCCCCCATGCGCCTCTCCTCGGATTTTGTCGGATACGTGGGTTACGGACGGACAGATCGTTTGTTCAGATTTTTTCCAAGTATAGCGATGCGTGCCGAACTGGCAAGGCTGATGCAGGCACCCATGCGCGCGGAGCAAGGAGTGCATGACATGCAATGCCATGCGCGTCACGCGTTCGCATCGCTATGCGGTCGTGTTCCTCTTGACTGGACGGCGCCTTGCGGGCGGCGGGGCCGTGGATGCGCGTACGACGAGCCGCGGTGCCGAGGTCTCGCAGATCTCCGGTTCCCCATCGGGCACACGCGAACCTTTGACGACCAGTTTGCGCAGCAACGTGACGGCGAGTTCTGCTGCCTCGGCCGTCGGTATCGCGACGGTTGTCAATGCGGGCCGCGATTCGCGGGCGAGATGAATGTCGGTGATGCCTATGACCGACAAATCGCGCGGCACGTGAAGGCCGACATCGGCCGCCGCATGCATGGCTCCGAGCGCCGGCAGGTCATTGGTCGCGAAGATCGCCGTGAGCGCGCGGTGCTGCTCGAGCAGCGAGCGAGCAGCCGTGTAGCCGCCCTCTATCGTGTCGGGCGCGTGAATGACGGTGCTGGCATCGATTTCGAGTCCGGCTTCCCGCATCGCGGCAACGAAACCCTCGTGACGCGGCGTATGGATACCGGACGCTTTGCTGCCGACGATGGCGCCGATTTTTCGATGTCCGAGCGCGATCAGATGCGATGCCGCGAGCTGCCCGGCCAATGCGAAATCGACTGCCACGCAAGGCAGGCGCGGTGGGGCTTCGGGACGCTCCCACATGCACAGGACGACCGGTGCGCCGCGTGCTTCGGTCGCCGCGAGATCGGCGAAATCGAGATTCGCGTTCATGACGAGCACGCCTTCCGACAACGTACCGGCGATTTGCTCCAGATAGGCGCGACCCATGGCCGGATCGTCGTTGGTATTGCAAATGATGACGAAGTGCCCCGATTCCCGGGCCGCACGCTCGACCGCGAGCGCGAACTCGGGATAAAACGGGTTGGCGATGCTCGAGACCATCAACGCGAGCGTGGGACCGCGTCCCTCCGCCAGCGCGCGTGCCGCAAGGTGCGGACGATAGCCCAGGGTGTCGATGGCATCGAGTACGCGCTGACGCGTTTGCTCGCCGACACGGCCACGCTTGCGCAATACGTTGGAGACGGTGGCGGGCGTTACGCCGGCCAAACGTGCCACTTCGTTGATCGTCGTCATGCGTGCTCAATATTTGGGATGAGTGTTCAGAGTTTGCAAGCCGCTTCGAGTAACGGCACTATGGCGCCCAATAGATCAATGAATTCGGAGACAAGGCAAAGGCGCGCGGCCTCGATGGCCGTTTTCCTATGCCGGCTTGATTAAGCGCTTAATCTCCGACTTCGACCGATTACACCACGGAGCGGAAGCGATGGCGAGCATTTCCTTGAAGGGTCTTTACAAGGCGTATGGCGATGCAGCGCCGGTCATTCGCGATGTGAACCTCGAGATAGGTTCGAACGAGTTTTGCGTTTTTCTCGGACCGTCAGGGTGCGGGAAATCGACGCTGCTGCGAATGATCGCCGGCCTCGAAGACGTCACAGGAGGCGAGGTGCGCATCGGCGAGCGACTCGTCAACGACGTGCCTTCGGCCGAGCGCGGTGTCGCAATGGTGTTTCAGAGCTACGCGCTCTTTCCTCACATGACGGTATTCGAGAACATGGCCTTCGGCCTGAAGCTCGCCAAGACGCCGAAGCAGGAAATCGTGCGTAAGGTGCACGAAGCCGCGCGCATTCTTCAACTGGACGCATTGCTCGATCGTCGGCCCAAGGCGCTTTCCGGTGGACAGCGCCAACGCGTGGCGATCGGACGAGCGATCGTGCGCGAGCCCGGAGTGTTCCTTTTCGATGAGCCGCTTTCGAATCTCGATGCGACGCTGCGCGGACAAACGCGGATCGAGATTGCGCGCTTACATCGTCAGTTCGCCAAGGCCAGCGTCGTCTATGTCACGCACGATCAAATCGAGGCGATGACGCTCGCCGACAAAATCGTTCTGCTGCATGCCGGTCAGGATTCCGAGCGATACGGCAGCATCGCTCAGATCGGCGCGCCGCTCGAACTCTATTACCGGCCCGCGAGCCGTTTCGTTGCGGGCTTCATCGGCTCGCCGCGCATGAACTTCCTGCCGGCATCGATTGCCTCGATCGATGCGGATGGCGTGAGCGCCGTGATCGATGGGACCGGAGAAACGGTGCGACTCGCGGTGGACGGCTCGTCGTTGGTCGCGTCGCAGCCCGTCACGGTGGGTGTGCGGCCCGAGCATCTGACATTGCGCGGTCGCGGCGACGAGAACGCCGCCAGCTCGCTTGCGCTCACGCGTGAAGTCGTGCTCACCGAACGCCTCGGCGAGCAGACCTATGTACACCTCGATGCGCCGGACGGCCGCACGCTGATCGCCAAGGTTGCCGGCGACGCACGCGTCGAGCGGGGTGCACGCATGTCATTTGGCGCACCGGCTTCGGCATGCCATCTATTCGGGGACGACGGCTTCGCCATCGCACCGCTGCAATCGATCGAACACTACGCCTGAGGAGGGAAGGGATGCACCTTGGAGTCTGCTATTACCCGGAGCATTGGCCGGAATCGATGTGGGAAGACGATGCGCAACGGATGAAGGCGCTCGGCATCGAGCGCGTGCGCATCGCCGAATTTGCGTGGAGCCGTATCGAGCCCACGCCGGGCGAATACGACTGGGACTGGCTCGACCGTGCGGTCGACGTATTGCATCGTTCAGGACTCCAAATCGTCATGTGCACGCCGACGGCGACGCCGCCCAAGTGGCTGATCGACCGGCACCCCGATATTCTGCCCGTCGGTGCCGATGGGCAGGCACGCCGGTTCGGCTCCCGCCGTCATTACGACTTTTCGTCGCCGTCGTATTTCGAGGCGGCGCGCCGCATCAGTACCGCAGTGGCGCAACGGTACGGCGCGCATCCTGGCGTTGCATTCTGGCAGATCGATAACGAGTTCGGTTGTCATCAAACCGTGGTCAGCTATTCCGAGGCCGCGCTGCTGCGCTTTCGAGAATGGCTGCGCGCGCGCTACCGCACGATAGACGCGCTCAACCGTGCGTGGGGCAACGTGTTCTGGAGCATGGAGTACCGCAGCTTCGACGAGGTCGATACACCGGCTGCGACGGTGACCGAGGCGAACCCCTCGCACCGATTCGATTATCGGCGCTTCGCATCCGACGAGCTTGCGCGCTTTAACCGCATGCAGGCCGAGATCATCCGCGCGCATTCGCCTGGGCGGCCCGTCGCGCACAATTTCATGCAGCTCTTTACCGAGTTCGATCATTACAAGGTCGCGGCCGATCTCGATATCGCGGCATGGGACAGCTACCCGCTGGGCGCCCTTGAAGAGCTGTGGTTCGATCCGGAAACGAAAGCGCGCTGGCTGCGCACGGGGCATCCCGATTTCGCCTCCTTCAATCACGATATCTACCGCGGCATGTCGAGACTGCCGTTCTGGGTCATGGAGCAGCAGCCGGGGCCCGTCAATTGGGCACACTGGAATCCGGCGCCGCTGCCGGGCATGGTGCGCCTTTGGAGCTGGGAGGCATTTGCGCATGGCGCCGGTTGCGTGTCGTATTTCCGCTGGAGACAGGCACCGTTTGCACAGGAGCAGATGCACGCGGGGCTCAATACGCCCGACAACCGGCTCGATATCGGCGGCAGCGAAGCGTCGCGCGTTGCAGCGGAAATCCGCTCGATGCTCGAAGCCCACCCCGATGCGGGTGAGGATGCGAAGCGTTCTGTCGCGCTCGTCTATGACTACCCGGCGAAGTGGCTCTTCGAGGTTCATCCGCAAGGCGCGGATTTCCACTATCCGCGTTTCGCGTTCGAGTACTACAGCGCGTTGCGTTCGCTCGGGCTCGATGTCGATGTCGTGCCCGTCGATGCGCCGCTCGATGGTTATCGAATGATCGTCGTGCCGCCGTTGCCGATCGTTCCCGACGATTTTGTCGAGCGATTGACCCGGAGCGGGGCGCAAGTCGTCATTGGCCCGCGTACGGGTTCCAAGACCGTCGATTTGCAAATTCCCGGCAATTTGCCGCCGGGACCGCTTGCTGAGGCATTGCAGCTGCGCGTATGGCGAGTGGAGTCGCTGCGGCCGAATATCTGCCCGGCCGTACGCATGGCAAGCTCATCGGCGGGCCGTCCCGGTAGCGATGCGGGGCAGGGCCGCCATTGGCGCGATTTGATCGATCTCGATACCCATGCGCCGCACGAGGTCGTTGCCGAGTTTGACGATGGCCATCCTGCTTGCGTACGCCACGGTACCTTCCATTATTGCGCGGGCCTCTTCGATGAAGCGTTGACGCGGGAACTCTTTGCCGACGTTGCCGAGCGCGCCGGATTGCGTGCCGTGCCGCTACCGGAAGGGGTGCGAGTGAGCCGCCGCGCGGGCGTGACCTACGTCTTCAATTATGGCGAGCGCGTGTACGAGGTCGAAGGCGTCGAAGCCGACGCCTTCGTCATAGGCGCCGCGCGAGTCGAACCGCAGGGCGTTTGCGGGTATCGTTCCAGCTGAAATGGGCCGGAGCGCGTTGTTTGCCGCTCAGGCGGCTACCGTTGATGACGATATAAACCTTAGATAACACGAAGGAGACACGCATGAAGCAACCCGCGAACCGTTTTCGCATCGGTGTCGCCACCGCGTTTTTCGCGGTGGCGACGGCCGCGTCCTGGTGGGCCAATGCGGCGCAGGCAGGCACGCTCGACATCAACATTGCCTTCAAGGGCGCCAGCCAGCGCGCGGTATGGCAATCGACGCTCGACGACTTCAAGAAGGCGCATCCGGATATCGACGTGAAAGCGGCGTTCATCGACGAGGAAGCCTACAAGGTGCAACTGCCGGGGTGGCTCACGACCGTTGCGCCCGACATCGTGAACTGGCATGACGGCGAGCGGATGGCCTACTACGCGAAGCGCGGGTTGCTCGAGGATCTGAGCGGGGATTGGGCGAAAAACGGCTGGGATCAGATGTACGCTTCGACGAAAGAAGCATCGTCGTACCAGAGCAAGCAATATGCGGCGCCGACCGTGTATTACTCGTGGGGGATGTTTTATCGCAAGGATCTCTTTCAAAAGGCCGGTATTGCGGGCGAGCCGAAGACCTGGCCTGAATTCCTCGATGCCTGCAAGAAGCTGAAGGCTGCCGGCATTACGCCGATCGCCGTGGCTGGCCGCGACGCCTGGACGCTGGCCGGCTGGTTCGACTACCTCGATTTGCGTTTGAACGGGAATGCGTTCCATCAGAAGCTGATGGCGGGCGAAGTGCCTTATACCGACGCGCGCGTGAAGAAGGTCTATACGACGTGGAAGCAGCTCATCGACGATCATGACTTCATCGACAACTCGCTCTCGTACGATCTCGACGCGGCACAACCGTTCCTGTTCCAGGGCAAGGCCGCAATGATGCTGATGGGCACGTTCATCAGCGCGGGTTTCCCGCCGTCGATCAAGCCGCAAATGAGCTACTTCCAGTTCCCGATCATCGATTCGAACGTGCCGACTGCCGAAGACGGTCCCGTCGAATCGCTGCACATTCCCGCACATGCGAAGCACAAGGCCGAAGCGCGAGCGTTCCTCGCGTTCGTCGAGACACCCGAGAACGGCGCGCGGCTCGCGAAGGGACTTGGTTCGCTGTCGGCCAACAGCAAATCGCCCGAGCCGGAGGATCCGATTTCGAAGATCGGTTTTCAGATTCTGTCCAATACGAAGGGCGGTATTGCACAGTTCTACGATCGTGATATGACGAAGGAGATGGCCGACGAAGGCATGAAGGGCATGCAGCGATTCGTGTCCGATCCGACGCAGATCGATGCTGTGCTCACGCAGCTGGAGCAGACGCGCAAGCGTATCTACAAGCAGTAAGGGCAGGCGGCGGCCGTAGTTGGCCGCCGAAATGCCGAAACGCCGAAACGCCGAAACGCATTGGAGGCCTTGTCGTGCCGCAGTCAGCCACCCACGAGCATTTGCGCGCCGCGCCAGACGGCGCGGACTTTTCCATGCCGGCCGGCAAACCGCCGGCAAGCCGGCGCGGCGCAGGCCGGCAGGCGGGACGCAAGCTGTCGCCCACGGCGCGCCGACAGCGACGTGCCGCGCTGTTGTTCCTCGCGCCGGCTTGCATCATGTTCGGCGTTTATGTGATATGGCCGATCGCGTCGACGATCTGGTTGAGCTTCTTCAACTGGGATGGCATGTCGGACAAGGTATTCGTCGGGCTTGCCAATTACATCGAGCTGTTCCATGCGCCGACTTTCTATACCGCGCTGAAGAACAACGTGATCTGGCTCGCGATGTTTCTGCTCGCGCCGCCAGCGGGCCTTGCCGTAGCGTTGTATCTGAATCAGAGCGTGGCAGGAATGCGCGTTGTCAAGTCGCTATTCTTCGCGCCGTTCGTATTGTCCGGTGTGGTCGTCGGCCTCATGTTCTCGTGGTTCTACGATCCGACGTTCGGCTTGCTCGCGCTGATCATCGGGCACGGCGTGCCCGTGCTTGGCGATGCGCGGTATGCCACGTTCGGTATCGTGATCGCCGCGTTGTGGGCGCAGACTTCGTACTGCATGATTCTCTATCTCACCGGGCTGACGACGCTGAACGGCGAGCAACTCGAAGCGGCGCGAATGGAGGGCGCGCGCCGCTGGGCATTGCTCTGGCATGTCGTGCTCCCGCAACTGCGGCCGACGACGTTCATGGCGGTCGTGGTTACCGTGATCGGTGCACTGCGCAGTTTCGATCTCATCGCCGTCATGACGGGCGGCGGGCCGTTCGAGAGTTCGACCGTACTTGCTTATTACATGTACGACCAGGCGATCAAGTATTACCGCCTGGGTTATTCGGCATCGATCGCCGTGGTGCTTTTCGCCATCATGCTGGTCTACATCGTCTACCAGTTGCGGCGCACGCTGCGTAACGAGCAGTAGAAGGAGAAGTTCATGTATCCGCTGCCTGTCGATAAATGGAAGCCGCTGCCGCGACGGTTCTACAAGATTTCGGTGCCGATTGCGCTCGTGGTCTGGATGCTGCCGATGCTTGCAGTGCTGATGACGTCGGTGCGCTCGTCCGAAGAGCTCAGCGAGGGCAATTACTGGGGATGGCCGAAGCATATTTCGCTGATCGGCAACTACACCGAGGCGCTGACGACCTCGCCCATGCTGCATTACTTCTGGAACAGCGTGCTGATCACGGTGCCGGCGGTGGTGGGCTCGATTGCACTGGCCTCGATGGCCGGTTTCGCGCTTGCGACCTATCGCTTTCGCGGCAATACGCTATTGTTCGCGGCATTCGTGGCGGGGAATTTCGTTCCCGTGCAGGTGTTGATGATCCCGGTGCGCGACCTGACGCTGAAGTTCGGGCTTTTCAATACCGTCGAAGGATTGATGCTCTTTCATATCGCGTTTCAGACCGGGTTTTGCACGCTGTTTCTGCGCAATTTCATCAAGCAGTTGCCGTATGAACTGATCGAGGCTGCGCGTGTTGAAGGCGCCGGGGAATGGACGGTGTTTTTTCGCATCGTATTGCCGCTGATACGGCCGGCGCTGGCTGCGTTGGCCATTCTCGTCTTCACGTTCGTCTGGAACGACTACTTCTGGGCGTTGTGTCTGACGCAAGGCGACGAGGCTGCGCCCATTACCGTGGGCGTCGCGGCGCTCAAGGGGCAGTGGACGACGGCGTGGAACCTCGTCTCGGCCGGTTCGATCATGGCGGCGCTGCCTTCGGTGTTGATGTTCTTTGCCATGCAGCGGCACTTTGTCGTCGGATTGACGTTTGGCGCCAGCAAGGGATAGACGAGCGTCAAATCAACGGCGCCGCGCCTTCCCGTGGCGGACAACGCCAAATTTCGGCGCCGATGTTTTTCGATACCAGTACCACCTGTACGAAGCTGTTCGCGGGCGCATACGGCGCAAAAAACCGGTCCATCACGCCCGCAAAAACACGCAGGCTGCTCGATGCGAACGCATGCTCGTCGACGGTCGCGGCGATCTCGATGCCCCGAACGAATGCGGGCGACGGTTCCATCGCGATCCACTGCATCGTCGGGCGGTAGTCCAGCGACACGATGCCGTCGATGTGTGGCGCCTGTGACTGCGATAGCGCCGCGAATTGCCGAAAGAACTGCTTGAACGCTTCGAGCCCCGCTTGACTCAACTGCAGCGTATGAGGTGCCATCTGACCGATGAGCCGCCACAATGCGCCATCGCCGCGCGGCAAGCGCACCGGCTGCGTCGGCCGCGACAACATCGCCACGTTGCGTCCCAATTCGCTGCCTCCGCTTTGCAGATCGCCCCCGGGCATGCCGATCGGCAGTGAGGCGGGCAGATCCCCGTTCGTGCAGGTCATATCGACACCGAACTCGCGGAACTCGGGCGTTACCGGTTCGCCATCGAGTCCCACGAACACGAGTTCGGTTCGGCCGCGGTTCTCGGCATCGGCTCGCCATCGGTCGCGGCGCACCGTCCAATAGGGCCCGGCGAGCTTCTCCGCGCTGCCGTGCATCAGGGAGTTGACCGGATGGAGCACTGTCTTGCGAGCGGGGGAGGGCCCCGCGGTGCTGACGCCATCGATCGAAAAAATCTCGGCCTCCGGTTTGCCCGGTAACGACGGGAGCAGCGAATAAGCGGTCACGTCCGGATTGATCTTGATCGACGCGGCATCGCGTTTGAAGACATTGACCACGGGTGTACAAAACGGCTGGAAGGTATTCGCCCCGATCCTCGCGAGACGCTGCGATGCCCAGGAGTCCTTATGAATTTCGGCCAGCGCGAAGTGGACCGTCACACTACCGCAGGGACCGGTGGTACTCAGCAACGCGGCCAGATCGAGATCGATGAAGTCGAACTTCTCCGGAAACGCAAAATACTCCATGAGCAAACGCAGCGCAGCGGGAGTATCGTCGGACCCCGCGACGAGCGTCTCGCCGTCGTCGAACCCCACCGCGGAAACAGGCGAGGACTCGAGGCGCTTCCAACGGCCCAAACCGTCTGCCTCGACATACACGGCGACCGTCTTCAGATGCAGGGCATCGTTCAACGCCGCGATCACTTCACGCGCGCCGGCCAAGTGCAAACGCAAGCGAGGCGGTGCCGTGGCGTTGAGCAGGGCGCCTGCGCGCGTGGCCGAAATGCCGAGCGAAACGAGTCCCGTCGTTTCGGCCGGCAAGATCGTGCCGGTAGGCGCATGCGGGGACGCGGTGTAGGACCCCTGCGTGACGCGCAGCGGCGCGAGCGTTACGTCGTACGTGCTGCGAAAGCCGCATTCGGTGGCTTTGGCGACGAATTGCGTACCGCGCGCGATCGTCAGCGGGGCGGTCAATTTCTCAAAGACTGCATCGGTGCGGACCTGCGCGATGCAGCATGAAGGAATCGAACGCAGGTACTGCGGAAACAGTACCTCGATCAACGCTTCCGTGAAATCGGGGTAGTCGTCGTCGAGCTTGACGTCGATGCGCGCGGCCAGCAAGGCGAACGACTGAAGCATGCGTTCCACATGTGGATCTTCCGAGTGCTCGCCCGCAATCGCAAGGCGCGCGGCGATTTTCGGATAGCGCGCGGCGAATTGCTGCAGCGATTGCCGGAGCAGCGCAAGCTCACGCTCGTAATGCGGAAGCAATTCTTCCATCTGTTCGAACCGTCGATATTGAAAAGGACCATGCCAGCGAGCGTTTTTCGCATCCCGCGTTGAAAAGGAGACGCTCATGCGTTCGCGCGGGCCTATTATCGGCGATTTGAACCGTAAACTCCAAGACGACGCCGTTTTCGGAAAATGGCGCCGATTCCGATTTTCAGGTTCGATCGCCGGTTATCGCGGCGATATACCCGGTTCAAACAGTCGCCGTGCCGACCGTTCATTCCGCCAACGTCTTCGGTGACATTCCGGCGTCGCTGAGCACGCGTGGTTTGGCTGCGTCATCGCCCAGCAATTTCATCAGTTGCTCGAACGGCATGGGCCGCCCGGTAAGGAAACCCTGCACGATATCGCAGCCCGATTCGGCGAGCCAGGCAAGTTGTGCGGCGTGCTCGACACCTTCCGCCACCACGGCGATACCGAAACTGTGCGCCATCGAAATAATCGCGGTCACGATGGGTTGCCCCGCATCGGGAAGCGGATGAACGAAGCTGCGGTCGATTTTGAGGCTGTTGACGGGAAACGATTGAAGATACGAAAGCGACGAGTAGCCGGTTCCAAAGTCGTCGAGAGATAGTCTTACGCCCGATGCTCGAAGGCGGTTCATCGAATCGATGCCCGCGTCCATATTCGCCATCAATTGACTTTCCGTCAGCTCGAGCTCGAGCAGTTGAGAATCCAGCCCGCTTTCGGACAGCACCGCCTTCACCTGATGATCGAATTCCGATTGCCGCAGCTGACGGGCCGAGACGTTGACCGCCACGTGAATTCGCGTGGCGGACACTTCATTCCAATGCGCGGCGTCGCGGCAAGCCCTCCGCAGCACCCACTGTCCAAGCGCGACGATGAGATCGCTGTCTTCGGCAATAGGAATGAATTCGGCCGGCGAGACGGTACCGTCGGCGGGGTGCTCCCACCGCACGAGGGCCTCCGCGCCGACGAGCGCGCCGGTCTTGCAATCGAATTGGGGCTGATAGACGAGATCGAGCGCATCCATCTCGATCGCTTTGCGCAATTCGCTTTCGAGTCTGGCGCGCCGCCGCGCCTCCACAGTCATGTTGGGGTGAAATTCGACCGCCGTGTTCTTGCCGCGGCCCTTTGCGGCGTAAAGCGCCATGTCCGCGCTGCTGACGAGCGCGGCGACTTCCCGGGCGTCGTCGGGAAACACGCTCACGCCAACGCTCGCGGATGCCACGATACTCGATCGCTGCAGGTTGAACGGGCGAGCGAGCGCACGGGCGATGCGCATCGCCGCCAGATGCCCCTCGCTCTTGTCCTCATTGATCTCGACGAGTACCGCGAATTCGTCGCCGCCGATCCGGCTCACCACATCGGTGCTGCGTACTGCTTGACGCAACGCAGTCGCGACCCGCGTGAGCAACTCGTCGCCCGCACCGTGTCCCAGCGTGTCATTCACAGTCTTGAAATCGTCGAGATCGACAAGCACCAGTGCGAGACGCGTGCCGACGTAGCTCGGCCGATGCAGCCGCCGGTCGAGCTCGTCGTAGAACGCGCGACGGTTCGGCAGCCCGGTCAACGGGTCGGTGGACGCCAGGTATTCGAGCTCTTTCTCCGCTTGTGCGACGCGCGCCCCCATTCGCGACGTGACAGCGAACGCGACCCAGATCGCCACCAACGAAGCCGCCGAGAGAAACGCCCCGTAGTGGAGCAGTTGAGCGACGACCGCATCTGTCGTGGCGACGAGCACGACTTCGCCGATTGCCTTGCCCTTGACCTGGACCTCGGATTCGACGATGACATCGGTGAGCGACCAGGGCCCCGCGTGCATGCGTGCATGCTCGAGCGTGGCTTCGCCGCGCTCGCGTTCTGTGAGTCCCGGCTTCGCGTAGCGGGCGAACACTGCTCCATTGCTCTTGAAGACTGCCACCGTTTCGACGTAAGGCACCTTGCTCAGCGAATGCAGGACTTCGCCCGCAGCCGGCTTGTCGTCGAACATCAGCGGCGCCGCGGTGTTGTCCGCCACCATCTCGGCAATCATGTTGGCGTCTTCGGTCAGGGATGTCCGCAGCGTCACGGCTTGATAGACAAGGAGTACCAGGCTCGATATGAGCAAGGCTACTCCCACGCGCAACGTCTTGATCCGTGCCATTTCGCGCGCCGGACTTGGCGTTTCGAGCTTGACGTGCTTCATGTGACATTCCTCGCAAGCCGAAGCAATTTGGAGCTCAGGCCCAGATGGCGTCGGGCTGCCTCGCTATTGTCGATATCGAAGCGCAGTTGATCGCCTTGGCGAACCAGCAGGACCACGCACGGACCCTCGGGGGCATCGGGCGTGCGCACGATGAGCAATGGCGAGTCCGTACCCAGTGCGGATTTGATCGCGGTCGATGTCGCCGGGCTGCCATCTACGATCAGTACGTCGCATCCCGCGGCAGTCGAACCTTCCGAAAGAATGCGCAGGTGCCACGTACGCGCTGCCACCTGGCGCCCTTCGAGTTTGGCGAGCGCGGCACCGAGCTCCCCCTTGTTGCTCGAGCAGACCATGAGACTCGTCGAAGCGGCACGCGTCGGAGGCCATTCGGTGAAGGCGGTGAAGTTGAAGATATAGGCTGCTTCGAGTGAAAAGAGATCGACCTGAGCATGTGCCGTCACACGCAGACAGGCTGCGATAGCAAGGATGAACACGGCGGCGGCAAGCTTTCTTCTCATGTGCGGTCCATCAGAACCCATACACGAGTTTGGCGAGGAACGTGCGGCTTTGCTGCACGATGACGCTTTGCGTGAACCCGGGACCGGCGGGATCGGTAAAGCGCCGGTCGGTGATGTTGTAAATCGAAAACGACAGGTCGGCATGCGGAATCAGCCGCGCTGTGCCGATGCTCAGATTGCCGAGACAGTAGCCGCTTGCATCGCCGGCTTGCGCCAGCCGCGACGATACGCAGCGTAGCTCGGCGCCGACTCGCGCCGAATGATGGAAGATCGGGACGAACACATTGAGCTTGGCGAGCCGTCGCGGCGAATCCTGCAAGGCCGCGCCGGTATCGCTGTTGCGGGCTCTTTGCCATGAATAGCTCGCCCGGATCGTTGCACCGCCGGCCAGCTGCTGCTCGTAGGCGAGCTCGGCGCCGTTGGCCTGGACGCGATCGACGTTCTGAAACTGGAACAGCCCGGAATCGGTGAGTACTTCGGTGATCAGGTTGCGCACGTCGTAATGAAAGACCGACAGCGTGGCATGTCCGGAGTCGCTGATCTTTCGATCGTAGATGAACTCATACGTCGTGATGTGCTCGGGTTTGAGCGCAACATTGCCAGTTTGGCCGTCCGTTCCCGGAATGGTGTAATAGAGCTCGTAAGCGTTGGGTGCGCGATAGGCACGCCCGTACACGAGCTTGAGCGTGTCGGCGGCTGTCGCTTTGAAAATCAGTGCAAGACGAGGACTCGCATTCGCACCGGATACGCTCTCCTCATCGAATCGCGCACCGGCGTTCAATGTCAATCGATCCGTAAGCTGGATCTCATCCTCCGCATAGACACCGAAAATGTTCGAACTGCGATGATCGTCGAGTATCGATTGATAGGGGTCGACGTTGTAGTTGTATTGATCGCGTCTCGCATTGCGCGTCACGCTCATGCCGACGACAATCTTATTGCGCGGCAGGCCCGTGAAAGTCGCATGGACGTCGGCGCCGTACCAGATCGCCTTGTCTCCATCGACGTTGACTACAGCGGGGGCCGTGCCGTACAGCGACGGCATGCGATAGTCATAGCGTTCCCAATAAATCTCGGACGCGACCTCGAGACTGCCCGAGAACGCATGGCGGTAGGTTGCGTTGGCGAAGGTGTGCGTATCGCTCGTACTGTCCGGCGCGTTGAAGTTGGCGCCATAGGCCGCGGTCGGCACACCTTTCGTTCGGTTGCCGTAGCCGGCACTGAATACGAAATCACGGTAGGCGAATTTGGCAAACAGATACTGCGCGCGATCGTAATCGAGTCCGTTGGCCACGCCATTGTTCTGGTCGGGCGTGTCGAACTCGCCGTAATAGAGGTCTTGCCCGCTGCGGACGTACGAAGTGGCCGACAGCAGCAGATCGGCCCCGTTGCTTCCATGCCAGCCATAGCTCGCGCGTGCGCGCTTTTCGCCGAAGCTGCCGACCGAGACAGCGGTTTGGGCGCCGCCCAATGCCGCGCCCTTTTTCGTCACTACGTTGATGACACCGAAGAGCGCGTTCGAGCCGTACACCGCCGATCCGGGGCCCGGCACATATTCGATTCGCTCGACCAGATCCATATCGAGCGGAAAGTCCGTTCCGATCGAAGCTTGATCGTAGACGGAATCGTTGAGGCGCATTCCGTCGATCAACAGCAGAAAGCGGCTGTTGTAATCGCCCGGGCGGCGAAAACCGCGCGCGCCGAGATAGTCATAAGTCCGGTCGTACGAGACATAGAGCCCGGGCAGGGAGGCGAGTGCATCGGAGAGCTTGCGCCAACCGAAGTTGCGGATATCGTCGGCGGTCAGTATGACGGCGGCCGCGGGTGCTTCCGAAACAGGTTGCTCGAAGAGGGACGCCGTACTGACCACCTTGACGTTCATGAGCGCTTCGAGCGGCATCGATGCAAGCGCGTCGGCGGTCAGCGGCGCGTCGTCGGGACTAGATTGCGGCGGCGCAGCAACGCTCTCGTTCGACCCGACGAAAATCGGTACAACGGCTAGGGCGATGCGAACGATGAACGTGATACCGCGTTTGTGTTGTCTGGGGACCATTAGAGCGAAGTCGTAAAGCCGGTGGCGCGAGTACGTGCCTCCTTCACTTAACGGCAGAGTGGAAGCGGTTCTTGAGCTTGGCAGGCGCGTTCGAAGGCGCGGCTTGGCGCCAGGAAGAGCTCGCGCGTGTCAATAGGCGGAGTCCTCAATCGACCTGGGCACGGGAAGCCGCCATCCTGGACCGGAGCCCGACGCGTGGTGGCCCGACGCACGGCCAGGCGGCGTGCGAGACTCGACGTAACGGTTGGGAGTCCTAACGAGGTCGGCCGCGGCCGGTATGGACCGGCGTGGGGAAGCGCGCGTACGAACGCCGCTTCTTGCCGTGACGGCTCAAATCAACTCGAGCTTGGAGGTGAGGTAGGTGAGTTCGATGCGATTCGCTACGCCGAAACGTTTGCGTAGCTTGCGCAGGTGGTAATCGACATTGTGTGCGCTCGTGTCCAGGCGGCGGCCGATTTCCTTGTCGGACGCGCCTTCGGCAATACCCATTAGCAATTCGCGCTCGAATGGCGTCAAACTATTCGTCGCACAGCTGCGCGAGGCCGCGGTCAATTGCGGCAAGGCAAACGCGTGGACCGACAGCGCAATCGACAACGATTGCTCGACCGTTGCGGACGTGATCCAGTCCCGCGAGCGGCGCGGTGCGGTGAAGCTCATGAAGGCGCTCAAGCGCGTGCCGGGGATGGGCATGGCGAACATCAGGCCGCTGCACATACCGTCATCGCGCATGGTGCTCAGAAAGCCGTCGACTGCTCGATCTTCCGGGGTGCCGATGCTCGATCCGATGCTTTGCTCGCGCAGATGATACAAGTCCCACACCATCGGCGCATTGGCGCGCCGCGCAGCGAGCGTGCGCGGATCGATCTCGTGATAGCCTTGCTTCACGTAGTCTCCGCGATAGGTGGGAGGCACGAACGCCTCATGCAGAAAGAGCCGCTCGGCTTGCTTGACGTTGCTCTCCAATGCGAAATAGGCAAACGTCGAAAAACCGACCAGATGCAAGAGGCCGTTGATCATGCGATTGCGCTCGGCAGCGGTGCGCGCGCTGGCCAGCGCGCCGGCGATACCGAGGGAAGGGCAAGGTTGATCGTCCGCACTCGTTTGTCGCGGGTCGTTGCACCAGATCACATCGATCGGATGTTGCTGCGAAGTGGGCGTTTCGGCCTGCTGAGCGTCCAATGAACGACGTGAGGGCGGGAACGACGACGCGTCCTCGCGCAATGCGGCGTGATGCATCGATGAGCCTCCGGTCGAGAGTCGCGTTGCGCGCCACGTAACGCGGCACGGTGGTGCCGGTCAGTGCGCGTAACTTATGGTAATGATAATCAGAAAATCGCATATCGGCACGCGAGGCGTACCCTGATGACAGATGTCGACGAATTCCCGACGCTCGTATGGTTTTCGCAGGCCGACGCGCTCGCTCATCTGCACGAGATCGACGCAAGCGCCGATGTCGACCGTGCCGCATCGGATCTGCTCGGTTGTCACGAACGCCTATTGCACATGGGGTTTCACATGCTCAATTACGGCGCGTTCGAAATGATAGGCCGACGCGTGCTGCGCATCTATTCGATGAGCGATTTAGCCGATATCTCGTTCTCTCGCCTTTATTGGAAACACCGGTTGTACGAAAGCGATCCGCGTTTTGCCGCGCTTTGGCAAAGCGGATTGCCGGCGACATGGCAGGCGGGGCAGGTCACAGCGTATGCAGAGCGGACCGGAGACTCGCGGGCGCGCATGCTTTCAAACAGCCTGCGGTCGCATGAAATGAACGCGGGATTGACGCTCGGCTTGCCGGCACCGCAGCCCGATTTGCGCGTAGCGGTCAATCTGACCTCGCGAGCGCACGAGATCGGGTGGATCAACGATCGCACCGTGGGGGGCGCATTGACGATCGCCCTGACCGTGCACCGCATCGTGCAGCCTTATATCGACGCTTGCGTCCGGCGCGCGCGGGAGCTCATGTTGAGCGCAGATCAGGCCGCGGTTCTCGAGCGGCTCGTCAAAGGGCTGTCGGATCAGGAGATCGCCACTGCAACGGCGAGTTCGCTGCACAAGGTGGCGTCCCACGTGCGGGCGTTGCAAAAGATGTTCGGCGTCGAGAACCGCGCGCAGCTCGTGTACCGCGCTGCGCGCTGGGGTTGGGAAGGTTAAGCGGCGTTTAGCGCGCCCGCGCGAGTCAAGCCGCCTGAAGCCGTCCGGCGAGATAGGCGAGCTGGCTGCGATTACGCGCGCCCAGCTTCTCGCGCAGTTGCCGCAAGTGATAGTCGACGTTGTGCACGGTCGTATCGAAGCGCGCTGCGATGGCCTTATCGGACAGCCCCGCCACGACCGCCGACAAGATCCGTTGCTGCAGCTCGGACAGCCCGTTTGTGGCTTCGCGCCTGCACATGGCCTGGATGTAGGCCGAGCAGCGTTGGTGCAACGACAGACCGAGTCCGATGGCCTGCGCGATGACGCTGTCCGTGATCCATTCGCAGTGCTCCGGCGCCCCTGCAAAAACGATGATTGCGCGCATCGGCGTTTGCGAGATCGGTAACCCGAATGCGAGGCCGCTGGCGAGGCCGTGCGCACGAAGCTCGTCGAAGTGGCGACGGACCTGCGGATCGAGGGCGTCGTTACGCGACGCGTCCAGGATCGAACGGATGTCCCAGACATGAAGCCGGCTCGAGTCGAGCGCACGCCGCATTTGCGGATCCCGGAGGAAGTAGCCGCCCTCGAGCGCCTTCGGCAACAAATCGCTCGCCAGGTAATCGCGCAGCAAATAAGCGCGCTCGGCCTGGGCCTGGGCATTGAGTTTCAATGCTGCGTAGCCAAGGCCCCTGAAGCCCACGATGTGAAGTACGCCGCGGATCATCCGGATCCGTTCCTCGGCCGTTCGCGCCGCACTGAGTTCGGCCGCGAGAAACGTCGAATCCGCCGCGCCGTCGGCGCGGGCTAACGGAGACAGCGCCGCTTCGTCGAAATACCGCGTATCGCAACGCGGCGCGATCTCCCGGAGCATCGCGGAGCCCGTCCGACGCGCCGGCGCGGGTGGGAGCGGTTCGAGATCTTCGCCTTCTTCCACTACCTCGAGGTAAGACATGCGCAATTCCTATATGGGCCGAGGCACGTCGCTTGTGGCGCCGAGCCGCAGCGCGCGAACAGCACGCGGTTGAGGCAGCTCGTCGAAGCGACTCGCCCTCATGAAAAGGATTGTATTGAGCGCGCTGGCGATGTGTAGCCCGGTATTTCGTAGTGTTTGGCACCCGGCCCCTACCAAGTCGCCATGCAATTACGGAAGTACGCGAGCAAAAATGCCGGGCGGTGCGTTCGTCGGCGCGTGTGTCAATGATACTGTGTTTTTATACAGTATCAAGTCGACGCATGGGAGTGCAGGGCGAGATATCGTTCCAGCACCCATTTGAGCGCGTCATCGAATGGCGTGCGGCGCCCGATCCCGAGCGCTTGGAGCCGACTTGCGTCGAGATGGCAGTCGCGCGGCCGCGGCGTGGAATCGACGCTCGATGCCACCGGCTCGAGGCGCGCATCGAGCCTCAGGGTGCGGGCGATTCGCACCGCGATATCGAATTTGGTCATCGGCTCGTCACCGGACCAATGGGCGCGGCCGCATACGGCGGCCCCGCTTGCCGCCCGCTCCAGCAGGCCGCGAATCACGTAAGCCACATCGCCGGTGAACGTGGGGTAGCGTGTCGCCCAGGCATCCATGCGAGCGGCGGGCGCGCCTGCCTTGGCGGATGCGACGACAGCCGGCACGAGGCTCGTCACCGCCGATTCGGTCAAGTCGGTTGTGTGGCCGAAAAGCAACGGTAGCCGAAGCATACAGCCGAAATCCGTGGCCTGCGCCAACGCACGCTCTCCCTCGAGCTTGCTGCGGCCGTAGGCGTTGAGCGGGCAGGGCGGATCGTCGACGCCATACGGTGGCCTCGTGCCGTCAAACACGTAATCGGTCGAGATCGACAAGACCCACGCATCGTGGCGCCGGCCGGCCGATGCGATCGCCCGGACCGCATCGACGTTGAGCGCGCGAGCGAGTGCCGGATCGCTTTCGCAAACATCGGGGCGCCGCTCAGCTGCCGCAATGACGACGGCGTCCGGCGATGTTCGCGCCATGAACGCGTCGATGGCCGCTGCGTCCCGGATGTCGAGGGATATCAGCGCGCCTCCCGCTCGACGATGAGCGGTGCCGATCACGCGCCAGTCCGCCCGCTCGGCCAGCGTTTCCATGACGGCCCGTCCGACCAGCCCCGAGCCACCGATAACCGCGACTGTAAACATGCGGTGCCTCAGCCCGGATCGGCGACGGTCTTTGCTTCCTGGACCGCATAGCCGGCTTCATCGATCGCGGCAGTCAGCGTCCCGATATCTGCGCTCGACGTGACCCGCACACGTCCCCCCGCAAGGTCGACGTCGACCTTTGCGGCGGCATCGATGGCCTGCACCGCTTGGGTGACAGCTGAAACGCAATGCTGGCAGCTCATGCCTTCTACATGGAATTCGATCATTCGGTGTTCCTTCGATGTAAGTGAGTTCGAAGCGCGAACGCCGTTCGTTGCCGGTCATCGTCACGCTTGCATCGAGCGTATACCTTGCCATAGTGGGAAGGTATACGCTGTCTTCACGAATCGGGAGGTATCGATGAATATCGGCGAAGCTGCGCGCGCGTCGGGCGTGAGCGCAAAAATGATCCGCTATTACGAGCAGGTCGGATTGCTCGCACCCCGGGGCCGCACCGAATCCGGTTATCGGCTTTACGGTCCGACCGAGGTGCATACGTTGCGGTTCATTCGTCAGGCGCGGCGTTTGGGTTTTCTCGTCGAAGATATCCGGAAGCTGGTGGCCCTCTGGCACGATCGATCCCGTGCAAGCTCCGAGGTCAAGGCGATCGCACTGGAACACGTCGGCGAACTGGACAGGCGCATTGCCGAACTCAAGGAAATGCGAGACGTTTTGGCTCACCTCGCGCGCCATTGTCACGGCGACGCGCGCCCCGACTGCCCGATCCTCGAGGAACTCGCGAGCGAGGATCCCGTCGCATTTCAAGAAAGCCATTCGACATTTGCCGCAAAGGTCGTGTGAGGCTTGGAAAATGACGCTCGTACGCTATTTGCACCATCCGGGTGCATTCTCGCTCAATGGGGCGACTGCCGGCACCATTCCATAGCGGAATGCACGTCATTCGTGCATTTCACTGGCGACTTTCCGTGGCCGCTATATAATCCGGGTTAACCCTTTTGCGGGAAATCCCTAGCTTCGGCAGCGGTTTCCCGGCCCCGGAGAAACGTCATGCTCGCCTATATCATCGAAAAGCTCAGCAACTGGTTCGAATCGGCCGAACGCACCCGCCGCGAAGCGTATCTCGCCTCGTCGTCCGATATCGTCGATCTCGAAAAGCGCCTGCGCGCCCTCGAAAGCAACGGCTATACGCTGTAATTGTGTAATCGCAGCAAGCAGGGCAGCGTTGAGTGCTCCCAGCTCGCCGAGCACGGTCATTACAATCGGCGTCGGCTCGAACCGGTGTTTCGCGCGTTTCCGGTAGCCGGAATGTCCGGGCCGCGCTAAGGTGTGAGCGTCGCGTACGCGTTTTGCGTCGCGCGCCTTGTGGATAGTTCTCCATGCACCTCATTTCTTTTTTCTCCGCGCCTGCGCGTTCACTCGCGGCGGCGGCCGGACTCTCGATTGCCGTTGCAGCGAGCCCCGTTCTGGCGGACTCGGACCGCGCGCCCGTCGTGCTCGATACTCAAACCGGCATCCACGACGGCAGAAGCGGCCTTGTATTGCAAAACGCTCCGCTTGCGCGCCGGGCGATGGTGCCCACGCAGCCCACGGCCACGCTGCCGGAGATGGCGCCTGAAGCCCAGCAGCCTATCGTGGTTGCACCTTACATTGAATTGCCCGGTGCGTCGGATCGGCGCGCGGTGTACCGGCCGCGCCCGGCCGCAGGGCAGTGACGCGCGCTACGACACGCGCGCTTCGATCTCGAAGCGCGCTTCGCCGTCCTCGTTCAGCACATCCTTCAGAAACGGCAACATCTCCCGCACTGACGCCGCGAGCGTATAGGGCGGATTGAGCACGAACATTCCGCTGCCGTACAGCCCGAAGCCGTCCGATGGCGGCCGGCTTACAGTCAAGCTCACATGTAGCCAGTCCGTGCTTTGCAGGCGCTTCAACTGCTCCGGGAACCGCTGCGACTCCGGGCGTACCACCTGCGGATACCAGACCGCGTACACGCCCGTGGCGAATCGGGCGAGGCTTTCCTCGAGGCACGTTATTGCGCGCGCATAGTCGCGCTTGTCTTCATAGGACGGATCGATCAGCACGAGCGCGCGCCGCGGTGCGGGCGGCAGCAGGGCCTTGATGCCTTCGAATCCGTCCCCGGCGTAGAGCATCGCGCGACGGCCCGCGTCGCGGAAGTTATGGCGCAGCACCTCGATCTCCGTGCTATGCAGTTCGAATAGGCGCATGCGGTCCTGAGGGCGCATCAAGCGCCAGGCCAGATAGGGCGAGCCGGGGTAAAGGCGCAGTTTGCCGTCGGCATTGATGGCGCTCACTTGCTCGACGTAATCGGCAAGCGCGGCTGGCAAGTCGTTGCGATTCCACAGTCGGGCTATGCCCGTTTCGAATTCGGCGGTCTTGGCCGCGTAGCCTTCGGTCAACGCATAGACGCCCGCACCGGCATGCGTATCGATGTACCAGTAGGGCTTTTCTTTTTGGCCAAGATAGCGCAGCAACTGTACGACGACAGCGTGCTTGAGGACATCGGCGTGATTGCCGGCGTGAAACGCATGGCGATAGCTGAGCATGGCAAATCGAACGAGAGTTGAACCGCGACACGAGACTCGCGCCGACAGCGTATGGGTGCGTCGCATTGCGTCCTGCAAACGGGCGCGTCATTGTACGCGAGCGATTCCCGTGCAGGTTCGAGTGCGGCGCTCGGAGTTCGAGCGGCGATCCGGCGCCGTCGAGCAAATCGCCACGCGCCGGCCGTCCCTTCATGCACAATAGCGAAGTCGATCCTGGCGCGCGAGTCGACCGGACGGCATATGCCATTCGGCCAGGTTGTCCCGCATCGTGCGTCATGGTGTCATTGTGCTCGAGTCGATGGAGATCTGAATGTCCTCGTTGAATAGCAATTTGAGCGGTAAGGCCGCGGTCGTGACAGGCGCGGCAAGCGGCATTGGCAAAAGCATCGCGCTGACGTTCGCTGCGAATGGAGCAGCCGTCGGCATTGCCGATTTGAACATCGCCGGGGCGCAGGCCGTGGTGGAGGAGATCGAAAAAGCCGGCGGCAAAGCGCTTGCGCTTGCGATGGACGTGACCGACGAAGCCGCTGTCACCCAGGGCATCGATGCAGTGGCCGAGCGGTTCGGTTCGGTCGATATTCTGGTGTCGAACGCCGGCATCCAGATCGTCAACCCAATCGAAAGCTACTCGTTCGCCGATTGGAAGAAAATGCAGGCGATCCACGTGGACGGCGCATTCCTGACAACGAAAGCGGCCCTCAAGCATATGTATCGCGACAATCGCGGCGGTGTTGTCATCTACATGGGCTCGGTCCATTCGCACGAGGCTTCGCCGCTGAAATCGGCTTACGTCGCCGCCAAGCATGCCTTGCTCGGACTGGCGCGCGTGCTGGCGAAAGAAGGCGCCCCGCACAACGTGCGCTCGCATGTGATTTGTCCTGGCTTCGTGCGTACGCCGCTCGTCGACAAGCAGATTCCCGAGCAAGCGAAGGAGCTTGGGATCAGCGAGGAGGAGGTCGTCAAGCGGGTCATGCTGGGGCAGACCGTGGACGGCGTTTTCACGACGGTCGAGGACGTCGCGCAAACCGCATTGTTCCTTGCAGCGTTCCCCAATGCGGTCCTGACGGGGCAATCGATCGTTCTCAGCCACGGTTGGCACATGCACTGAAAAAAAGGAGCCACGATGGCGGAGCACAACGCTCAGCCGTTGCACGCGCAGACGCAATCTCCGTCCCGAGAGGGACATGTGCGCGCACGGGAGCAGGAAACAGCCGAACGGCCACGCATTGCGTTGCCGCCCTACGAGACGATCGCGCTGGTTTTGCAAGGTGGCGGTGCGCTCGGCGCTTATCAGGCTGGCGTCTACGAGGCGCTGCACGAAGCCGGGGTCGTCCCGAATTGGATAGCCGGCATTTCGATCGGGGCGATCAACACCGCGATCCTTGCCGGCAACGCACCCGAGCGGCGGGTCGCGCGCTTGCGAGAATTCTGGGAAACCATTTGCCAACCGGCTTACGGGTTGCCGCTGCCGCCCGCGGTCGAACAGGCATTCTTCGATTCGACCGAGGTGGTGCGGACCGCATTCACCGCCATGCAGGCGGCCAGCGCGCTCGTTGACGGGCAAAAGGGGTTTTTCGTTCCGCGTGTGCCGCCGCCGTTGCCGTTTTCGGTCGGCACGCCCGATACGGCGAGCTGGTACGACACCGCTCCGCTGAAAGCAACGCTGGAACGTTTGTGCGATTTCGACAGGATCAATTCTGGCGAGACGCGCGTCTCGGTGGCGGCTGTCAACGTCCAGACCGGTAACTTCGCCTATTTCGACAATCAGCATACGAAGCTGCGGGCCGAGCACTTCATTGCATCGGCATCGCTGCCGCCCGGTTTTGCCGCCACGGAGATCGACGGAGAGTTTTACTGGGATGGCGGTTTGATGTCGAATACGCCGCTTTCGGAGGTCGTCCAGACAACGCCGCGCCGCGACACGCTCGCATTCCAGGTTGATCTATGGAGCGCGCGCGGCCCTGCGCCGAATACGCTCACCGATGTTCAAAGCCGCATCAAGGATATTCAGTATTCGAGCCGCACGAGGCTCGTCACGGATATGCTGCAGCACTCGCAGCGGTTCAGGCATGTGCTGCGCGAAGTACTCGCGCGCGTATCGCCCGAGCATCGGGACGATCCTTGGTGCAAGCTTGCCGAGGAGCTTGCAACTTCGCGTCGCTATAACGTATTTCAACTCGTCTATCGCGACAAGGAATTCGAGGGCAACTACAAGGACTATCAGTTCGGGCTCTCGACGATGCGGCTCCACTGGGAAAGCGGCTTGCAGGATATGCGCGCGAGCCTGGCGCAGCCCGGATGGCTGGATATGCCCGAGAACGACGCCGGCTTCGTTACACACGACATCCACCGCGACTCGCGGTGAGCTGCGCCTCCGAAGCCGTCCCCCGGGAGAGCGGGTAGCCGGTTCGGCGCTTTCGTTCAATAAAAAACGGCACGCAGCGAGCGTGCCGTTCAGCGAAGCGGGCGTTGGGCCGCCCGTGGAGGGCGCGGCCGGCAGCGCTTGGATTACTTCAACACATGAGCGATGGCATTTGCCACCGTATCGATGTTGCGCATATTGAGGGCGGCGACGCAGATGCGGCCCGTGCCGACCGCATAGATGCCGAACTCTTCGCGTAGACGATCCACCTGAGCCGCATTGAGTCCCGAATACGAGAACATGCCGCGTTGCGCATTGACGAAGCCGAAGTCTCGCGCGACGCCGGCAGCCTTCAGGCGTTCGACCAGCCCGGTGCGCATGGCGCGGATGCGATCGCGCATCTCGCCCAGTTCCGTTTCCCACGTGGCGCGCAACGCTGGCGTGGCCAGCACGCTCGCGACGATGGAGCCGCCATGCGTCGGCGGGTTCGAGTAGTTCGTGCGGATCACACGCTTCAATTGCGACAATACGCGCGCAGCCTCGTCCTTGCCCGTGGTGATGACCGACAGCGCACCGACGCGCTCGCCGTAAAGCGAAAACGACTTCGAGAAAGACGACGAAACGAATGCGTTGAGCTCAGCCTCGGCGAACAGGCGCACGGCGAATGCGTCTTCCTGGATGCCGTCACCGAAGCCTTGATAGGCGATGTCGAGAAACGGTACGAGCCCGCGTGCTTTCACGACTTCGACGACCTGCTTCCACTGTGCTTCGCTGAGATCGACGCCGGTCGGATTGTGGCAGCAGGCATGCAGCACGACGATCGTGCCTGCCGGATAGCTGTTGAGCGCATCGAGCATCGCCGGAAAATTCACGCCGTGTGTTGCGGCGTCGTAGTACGGATACGCGACGACCTCGAAGCCAGCGCTTTCGAAGAGGGCACGGTGATTTTCCCAGCTCGGATCGCTGATGGCGACCTTCGCGTTCGGTTCCACGCGCTTCAGGAAATCCGCACCGATCTTCAATGCGCCCGTACCGCCGAGTGCCTGCACCGTCACGACGCGCCCGGCCGCGATGAGCGGCGAGCTTTCGCCGAGAAGCAGCTTTTGCACGGCAGCGTCATAGACGGCGATGCCGTCGATCGGCAGGTAGCCGCGCGGCAGCGCGGCTTCGACGCGCGCTTTTTCAGCCTCGCGCACCGCGCGCAAAAGCGGAATTTTGCCTTCTTCGTTGGTATAGACACCGACGCCCAGGTTGACCTTCGTCGGGCGGGGATCGGCGTTGAAGGCTTCGTTGAGGCCGAGGATCGGATCACGGGGGGCCAGTTCGACAGCGGAAAAGAGTGACATGGTCTGTATCGGCTGAGTAGAAAAGCGGCGGCTTCGTGCATGCCGGCAGCAGTTGGCCCGGGAGTACGGGCCAGGAGCTTGAACCGACGGCGAGCGCTGAAGATCGTAATTGTAACGAATCCGGGGCCGGCGTCGGAGCCTTTTGTGCCCGGGCATGCGGCGTTTCGCCGGACGGGCGTTCGTTTTTCGCGTATATCGCGCTCGTCGGGTCGCTCCGCTGCTTGCCTATCCGTAAAACGCTAAAATAGCTTTTTTCTTCGGCGAACGATGCCCCTTTTTCCCTCATGTCCGAACATCAGCCTCATGCCGCCGATGCACTCGACGAATCGAAATTCATCGAGTTCGAGGGCTCCCCGTTCCACCTGTACCAACCGTATCCGCCGGCCGGCGACCAGCCGGAGGCGATCCGCTTGCTCGTCGAGGGCATCCACGACGGGCTGTCGTATCAGACGTTGCTGGGCGTGACGGGCTCGGGCAAGACCTTTACGATGGCCAACACGATTGCGCGGCTCGGCCGGCCCGCCATCGTCTTCGCGCCCAACAAGACGCTTGCCGCGCAGCTGTATTCGGAGTTTCGTGAGTTCTTTCCGCGCAACGCGGTGGAGTACTTCGTCTCTTACTACGACTACTACCAGCCGGAAGCGTATGTGCCGCAGCGAGACCTTTTCATCGAAAAGGATTCGTCGATCAACGAACACATCGAGCAGATGCGGCTGTCGGCCACCAAGAGCCTGATGGAACGTCGCGATGTCGTGATCGTCGCGACTGTCTCGGCCATCTACGGTATCGGCAATCCGAGCGAATACCACCAGATGATCCTGACACTGCGCACGGGCGACAAGATCGGCCAGCGCGACGTGATCGCGCGGCTGATCGCGATGCAGTACAGCCGTAACGAGGCGGACTTCCAGCGGGGCGCGTTTCGCGTACGGGGCGACACCATCGACGTCTTTCCGGCCGAGCACGCCGAGATGGCAGTACGCATCGAGCTTTTCGACGACGAGGTCGAATCGCTGCATCTGTTCGATCCGCTCACGGGACGCGTGCGCCAGAAGATCCCGCGCTTTACCGTCTATCCGTCCTCGCATTACGTGACGCCGCGCGAGACCGTCATGCGCGCAGTGGAGACGATCAAGGCGGAACTGCGCGAGCGGCTCGAATTCTTCCATCGCGAAGGCAAGCTCGTCGAAGCGCAGCGGCTCGAGCAGCGCACGCGTTTCGACCTGGAAATGCTGCACGAGCTCGGTTTTTGCAAGGGCATCGAAAACTATACGCGGCATTTCTCGGGCGCGGCGCCGGGCGAGCCGCCTCCGACGCTCGTCGACTATCTCCCGTCGGACGCGCTGATGTTTCTCGACGAATCGCACGTGTTGATCGGTCAGTTGAACGGGATGTACAACGGCGACCGCGCTCGAAAGGAAAACCTCGTCGATTACGGTTTTCGCCTGCCGTCGGCGCTCGACAATCGTCCGCTCAAGTTCCACGAATTCGAGCGCAAGATGCGCCAGGCGATGTTCGTGACCGCAACGCCCGCGGAATACGAGAGGAAAACGTCCGGGCAGGTCGTCGAACAGGTCGTGCGGCCCACGGGGCTCGTCGACCCGGCAGTGCAGGTGCGCCCCGCACGCACGCAGGTCGATGACGTGCTCTCGGAGATCAATGTCCGGGTCGCGGTGAACGAACGCGTGCTCGTCACCGTGCTGACCAAACGGATGGCCGAGCAGTTGACCGAGTTTCTGGCCGACCATGGCGTGAAAGTCCGCTACCTGCACAGCGATATCGATACGGTCGAGCGCGTCGAAATCATCCGCGACCTGCGACTTGGGACGTTCGACGTCCTCGTCGGCATCAATTTGCTGCGCGAGGGGCTCGACATTCCCGAAGTGTCGCTCGTCGCCATTCTCGATGCGGACAAGGAAGGCTTCCTGCGTGCCGAGCGCTCGCTGATCCAGACGATCGGGCGGGCGGCACGCAATGTCAACGGCTGTGCGATTCTCTACGCGGACCGCATCACGGATTCCATGCGCCGCGCGATCGACGAAACCGAGCGTCGGCGCGCGAAGCAACTGGCGCACAACGAACGCATGGGGATCACGCCGCGCGGAGTGGTCAAGCGGATCAAGGACATCATCGATGGCGTCTACAACGCCGACGACGCGCGTGCCGAGCTCAAGGAAATGCAGCAGCGCGCGAAGTTCGAGGACATGTCGGAAAAGCAGTTGGCCAAGGAAATCAAACGGCTCGAGAAGCAGATGATGGAGCACGCCAAGAATCTCGAATTCGAAAAGGCGGCGCAGGCGCGCGATCAACTCGCCGTACTCCGCGCTCGCGTATTCGGCGCGAACGTCGGGGACTCCATCGTCGGCGGCGACTGAGACGTTTCGCCGTCGTTCTTTTGTTTGTTTGTCCGACGGAACGATGCTAGACTTATGCGCAATTGATAATCGTTCGCATTCGCGTTACTTTTCGCAATGCGAACGGCGATCGGATTAAGTCGAGTCACAGTTCAGCGCGGGCGGCATGGCCCGCGGTCGTCTTTCGAAGGAGTGTAAATGCAGCGTTCTTCCTGGATGCGCGGGGGCCTGATCGTGGCTGCCGCGATGGCCGCCACGGTGGCGTCGGCCGCCGAATACCCGATTGGCAAACAAAAGATCGAGGGGGGAATGGAGATCGGCGCCGTCTATTTGCAGCCGATCACGATGGATCCGGAAGGGATGATGCGCAAGGCGTCCGATTCTGACGTCCATCTCGAGGCGGACATCCACGCGGTGAAGAACAACCCCACGGGCTTTGCCGAAGGGGATTGGATGCCCTACCTGCAGGTCAAGTACGAGCTCACGAAAGCAGGTGCGAGCTACAAGCAGACGGGCGACCTCATGCCGATGGTGGCCGATGACGGTCCGCACTATGGCGATAACGTCAAGCTCGCCGGCCCGGGCAAGTATCACCTGAAGCTCGTGGTCAATCCACCGATGCAAACGGGCCATATGGCATTCGGCCGGCATGTGGACAAGGAAACCGGCGTCGGCCCGTGGTTCAAGCCGATCACGATCGAATACGACTTCCCGTTCGCCGGTATCGGCAAGAAGGGCGGATATTGATCCGTTGACGAAGGATTGCACGTATGAAATTTCATCGTCTCAGCCTATGGCTCGCCGGCGTCGTTCTCGGGCTGGCCGGCGCCTCGGTCCATGCGGAAGACTTGCCGACATTCAAGCTCGACATGGCGGACGGCAAAGTCGAGCCGGCGCGCATCGAGGTGCCGGCGGGCAAACGCATCAAGATCGAAATCCGGAACACGGGCAAAGGCGCCGTCGAGTTCGAGAGCGTGCAGTTGCGCAAGGAAAAGGTGCTCGCACCGGGCGCGGATTCGTTCGTCGTGATCGCGCCGCTGACGCCCGGGGAGTACAAGTTCTTCGACGATTTCCATCAGAGCGCGCAGGGTGTGATCGTCGCAAAGTAGTGGGATGAGTCGAGCATTGCGCGCGGTGGACGCAACCCGCGTTTGCCGCGTGCCGGAGAAGTTTGGATGGGGCAGGTATTGTTCGTCGTATGGCGGGAAAGCGTCGAGGCGTTGCTCGTCGTCGGTATCCTCTATGCGTGGCTGAAAAACGGCGATATGTCCGCGCGTCGGTCTTTGCCGTTTCTCTGGGCCGGCGTCGGCGTGGGTGTGCTGGCGGCTGTCGCGCTGGGTGCTGCACTCGTCGGATTCAGCGAATTCCTCTCGGGCGACGCGGCTGATTACTTCCAGACGGGCATGGTGCTCGTCGCCTGCGTGCTGATCGTGCAGATGGTGCTTTGGATGAAGCGGCACGGGCGCACGTTGAAGCGCGACATGGAGCGCTCGCTGCAGACCCATACGCGCGACGGCAACGGCTGGGGCATCGCGATCCTCGTCGCGCTCGCCATTGCCCGCGAAGGCAGCGAAACGGTCATCTTTCTTTACGGCCTGGGATTCGGGCAGTCCGGACATGTCGGCGGCGCCGATGTGCTCGCGATCGTGCTCGGTCTCGCACTGGCGTTTCTCACGTTCTACTGCCTGCAATTGGGCGGCCGGTTCTTCTCGTGGCGGCATTTTTTCCGCGTTACCGAGATCATGTTGCTGCTGCTCGGTGCGGGCTTGCTGCAGACCGGTGTCGATAAGTTGATCGACAAGGAGATATTGCCGCTCGGGATCGCGCAACTGTGGAACACGTCGGCTTTGATCGACGATTCAAGCACGGTCGGCTCGCTCGTCGCCGCATTGACGGGCTACCGGGCTCATCCTTCGTTGACCAATCTCGTCGCCTACGTTTTGTATTGGGCGGTCGTCGGTTGGCTTGCGCGCCGCGCGAGCCGCATGCCGGCAACTACAGCGGGCCGCCCGGTATGAGCAGCCCCGCCGTCACGATGTCGGGTTCGAGTCGGCTCGCGCAAGTTGGCGCATGGATGCAGCGTCACGGTGCGGTCATTCGTGCGGTGCAATGGGTTGTCGTATCGATCTATGCATTCCTCATTGTCGTGCCAGCCTGCATGCCGCTGCCCGACAACACTGCTCATCTCTGGACCAATTTGACGCTTGCCGCCCAGTTCGTCTTCTGGGGGATCTGGTGGCCGTTCGTTTTGCTTTCGATGGTGATGCTCGGCCGCTTCTGGTGCGGCGTGCTCTGCCCCGAAGGCGCACTGTCGGAATTCGCGAGCAAACATGGGCGAGGACGCGCCATTCCACATTGGATGCGTTGGGGTGGCTGGCCGTTTGTCGCGTTTGGGCTCACCACGATCTACGGACAGATGGTGAGCGTCTATCAGTACCCGCGAGCGGTTTTGCTCGTACTGGGCGGCTCGACGGTGGCGGCAATCGCGATCGGTTTGCTGTATGGCCGGGAAAAGCGTGTCTGGTGCCGGTACCTGTGCCCGGTCAACGGTGTATTTGCCTTGCTTGCGCGCCTCGCTCCGTTTCATTACAAGGTCAATGAAGACGCGTGGCGGCGTTCATATAAAGCCGGCGAGCACGGTCACCGCGTGATTCCGATCAATTGCGCGCCGCTCGTTCCCTTGCGCAACATGAAAGGCGGCGCCGCATGCCATATGTGCGGTCGGTGCAGCGGGCATCGCGACGCGATTGCGCTGTCATGGCGTTCGCCGTCGCAGGAGGTCGTGGAGTTGGGGCGTGATGCCGCGAGCGGCTGGGATACCGCGCTGATTCTCTATGGCCTGCTCGGGATCGCCATCGGCGCGTTTCACTGGACGGTCAGCCCGTGGTTCGTGCAGATCAAGCAGTCGCTTGCCATGTGGCTGATCGATCGGGATATCACCTGGCCGCTCGACACCAGTGCACCGTGGTTCCTGCTGACTCACTACCCTGAACAAAACGATGTTTTCTCGTGGCTCGATGGCGCGCTCATCGTCGGCTACATTCTGGCGACTGCCGCCGTCTATGGCACCGTGCTGCTCGTCTCTTTGTCGCTTGCTACGCGCGCGCTGGGTCGGTTCGATTTCAAGCGGCTGCATCATCTGACGCAGGCGCTGATCCCCGTTGCAGGTGCCGGCGTTTTTCTGGGATTGTCCGCTACGACGCTTTCGCTGCTGCGCGCGGAGCACATTCCGCTCGAGTGGGCGCCAGGCGTCAGAATCGCCGTGCTTGCCATCGCGAATCTATGGAGTCTATGGCTCGGCTGGCGCGTGATCAGCCGTTATGCGACCACCTTCCTTGCGCGTGGAGCGGCAATGCTGCCGTATATTGCGGCGCTTGCCGTCGCCGATAGCGCCTGGTGGTTGATGTTCTGGGGTTTCGCTCGCTAGTCGAGCTGGAGCAGCGTAACGCCGCATAAAAAAAACGGCATGGCTGGCTGCGGCGGTTGCAAAAAGTGGTTGCACGAAGGGGTCTAGACTCGCGTGCAATTCCGTCGCGGCTGGCTACTGCCCAACACCTCTTGGGAGGTGGTCCCCACAATACACGGTCGTTACTTCGTCAGGATCAGCTTGCCCAGGCGCGTTGCGCGCAACTGGTACGTTTCGCCGTTATGCGCGATCAGCACATGAGTTCCTCCCTGCAGCAGCGTATCGCTGCGCACCACGCGCTGCTCGCGACGTTCGCTGCCGCTCCCATCGCTTGCTGAAGCCGTGCGCGGACCAGAAGCCGGATCGGTCCGTTCGTTTCGGCTGTGACGTGAGGCGGTTGGCATAGCGCGTCGCAAAGTCAGGGTTGTCGGGCGATTGAATTCACTCATCTGCGCATCAATGTCTCGATTCGATAAAGCAAAGTATAAATGAGAATCATTATTAATTGCAAAAAAGATTTTCATCGAGATACGGCACCGATAGCGACGTATCGATGCCGTTTGCTTACCCCACGCGTGGCTTGCCGTTAATGCAGGGCGCGCGGTTCTTTCGGGTTGCTGGCGTACTGGCGAATGAGGCGCACGGTGTCGATATCGGATTCCCGATATGCCGACTTCACGATTTCCGTCGTTTGCCTTGCGTCTTCGGTGTCAGCGGTAGGGAGGGTCGTCTCGTACTGAAAACGCAGAAAAAGCTGGGATGCGTTCGGTTGCTCGATCGTCATCGTAAGCGAGCCGCCCACGTGTGCCTGCGTCGGGAGAATGTCGTACCGCACACTTTCGTTCGGCGTCAGCGTGACGCGGTCTCGAACCGTAGCGGAGCCGTAGTGGAGTTCGCGTTCGAGCGTCAGGTCCGTTCGTGAGAGGATCGTGCAGCTATCCAATCCGATCACGAAGAGTTGCGGTTGCTCAGCACGCAACACGAGCCCCTCCCAAAGCTGCTCGCGCGTCAGCTTCTCGACGAGCGGATTGAGTGGGTCGTTGATCTGGATGAGGTGTTCGAAATTCAAGACGGGTCCTTCGCTTCAGGCGTTCATGCTCCGGTGGCATCCACGGTCGACGGGGGCACCGCGGCAAGGCCGGTATTGATGTTGATCGGACGCGTGAGGATTTTATGAACGGGGCAGGCGTTGGCGATTTGCAGAAGCCGTTCGCGTTGCTCGTCGGACAGCGGCCCCGTGAGAACGATCGTGCGATTGATCGTCGTACCTTCTTCGGTGGGCTCGAGCGAGAGCGTGACATGCACATCTTCCAGCGGCCACTGTTTGCGCTGGGCATACATCTTCAGCGTGATCGAAGTGCATGCGCCTAGACCGGACAGCAGCAGCGAGACTGGGGTGGGTGCTCGATCGCCGCCGCCGAGCGCGGCGGGTTCGTCGGCATGCCAGAGATGGACACCGTCATCGAACAAGACTTGATAGGGGGTAGGACCGATCTTTGCGTGGACGACGCGTTCGCTCATGCCTGGGCTCCGGGTTCAAGGGCGGGCTCGACGTTGCCGCGCCGATAGCCGTCGTCCGGCTGGCGCGCAGACGGTCAGCCGCACGAACGACTATTGTGACGCAATTCATCGCCGCCTGCGCGAGAGACAGCGCGCGCATGGCAATGCCCGGAGCCGGGAATCAGTGGGCGATCTGGCCCATGCGGCCCGTCTGATAGTCGACGACAGCCTGCCTGATTTCCTCCTCTGTATTCATCACGAACGGACCGTGCCGAACGATCGGCTCGTTGAGCGGTGCGCCGCCGATGAGCAGCACCTCCAGCGGCTCGTCGCCCGCGCTCAGCGTCACGCTGTCGCCGTCGTCGCCGAATACGACCATATGCTGCGCGCGCACGGCTTGCCCCGTCGGACCGAACTGCCCCACACCGGAGAGCCCATAAGCAAATACGCGGAACCCTTCCGGCACCGGATGGACGACCGAGGCGCCAGGCTGCAGCGAAAAGTGCTGATACAGGATCGGGGTGCGCGTTTCGATGGTTGCCCGCACGCCTAGCGCTTCGCCCGCGATCACTTTGACTCGTACCTTACCGTCTTGCGAAGTCGCTATCGGAATCTGCTCCGAAGGGACTTCCTGGTAGCGCGGCGCGATCATCTTGTCCTTGCGCGGCAGATTGACCCAGAGTTGGAGCCCGTGTACGCGGCCGCCGCCGGCGGCGAAGGCCGCATCGGGCATCTCGCTGTGAACGACCCCCGCGCCGGCCGTCATCCACTGAACGTCGCCCGGCTTCAGTACACCGGCATGCCCGGCCGAATCCTTGTGGCTGAAACGGCCCTCGAGCAGGTAGGTCACCGTTTCGAAACCGCGGTGCGGGTGGTCGGGCGCGCCCTTGGCCGCGCCGGGCGCGTAGTCGGTGGGCCCCATCTCGTCGAGCAGCAAAAATGGATCGAAGTCCATCAGCATGCGGGTAGGGAACGGACGATGGACGACAAACCCGCCGCCTTCCGTCGTGCGGACGGCCGGGAGCGTATATCTGATGCTGCGAGTGGCTGACATGTGGAGTGACCTCGGCGATCCCTCTCGGGCATCGCGGTTCGATTGTGTGGGCTTATTATATGGACCGGCACCCGCCATTCCAGCCACCTCCAGGGCAATGGACCGTCCCATTGATGGAACAATCAGATGCAGCTCGATTCGCACAACTTGAACGACCTGATGTATTTCGCGCGCGTCGTCGAACACGGTGGTTTCTCCGCGGCTGAGCGTGTGCTCGGTATTTCGAAATCACGCCTGTCGCGCAGAGTGGCGGAATTGGAATCGGCGGTGGGTGTGCGGTTACTGCAGCGCTCCACACGCAAGCTTGCACTGACCGAAGCGGGGCAGCTCTTTTATCAGCATTGCCGAGAGATGCTGACGCAAGCGCAAGCCGCAATGGATGCGGTTCAGGAGTTGCGGTCCTCGCCGCGCGGTACCGTACGTGTGAGCGTTCCAGTGACGGTCTCGCAGACGCTGCTGTCGGACGTCCTTCCTGAGTTCCTGCTGCGATATCCGGAAATTCGGCTATCGATCCGTGTGACCAATCGGGTGATGGATCTTTACGACGACTCCATTGATGTGGCACTGCGCGTACGTTCGGAGCCGCCCGACAACGCCAACATCGTCGCGCGACCGCTCTGGCGCACCGAGCAGATGCTCGTGGGAGCCCCGAGCCTGCTGAGCCAGCATGCGCCGCCCGTTGTTCCGGCCGATCTGGCACGCTTCGAGACGCTCGATACCCCGAGCGGGGACGGGCGCCACGTGTTCAATCTGATTTCACCCGATGGCAAGCGGCACGCGCACGAGCACGAGCCGCGCGTGGTGACGGCCGATCTCACGACGATTCGTGACGCAGTGCTGGCCGGTGTCGGTATCGCTGCGTTGCCTGTCATGATGTACGGCGCCGCCATGCGAACGGGACAGCTTTCGCCCGTGATGCCGGGGTGGACGTTGCCGGCGCCGCAACTTTTCGCGGTGTTCGTCTCGCGACAGGGCATGATTCCGGCGGTGCGGGCCTTCGTCGATTATCTCGTCGAGGTCATCGATCGGGCCGAACATCCGGGCGAATGCCCCACAAAAGAGCAGGTCCGCGCGGCGCAACGGCAAGCGTCGATGGTGGCGCCATGAGGCGGGTGCATCGCTTTTGTCATTGAAGCGCCGGCGACGATCAGTAGTTTCTATGGTGGTTCGCTTGAACCGTCCGGCAGGGAGGCCTATAGTGGAATCCCGTTCGCGCTGGCGGTCCAGTGCGGAATATGGCGGCTTCTCTCATAGCAAGCCGAATAGGGCTGAAACGCGCTGTCCGTGACGATCACGGCTGTCGCATTTGCGTGCTCCCGCTACCCCGATGGCGAGCGAGCCCGCCGCCCGAAGGCGCCGTGTGCGCATGAAAAAAGGGGCCCTCGTCGCATGATGAGGGCCTTTTTTATTGAGCGCGGAATGCGCGCTCAACGGGCGCCGTTCGGCTTGGGTGCCGTGACGAAACCGATTCTCGTCAATCCGCCCGCTTGCGCCATCGACATGACTTCGGCGACCCGCTCATACGGAACCTTCCGATCGGCTTCGAGATGCAACTCCGTTTGTGGATCGGCCTCGGCCGTCTTCCGAACTCGTTGCAACAGCGCGTCCGGCGCAACGGGCTCGTTGTTCCAGAAGAGGGCGCCGTCGGCGCGCACACTGACGCTCACATGGGCGGGACGTGGAGCCGGCGCGCTTCCCCCGGCTTGCGGGAGATCGACCGCGATTGCGCGATGAATCGCGGGAACGGCTACGAGGAACACGATGAGCAGCACGAGCATGACATCGATAAACGGTGTCATATTGATCTCGTTCATCAGATCGTCGTCGTCATCGACATCGAAGGCTTGCATGGCCATTGCCCGTCCCGTGGTCAGTTCGCGCGCGTCGCGAGGCGCAGGCTTCCCGTCCCCGTCGACGAAAGCCGCGTCCCTGTCACGAAATACGCGTGCAGGCCGTGGGCAAACCGACGCAGACCTCCGACGATCGCCTTGTTCGAGCGGGTGAGCGCGTTGTAACCGAGCACGGCCGGAATCGCAACGATTAGCCCGAACGCCGTCATGACGAGCGCTTCACCGATCGGGCCGGCTATCTGATCGATCGATGCCGCGCCGCTCGCACCGAGGGAGATCAGCGCACGATGAATGCCCCACACGGTACCGAAGAGCCCGACGAACGGCGCAGTCGATCCGATCGACGCGAGCACGCCGAGGCCGCTCTGCAGATGCCCGACACGATTGTCCATCGTGTCCTTCAAGCACCGCGAGATCCATTCGGAAACGTCGAGTTGATCGTGCAAATGGGGCTGCGTTCGCTTGTGATGATCGGCGGCTTCCTGGCCCGACAGCGCGAGCGCAAGGAAAGGGTTGTCGTGGGCGGCGCGCGCCGATGCGCCAAGCTTCTCGATGCCGCTCGTGAAATCACCGGAATGCCAGAAATCGCGCTCGGCATGCTTCGTGAGGCGGCGCAGCCGGAGCGCGCTCCATCCCTTCGCGATGATTACGCTCCACGACATCAGCGACATTGCCAGTAACGCGATCGCAATCGCGCGCGTGACGAAATCGCCCTGTGCCCAGACATGGGCTACACCGTAGCTCTGCATTGGTTTCCTCTTTTCTCGGTGACGTCAATCGCCGAACGCGAATATGAACGGCTTCGTATAGGCCACGCGGACCGGCGAGCCATTTTCCGTATAAGGACGGCAAGAACTCGCGCGCATCGCAGCAAGCGCCGCTTCGTCGAGCCGCGGGTAGCCGCTGCTCTTGGCAAGTTCGATGTTTTCGATCGTACCCGTGAGGCCGATCACGAAATTCACGTCCGCCGTGCCGGCTTCCCCGCGGCGACGCGATAACGCGGGGTAGTCCGGTTTGACGATGTTGCAGTCGACGTGACGTACGTCTTTGGGCGCGCTCATCGCGAGCGTTTCGCGCCCTGTGGCGGCCGGCGCGGGCTGAGCCGGATGGCTGGCCGCCTCGTTCGCATTGGGAGCCGCGACGACCGCAGCCGGCTCGGGCTTGTTCTGTGACGCGGCTGATGGCGCGGGCGCCGCTGGCTGGTCGGGAACGCGCGGCGACACCGTGTGCACAGGCGCTGGCGGCCGCACGCGCGGCTCGATGTGCTTTTTCACGACGGGTTGGGGTGCCGGAGCGGGCGCGGGGCTCGACCGTAATGCGCTTGGGGCGGCTGGTGCCGGTTCGGGGCTCAGCAATTGTGCGCGGATGACGGGAGATTCGATCGCGACGGGCGGGGCCGTACGCTCGCTCGCCCGCATGATCAGGGCGATCAACACGACGTGGATGATGGCAACCGCGGCCACGGTCGACACTGCGCGCATGCGCGCCGCTGGCGGCAGCGCCGATGCCGTCGAGGCCGGGACGTTCAATGGCGCGCCCATCATCAATACGGCAGTGCGCCGACTTCATGGCGCGCGCGACCCAATGGCTGGCACTTCATGCGCGAAAAATCAGGAGGGAGATACCGAGCGCCATGGCGAAACCGATAAGCAATTCCATCTCGAAGTCCTCCGACGAACACGAGCGGCTGCTGGCGGGTGACGAAACTGGCGCGCCGAACGAAAAGATAAACAGCGAAAGCAAACTGCGCAATGCTCAAGCAGCTTTGCGATCGTAAAAAGTGACTTCCATCGGATGTGCGTGCGCCGGGCGCTGCACGCCGCAGCGCGTTTCACATACCCCGCACTGTGCCATGACGTCTCGCACCGATTCCTCGCACTTGCCGCAGCACGTGGCGACACCGAACTCGAATTGCAGTTCGTCGAACGAATCGACACCTTCCGCGATGGCGGCGCGAATCTTCCGGTCCGAAACGGACTTGCAGACGCAGACAATCATGGCTCGTGCAGTAGAGAACGTTAATGCGAACTATTATCATTTCGTTCGCAACGCTTTGCAAGCCTGCGCGTTGTTTTTTTATCGGGGAAGGATGTCCTGCCCCTTTATTGGGGCAGGAAGGGCGGGACGCTGTGAACGGCTTTGCTGTTATGCCGCCTTGGGAGCGTGTCCGGCCACGCCGCGTTCGGAACCGGGCGCACCAACGGGCTGCAACTGCTCCACCGGCAGATCCAGGCTCAAGAGAGCCTGGGCCAGTTGCCGCAGATGGGCTCCGTCGCTCGTGGAGCAGAGGCGCGGCGCCGCGGGTGCGGTGCCTGGTGCAGCACGCAACCCGTGAGTATCGAGGATGCGTTCGAGCTGTCTGGCGATGGCAACGCTCGTGTCGATGAGCGTCAACCGGTCTCCGACGATTCGGCGGATGGCCGTATCGAGGAACGGGTAATGGGTGCAACCGAGGACGAGGGTATCGGCGCCCGCTTCCAGCATGGGCTCGATGTAACTCTCGAGGAGCCGCGAGAGCGCCGGCGAATCGATGTCGCAGCGTTCGATCGCCTCCACGAGGCCGTGGCCCGGTTGGCAGATGAACCGGCAATCGGCCGCGTGGCGCTCCACCAATTGGCGAAACCGCTCGCTTTTCAGCGTGACGTACGTGGCCAGGACCCCGGCCACGCGCGTCTTCGACTGCGCGGCCGCCGGTTTGATGCCGGGCTCGACGCCTACGACGGGAATGGGCAGGCGCTCGCGCAGCGCGGCGATCGACTCGGCCGTCGCCGTGTTGCAAGCGACAACGAGCGCTTTTGTACCTTGCGAAACGATCCAGTCCCCCATCGCGAGCGTGCGCTCGACGATATACGCGTGGTCGCGCTCTCCATAGGGGGCGTGACGGGAGTCTGCCACGTAGAGGAGGGACTCGCGGGGCAGCACGGTACGAACGGCCCGCAGTACGGAAAGACCGCCGAGGCCCGAATCGAAGATCCCGACGGGTGCGGCGGCCAGATCGGGAACGGTGCCCGCCGGGCTGCTTTCGAACGAAGTTGGGGTTGTCGTCATGAAAGGTGACAAAGTGACGAAGCGACGCTCGCGTAGTCCGCTACTGCTCGATCAGGATTCGATCGAACCCATTGCCGACTGTTGATAATTCTGAATGCCGAGTTTATCGATGAGATCGAGTTGCGTTTCGAGCCAATCGATATGTTCTTCCGTATCGTCGAGGATTTTTTCGAAGATGGAGCGCGAGACGTAGTCGCGAACCGATTCGCAGTAGGCGATGGCTTCCTTGCAAGTCGCCTGCGACCCTTGCTCGAGCTTCAGGTCGCACTCGAGAATCTCGCGCGTTTCCTCGCCGATGAGCAGCTTGTGCAGATCCTGCAGGTTCGGTAATCCGTCGAGCATGAAGATGCGTTCGATGAGCATGTCGGCGTGCTTCATCTCGCCGATGGATTCATCGTATTCGTGCTTGCCCAGCTTTTCGAGCCCCCAGTGCTTGTACATGCGGGCGTGCAGGAAATATTGATTGATTGCCGTCAGCTCGTTGGTCAGTTGGCGGTTCAAATAGTCGAGGACTTGCTTGTCGCCTTGCATGATCTTCCTTTGTCGTGAGGCATCTGTTTGCGAACGATAAACGCTGCTGTCCAAAATGCCAAGCCACGTGCGCGAGCGTTGGCCGATCGGACGATGTTCGGCGTGCCGCAGTGAAAAAGCCGGGCGCGGCGGCCCGGCTTCGCACGCGAGACGCCGCGGCCAGGTCGTCGCCTTAAGCCGGCACCACGGGCAGCTTACCGATCTTGGCGCGCCACTCCTTCGGGCCGGTTTCATGCACCGAGGTACCCGTGGAGTCGACCGCCACCGTGACCGGCATGTCCGTCACATCGAATTCGTAGATGGCTTCCATGCCGAGGTCTTCGAACGCCAGCACCTTCGCGCCGCGAATGGCCTTCGACACCAGATAGGCCGCTCCGCCGACTGCCATCAGATAAGCCGCCTTGTGCTTCTTGATCGCCTCGATCGCGACCGGGCCGCGCTCGGCCTTGCCGATCATCGAGATGAGACCCGTTTGCGACAGCATCGTCTCGGTGAACTTATCCATGCGCGTGGCTGTGGTCGGGCCGGCCGGGCCGACCACTTCGTCGCGGACGGGATCGACGGGCCCGACGTAGTAGATCACGCGGTTCGTGAAGTCGACCGGCAGTTTTTCGCCTTTCGCCAGCATGTCCGCAATGCGCTTGTGCGCCGCATCGCGACCGGTGAGCATCTTGCCCGACAGCAGCAGCGTTTGCCCCGGCTTCCAACTGGCGACTTCTTCTGCCGTGAGCGTATTGAGGTCGATGCGTTTGCTCGTCTCGGTGTCGGCCACCCATTGAACCTTCGGCCAGGCGTCGAGCGGGGGCGCCTCGAGCTTCGCGGCGCCGGATCCATCGAGCGTGAAGTGCGCATGACGGGTGGCCGCGCAATTCGGGATGATGGCGATGGGCTTGGATGCGGCATGCGTCGGCGCGGCCATGATTTTGACGTCGAGCACGGTCGCAAGGCCGCCGAGGCCTTGCGCGCCGATGCCGAGGGCATTGACCTTTTCGTGCAGCTCGATGCGCAGCTCTTCGATCCAGTCACGCGGGCCGCGCGCAATGATTTCCTGAATGTCGATGGGATCCATCAGCGATTCCTTCGCCATTACCATCGCTTTTTCGGCCGTGCCGCCGATGCCGATCCCGAGCATGCCGGGGGGGCACCAGCCGGCACCCATCGTCGGCACCGTCTTCAGCACCCAGTCGACGATCGAATCGGACGGATTGAGCATCGCGAACTTCGATTTGTTCTCCGAGCCGCCGCCTTTGGCCGCGACCTGCACATCGACGGTGTTGCCGGGCACGATCTCGTAATGGATCACGGCCGGCGTGTTGTCCTTCGTGTTCTTGCGCGCACCTTCCGGCGGATTGACGATCGAGGCGCGCAGCACGTTGTCGGGATTCAGATATCCGCGGCGCACGCCTTCGTTGATCATCTCCGTCACGCCCATCGTTGCCGGGCCGCTCTCGCTGCCCCAACGCACATCCATGCCGACCTTCACGAAGACGGTGACGATGCCGGTGTCCTGGCAGATCGGCCGGCGGCCTTCCGCGCACATGCGGCTGTTGGTCAGGATTTGCGCGATGGCGTCTTTCGCCGCCGGGCTGGCTTCGAGTTCATACGCGCGACCGAGTGCCTGGATGTAGTCGAGCGGATGGTAGTAGCTGATGTATTGCAGCGCATCGGCGATGCTCTGGATCAGGTCTTCCTGTTTGATGACTGTCATGGCTTGGATGCTGTGGGGGCGAGGCGGCGCGCCGGCCGCCGGGAAAACGCGAAAAAACCGCGCTATTGTACCGCGCTGTGCATTGGCCGTTCGTCTCGGAGCCGCGCACCCGCCCGGGCCCGCCGGAGCCGGCGCCAGATCAGGAGGCGACGGGCGGCGTGCGTTTCGTGCCGACGCTCGCCAGCGCAATGCCGGCGATGACGCACGCGAGAGCAAGGCCGTGCGCGAATGTCGGGCGTTCGTCCAGAAACACGATGCCGTACGCGGCAGCCGCGATGGGCAGTACGGCGCTGAAGACGCCCGCAAGGCTGCCGTGAACGTGGCGGATGCCTTTCATCCAGAGCCAGAACGAGAAGATGCTGGCGGACAGCCCATACCAGACGACGAGTACCCAGGTGTGGCTGGGCACGCTCGTGTAATCGAAGTGCGCGAGCGTATTGGCGCCGAGCGGCAACATGAGCAGGAAACCGAACAGGTGCGTGTAAGCGCAGATATCGATCGGTGCCAACGTCTGCGTGAGGCGGCGCGACAAGATCACGTACAGCGATTCGCAGCAAACGGCGCCGAGCACCATCAGGTTGCCGGCCAGCGATGCCGCAACGGGCCGCGCGGGTGCGTGTGCGCCGACTTGCGAGATATTGATGACGACGATGCCGGCAACGGCGAATGCGATCGAGACGATGGCCCGGCCCGTAGGTCTCTCACCCAGAAAAAGCCATGCGAACAGGGCGACCACGGCAGGGATCGTACTGGTGATGACTCCGGCCGCCACCGCGCTGGTACGCGCGACTCCGCTCAGCATCAGCAGCGTGAAGCCGAACGTACCGAAAAGAGCTTGAAGGAAGAGATTGAACCATTCGTCGCGCTTGACGCGGTTCATTTTGCTCACACGCAAAAGCGGCCAAAGTACGGCGAGCGCGATGACGAAACGCAGCGTGGCGAAAAGCGGGACGGGGACGAAAGCGACGATCGACTTGCCGATCCCGACATTGCTGCCGACGAGCAGCATGGCGGCAATGAGAAACCAGGCGTATCGATTCATGGGCTTCGGGGCATGGGTCAGGCTGGCATTGTATGGGCGCGACCGGGCCACGGTAAAGCAAGCGCGATGTGCGCGTGGGTCTGCTGCCCAGCAGTATTCGATCGCGAGCGCGGCGTATAGGACGGAGCGACCGGTAGGTATCACGCGAGTTGCGGCAGGGCGGGTGCAGGGAATATTCTCGGGATTGTTACGCGATACCCGGGATGGATGCGCTTCATGTTGCAGTGCCGCATCCATCGGCGCCAGCTTGCAAGCTGCCCGACCGAATGCTCGAACGACGGGCGCGCCGGCGGCGGATAGGAAATTTCATCTTGTCGATTAGGAGTTGTCGATGTCTGCGATTGAATCGGTCCTTCATGAAAGTCGCGTCTTTGCGCCGCCCCCCGAATTGGTGGCGAATGCGACGGTGTCCGGAATGGACGCGTACCGCGCGCTGATGGAGCAAGCGGAGCACGACTACGAGGGATTCTGGGCGAAGCTCGCTCGCGAGACGTTGTCGTGGCACAA
>Ga0207657_10000471_pt1 | contig 42534 bp, 41 predicted proteins | sample KBSC33metaG_FD_184316 | JGI IMG/M metagenome (GOLD analysis project Ga0207657, IMG submission 184316) | Corn rhizosphere microbial communities from Kellogg Biological Station, Michigan, USA - KBS C3-3 metaG (SPAdes) (version 2) | ecosystem: Host-associated > Plants > Roots > Rhizosphere > Soil ... | reverse complement strand
GGACGCAAGGTGTATCCGGGGTTCCTGCAGCTCGCTGGGTTCATGGCAATGAACCTCGGCGATCACCTCGTCAGCCACTGGGAGATGTTCAAGCACCTGGTCGTCGGCGACGAGGAAGGCGCGGATACGACGCGAAAATTCTATGACGAATATCGCTCGGTCTGCGACATGACGGCGGAATTCTATCTGCAGACGGTCGACGTGGTGTTCCAGCGTCACCTGCTGCCGAAAGGCAAGATGACCCACCGCGGGCGCAAGGTCGATCCGAGGGCGATCGTCGATACAGCGCTGCTCGCGATCGAAGGCGAGCGCGACGATATCTCGGGCATTGGGCAGACCAGGGCTGCGCTCGGGTTGGCGGCGAACCTGCCGGAGTCGAAGAAGCGTTATTTCATGGCGCCGGACGTCGGCCATTACGGGATCTTCAACGGCCGCAAGTGGCGCGAGAGAATCGCTCCTGTGGTCGAGGAATGGATTGCGAAGAGCTAGGCCGCCGCGGCTGCATGGCGCTTGACCACGCTGACGTGGCGAAGGCCGATGAACGAGACGATTCCCGATAGCGCCGCGACTGCTGCGCCGATGACCATCGCGATCGCATAAGGCGCCAACAATGCCTGCCCCTCTTCGGCAAGAACCGCACCGAGGAGAGAAACTCCGAACAATCCGCCCGCGCGGGAAAGAGCGCTATTGAAGCCCGAGACCATTCCGGTGTGCTCGGGATCGACCGCGATCAGCACGGTGCTAGTAAGCGGCGCGACGAGGATCGCCATGCCCAGCGCGATGAGCGCGACGGCCGGGAAGACGTGGGTCCAATAGGCCTGGTCGGACGCAACGCGAGTGGCCAACAGGAAACCACCGGCGACGATCAGCGGCCCGACGGTCAGCGGGATTCGCGGCCCGATCCGGCTGGCGAGCTTGCCCATGATCGGTGATCCCGCGCCAATCAGTATCGAGAGCGGGATCATCGCCATTCCGGCTTCCACCGGCGAGTAGCCGCCGGCCGAGATCAGGACGTAGGGCAGGAGAAGGAGGCTTGACCCGAAGGTGCCGTAGAGGAGGAAGGTCATCAGGTTGAGCGACGAGAAGCAGGAATCCTTGAAATAGCGCAGCGGGATCATGGCCTTGCCCCGGGCATGGCGCTCGCTGAGGATGAAGATCGACAGGAGGGCGATACCGATGGCGATCGCGGCCCCGGAGGCCAGCGAGAGGCTGCGGTGCGCAGACCACAAAGTCAGGCCGTAAGTCAGCCCGCCGAGGCCGAGCGTCGCGAGGATCGCGCCGGTGAGGTCGAGCGGCGCTTTTTCCTTGTCCCTCGCTTCCGGGACCTTCGCCAGCGCGACGGCGACTGCGGCGGCGGCGAACGGGAGGTTGATGTAGAAGATGCTCGGCCAGCCAACATGGTCGACGAGCCAACCGCCGATCAATGGGGCGATAGCGGCGCTGATCGCGCCCGCCGCGGCCCAGATACCCACCGCTCGCCCGCGCGCTTCGCCTTCATAGGCCGAGTTGAGGAGAGCGAGGCTGTTGGGCAGAAAAAGCGCAGCGCCCAGCCCTTGCAGCGCGCGGCCGATCAGCAGGAGTTCGAGCGAGCGGCTGAGCGCGCACAGGAGCGAAGCGAGGCCGAACAGGATGGTCCCGATCACCAGCCATTTCCGCCGACCCTGGTGATCGCCGAGGGCTCCGCCGAGCAGGATCAGGGCGGCGAGCGGAAGCGTGAAGCCGTTGACGACCCACTGGATCTCCGCGGCGCTGGCGTGAAGGCTCTGGCGCATCGCCGGAAGCGCGACATTCAGCACCGAGCCGTCGACGAAGGAAAGCGACGAGGCGCAGACCGACATGACGAGGGTCCATGTCGGGGAGGGGCGCTTCATTCGGGGCTCTTAGCCGATTAGTCGACCCTCTGTGCAATGGCGGCTTCGACCATGGTGCGCCAGGTGTCGACATCGCCGGCCGCGGCCATGGCTTGGTCGGGCTCGCGCATCGTGTGAAGCACGGCCTGCGCCTGGTTCAGATGCTCGCGCCAGGTGCGGTCGACTTCCTCTGCCGCGTGATCGTCGTCGCCGTCGGCATTGGCGCTGAGCTTGGCGCCCGCCAGGACGCGCGCGACCCGTTCCAGGACCGGACAATTGGACTCGGGCATTTCCAAACCTCCCTGCATTGCCGAATAAACCTGCCGCAGGCGTAACGGTTCAATCGCGTTTCAAAGAACCTCGAAAAGTCCGGCCGCGCCCATCCCGCCGCCGACGCACATCGTGACGACGACGTACTTTGCGCCGCGGCGCTTGCCTTCGATGAGCGCATGGCCGGTCATCCGGGCGCCGGACATTCCGTAGGGGTGGCCGATCGAGATCGCCCCGCCGTCGACATTGAGGCGGTCCTCGGGAATGCCGAGCTTCTCCTGGCAGTAGAGCACCTGCACGGCGAATGCCTCGTTGAGCTCCCACAAGCCGATATCGTCGACGGTGAGGCCGAAACGCTTCAAAAGCTTGGGCACCGCGAAGACCGGCCCAATCCCCATTTCGTCGGGCTCGGTTCCGGCGACCGCCATTCCTATATAGCGGCCGAGCGGCTCAAGCCCGCGCCTGGATGCGAGCTCCGCTTCCATGATCACGCAGGCCGATGCGCCGTCGGAGAGCTGGCTTGCATTGCCAGCGGTGATCGACGTTCCAGGCCCGAGGACGGGATTGAGCCCGTTCAGTCCTTCAAGGGTCGTGTCCGCGCGATTGCCCTCGTCCTTCTCGACGGTGATTTCGCGCTTGGAAACCTCCCCCGTTTCCTTGTTCGTGACGTTCATCGTTGTCGTGACCGGTACGACTTCGGCGTCGAAACGGCCGGCGTCCTGAGCCGCGGCGGTGCGTTGCTGCGACTTCAGCGCATATTCGTCCTGCCGATCGCGGCTGATTCCATAGCGCTGGGCAACGGTCTCGGCAGTCTGGAGCATCGGCATGTAAATGTGCTTGTGCATCGCCATCAACGACGGGTCGGGAGTGATCCGCATCTCCGGGGTCTGGACCATGCTGATGGAATCCTGACCGCCCGCCGCGACTACATCCATATTGTCGACAATGATCTGCTTGGCCGCGGTTGCGATGGCCATCAGGCCGGACGAGCATTGCCGGTCGATCGTCATTCCCGACACGGAAACGGGGCAGCCCGCGCGCAAGGCCACCTGCCGCCCGATATTCCCGAATTGGGTACCCTGGGTGAGCACCGCGCCCCAGACGACATCGTCGATTTCTCCGGGATCGATGCCCGCCCGCTCGATGGCGGGCTTGAGCGCATAGGCGCCGAGCGTCGGCCCGAGCGTGGCGTTGAAGGCGCCGCGATAGGCTTTGCCGATCGGGGTCCGGGCAGTCGAAACGATTACGGCGTCGCGGGCCATCAGGCACTCCTTCAGGTGAACAGCAAGGTCAGCCACACGGCCGACAAAGCGGGTTTGTCTTCGCCCTCTATCTCGACTGCAACGATGTGGCGCAAAAGAATTTGTCCGGGGGCCTTCGCCTCGAGCCCGTCGAGGCTGAAGCGGCCGCGGATCCTTTTACCCGAGCGGACGGGCGCAAGGAAACGAACGCGGTCGAGGCCGTAATTGACAATCATCTTCGTCGTGTCGGGGACGAAAATCGTTTCGGCCGCCATCCTCGACAGCAACGACAGGGTCAGGAAGCCGTGGGCGATGGTGCCTCCAAACGAAGTCTGCGCCGCCGCCTGGGGGTCGACATGAATGAACTGGCGGTCCTCGGTTGCGTCGGCGAAGGCGGTGATCCGTTCCTGGCCGACCATGAGCCAGCCGGAGATCCCGATCTCCTGACCCACGCGCGCTGCGATCTGCTCGAGAGTTGCGACGGGCATCAGCGCGGTCCTGCGGGGGCCGGATAGGGCATGATCATCGTTCCGTCGGGCGCGGCGGTGAAGGTGGTCTGAGTCGGATACGCGAACTCGATCCCATGGAGTGCGAAAGCGCGCACGAGTTCGACGACGATTGCCGTGCGGTCTCCCCCGAGAACATCGGCATCCACCGTCGCGCTGTCGAAGATCAGCTCGTAATCGATGCTCGACGGGCCGAGCGCGGTAACCGCGCAGCGAACGAACTTGCAGCCGCGGCGACTCTTCACCGCGCCTGCCGCGATCTCGGGGATCTGCTGCAGAAGATCGGGCGAAGTCTGGTAGATGATGTTGAAGCCGAACGTGGTCCTTCGGCTGTGCCCTTCGGCGAAATTGTGGATTTCCCTGTCGAGCAGGTTCTTGTTCGACATCACGAGCCCTTCGCCCGTCAGCGAGCGAAGGCGCGTAGTCTTGAGGCCGATGCGCTCGACCGTTCCGACGCTGTCGTCGTAGCGGATCGTGTCCCCGCGCCGGAACGGCTTGTCGAGAAGGATGGCGAGCGCCGCAAACAGATCCGAAAAGATGCCCTGGGCCGCAAGGCCGATCGCGATTCCGCCAATACCGAGGCCTGCGACCAGCGCGGTGACGTTCACTCCAAGATTGTCGAGAATAAGGATCAGCGCGATGGCGAACAGTGCAAAGCTGACTAGGATCCGGATGATCGCCATCGCGCTTCCGAGCGCGCCCTGGCCGGTTTCGCTTTCAACTCGCCGGGAGATCAGTCCGAGAATGAGCTCGCGCGCCCAGATCGCGCCTTGCAAGGCAAAGGCGATGATGAATGCGATGTCGATCAGCCGGGCGAGGCGGTGCGGCGGGTCGGCGTAAGTCGAGATCACATCCGCGGCTGCAACCGCCATGAACAGAATGGACGTCTTCGACAGGACCCGTCCGAGGACGCCTTTCCAGCTGCGCGCTTCCGGATCGCGAGCGACTGTTCGCCTGCCGATCCAGCGAAACACGAGGAGGATTCCAACGACGATCGCGGCGGCGACAAGTCCGATCACCAGTCCGAGATGGTGCGCGACGAACCAGCCGTGAATGCGATCGAGCGACATGGCTGCAGTTCATGGCCGCGGCGGCCGTTGGAAATCAAGCTGCGCGCTTGTGCGTTGCTCCTTCCTGCTCCTCGAGGAACTTGAGGAACCCGACTTCGGTCGAGGACAGCCATTTCCATTCGCGCGGGCGTTCGAGGCCGCCGAGCGGTTCGCGCGGATTTTTCTTAACCGCTTCGATCAGCGCGGGATGGACGTAGGACTTGCGACTGATCGCCGGCGTGTTGCCAAGCGCTTCGGCGACCGGCTCGACGACGGTCTGGACGCTGATCTTGCGTCTGTCCTCTTCGGCATCGAGCATTTCACCGAAGGCGATGACGCTCGCCCACCAGGTCCGGAAATGCTTGGCAGTGAAGTCGCCGTCGGCGGCCTCGCGGATATAATCGTTGACGTCCTCGGACGTGATCGGATGGGGAATGCCTTCGCCATTGATGTACTGGAATAGCGCCTGGCCCGGCAGTTCCTTGCACCGGCGGACGACACGCCCGAGCCGGCGGTCGGTAATGACGACCTCGCGCGCGATTCCGTGTTTGCCATTGAACCGCATCTTCACCTTGCCGCCGTCGGTCTTCACGTGCCGGCCAAGCAGGGTGGTCGCCCCAAAGCTGTTATTCTGGCTGGCGTAGCGCTCGTTGCCGACGCGCAGATATTCGGTGTCCAGGAGGCGGACGACAGCGGCAAGCACCTTCTCGCGAGTGAGGGTGTTCTCCTGCAGATCCTTCTCAACGCGCGTCCGTAACTTCGTCAGGGCATTTCCGAATTCCAGGAGCCCCGCGAACTTCTTCTTGTCCGCCCGGGCGCGGAAGTCGGGGTGGTAGCGATATTGCTTGCGGCCGCGCGCATCGATTCCGGTCGCCTGCAGGTGGCCATTGGCATCCTTGCAGAACCAGGCGTCGGTGTAGGCGGGGGGAAGGCCGATGGCGTTCAGCCGGTCGATCTCGTCACGGTCGGTAATCCGTTCTCCGCTGTCGTCGAAATAGGCCCAGGAGCGGCCCATCCGCTTGCGCGTGTAGCCGGGCTCATTATCTGCGCTGTGACGCAACCTTTGCTTCTTTTCCGGCATTGCTCGCCTAAGCGAGCGGCCGACGGGCCGGTTCCTCCGGAGGCATTGAAGGTAGGAAGAAATGCCGAAAATTTCAGATTCGAAAATCCTCATCATGGCGACCGACGGGTTCGAGCAGTCGGAATTGTTCGGCCCCCGCGAGATCCTGATCGATCATGGCGCCGAGGTTAAACTTGCGTCGCCTGACCTCAAGCCGATCCAGGGAACCATCCATGACGATCCCGCCGAGACGATCCGCCCGGACATGACGATCGAAGATGCGAGCGCCGATGATTTCGACGCGCTCATCCTTCCCGGCGGCGTTCGCAATCCCGATGCCCTGCGCACCGACAAGGCGGCGATCGCGCTGATTCGCGATTTCGATCGTGCGGGAAAACCCATCGCGGCGATCTGCCACGGGCCATGGCTGCTGGTGGAAGCGGATCTGGTGAGGGGCCGTACCCTCACCGGCTGGCCATCGATCCGGACCGATCTCTTCAATGCAGGCGCGAACGTCGTCGAGCAGCCCGCGGTGACGGACGGCAACATCATCACCAGCCGCAAGCCCGACGATGTCGAGGCGTTTACCGGCGCAATCATCCACGCGCTCGAATCCGTCGAGGCATCCGCCCCGGCCTAACCAGCTGGCAAGGTTTGGCGCGTAGAATCGGCGGATGGCATTCCTGACCCGGCTCTTTGTGCGCCACGATTTTCCGCTGCCCCAGTTCGACCTGGCGCCGCTCGCCTTCGAGCTGCGCAATCCGGTGGATGAGGGCGAGCTCCTCCTCGATCGTCCGTTCGTTGCGACCGACGATGGCTCGAACGTGGTTTCCCTTCGGCGTTCGGCACGAACGCCGGGGCAGTTGCGCGAATCCATCGAACGCCATCTCCGCGCCGCGCGGGATGACGATCCACTCCTTGAACAGGATGCTGTCGACGAGCTTCGTCAGGCGCTCGCCGAACTTCGCCGGTCGATCGCCTAATTTTCGACGGTCAACGCCTCGAGAGTCATCGAAATCGAGCCGTCGGCGTTCCGTTCCAGCTCGCCCGCCAAGGCAAGATCGGCAACCAGGTGACCCGGTAGAGAAAGCTCCGCGTCCTCGAGTCCGTTAACCAGGCTTGCCGCGATCTCCGCGGAGTCGGGCGCAGGGATCCGCAACCGGATTCGATGTTGCTCGCCTATAAAGGTTAATGATTGCCAATCCGTTGAACGGAACTCGGTAAGCAAAATCCTATTGCGGTTCACGCCGCCTCTCCGAAGCAATTCCCTAAGTAGCCCTGCAGCCGCGACCGACATTGCAATGCGGATCATTGGGTCGCCTCCAGATAGGCGCGGACGCGCTCGACCGTTCGTGGCCGCGGCTCTCGCCCTCTCCGAAGGTCGAAGACGAACCTGGGATCGCCGACGACGTCACGGCCGAAACGCGTCGGCGGGACACGCCGACTTCGCAAAAATTTCTCTACCTCTCTTAGCAAATACACTCTTCTTCCCCACGTGTCTGACGACTCGGCTACCCATCCAATTCCAACGCATTTCCTACTTGTCTAGGCACATGCCTACACTTATGAGGGTCGCATGGCCTCTGATCCCCGGTCCGTCCTCGAGCGTCTGTGTTCTGAGCGCGGGGAGGATTTCGCCGGTCTCTCGCGGATGCTCGGGCGCAATCCCGCCTACATCCAGCAGTACGTCCGTCGGGGTGTCCCGAAGAAGCTCAAGGAGACGGAGCGAAAGAAGCTCGCGCGGTTCTTCGACATTCCGGAATCCCTGCTCGGCGGGCCGCCCGAGATGGACAAGGCCGCGGCGGGACTGGTTCCGGTCAAGCGCACCTTTGTCCGCGCGTCGGCAGGCCCTGGCGCCTTTGCCGGAGAGGAGAGGGGCAAGCCCTATTTCGCCTTCGACGAGCGGTGGCTTCGAACGCTGACCGGCTCAGCCTCTTCAAAGCTGTCGATCATCCGCGTCGAAGGCGACTCGATGGCACCGACGCTAAGCGCGGGCGACGATATTCTCGTCGACCTCGGCGATTGCATGGAGCGGTTGCGCGACGGCATTTACGTCCTTCGCGCGGACGATGTGCTGGTTGTGAAACGCCTTGCCATCCATCCGACCGGACGGCGAGTGACCGTTCAGTCCGACAATCCGGCCTACCCCGACTGGCCGGACTGCGACATCGATGCGGTCCACTGCATTGGGCGGGTCATCTGGGCGGGGCGAAAACTCGCCTGATTATCCGCGGCGGCGGTCGACCAGCCAGACGACCACGGCGATCGCGATTCCGACCCCCATACCGATCAGCGTGCCGCCAAGCGGGTCGCGCATCGACACCCCGCCCAGGAAGCCGAGCAGGATCGCGATCATCAGGAAACAGCCGCCGGCATGGGTCGTCTTGCTCTGCATGGCGGGCGCCATGGCAGAGGCAGACGCCAAGCGCCAGCCGAGTCAGGCGGGGAAGGCCATCTTCTTCATCAGGGCCGCGAATCGGGGATCGGAGCGGAGCGGATCCAGGAACGGATCGGTCTTCATGCTTACCAGTCCGGCGTCCTTTATCTCGTACGCGTGCTCGAGGCTCGCCAACGCGCGGTCTTTGTCGCCAAGCTGCGCGTAGATTTCGCCCTGCTGGAACGACGCGGCTTCGCCAAAAATTTGTTGCAAGCGTTCTAGCTTCGCTTGCGCGCCGGCCCCGTCTCCGGACCTGGCGGAAAGCAGGGCATCGCCAGTAAGCCGTCGCCAAAAATCGGGCTCCTGATGATCGACGTACGTTCGCGCCTCGTCAAACTTGCGCAGCAAGATCAGCGCTTCGCCGACGGTGCCCCAGCTGTTGAACTTCGCAGGAGACTTGCGCTGCAGTTGTTGCGCATAATCAACGGATTCGCGGTAGCGTCGCGCGCTGTACAGGACGAATATCCGGTTGTTGTATGGACCAGGATTGAGTGGGTCGAGTTCGATTGCTTGCTGAGAGAGATCGAGAGCGGTCCTCGAATCTCCAAGGACGCTCGTCAGCGAGCTATAATCGGAAATCGCCGCTGCATCTCCCGGCGCAAACTCGGCCGCCCGCTTCACTTCCTCGTAAGCTGGCCCAAATTGCAGGTTGCTCGAATAGACCAACGAAAGAGCTGCATGCGCTATTCCAAGTTTTGGTGCGATCTTGAGTGCGATGTTCGCGAGGCGGAGGGCCTCGGCGCGATCGCGCCCTAGCTGTGCCCGGTCCTTGTCGTAGGCGTTGGCGTAGGAGTCCAGCACGAGCGATTTCAGCGCGTATGCGTCCGCGTATCGCGGATCGAGCCTGATGGCGGCGTCCAGCAGCTCAAAAGCTTCTCGATAGTCCGCTTCCGTACCGGTAGCGCGAGTCTTTGCTAGATCGCGGACTTGAAAAAAGAGCCGCTGCGCTTCGGCATTCTGCGTCCCGCCAATCTGCGTCGCCGCTTTTGCGACGCTGCCGAGCGCAGCGCTGAGAGCGCTGGCAACATTTTGCGCGATGTCCGTCTGGATCTTGATAGCGTCGCCCGGCGAGCGATCATAATCCTGCGACCACCGGTCGGCTCCCGTGCGGCCGTCCACCAGCTCGGCCGTTACGCGAATCGTGGACAGTGACTGGCGCACCGTGCCGGTCAGGATGTTGGCGACATTGAGCTTTTTCGCCGCCGTTGGTGCGTCATCGCTACGCACGGCTTCGGACGAAGTGCGGCCGATGACCGTAAGTCCGCTGAGGCGGGCAAGTGTGGTGCGGATTTCTTCAGCGATGCCGTCGGCAAAATAGGCATCGCTCGGGTCATTGCTTAGGTTCGCGAAAGGAAGGACGGCGATGCTTCCGGAAGCCGCAGCGGCGGAAGGCTTGAACAGCTCCCACGCCCCGACGCCGATGACCGCCGCGGTCGCGACTGCGCCGCCGGCAATGACTGCCCGGCGGTCGATTCCCCCTTTGCTCGATTCGGCGACGGGTGCACCGGAGGGCCCGACAATCCGCTGAACCGCTCCGAGCACGGCCTTGTAGCGTGCGTCCGAGCGGTCGCCTTTCCAGCCCTTGAGCGAAGTAGCCTGGCTTTCGCCGAAGCCGAGCGGCGGGTCGACCGCATCGATCAGGACCGGCACATAGACGTGCCTGCGCTGCGCTCTCGAGGCTTCGTCGCGGACGAAATGTCCCTCGCGGCCGACCGATCCCTTGCTCCATGCGACGAGGACGCATCGCGCCTGGTCGAGCTCCCGTTCGATGGTCTGCCGCCATTCATCCCCGGTCCCGATATGCTCGTCCCACCAGACGGAATAGCCGTCGGCCTGGAGCGCCTGGACGAGAGGCTGAACACGGCGCCGGTCTTCCGCTTTGTAGGAGATGAAGACGTCGGACATCAGGCGGGAAAGTTCATCTTTGCGAGTAGCGCCGAGTAGCGGGGATCGGAACGGATCGGGCTCAGCCAGCGGTCGCTTTTCATGTAGGCGAGCCCGGGATCGTGGAACGTCCACGCACGATCGAGCGACGCAAAGGCTTCGTCTTTCTCCCCGCGCTGGGCGTGGATGTCCGCATATTGGTAATGCGCCGCATCGCCGTTGATCTGCTGCGCCCGGCGTAGTGCGGCGTCCGAGGCCGAACGGTTCCCCTGGCGCTCGAACAGGATGGATTCGCCGAGGAGTCGGAAAAGATAGTCGCTCGGCAACTTCTTGAATTCCGCCAAGGCTTCATCGGGCTTTCGCTCTTCCAGCAATGACGAGCCCAGGAATGCCCGATCGAGCAGGAGATTCGGCGCTAGCTGCAACGCCTTGCGATAGGCGTTTTCCGCCTGCGAAAAACGTCCTGAATTGAACTGCGCGCTTGCTTCACTTCCATAGCCTGCGGGGTTCAGGGGGTCTCGATTTTGTACCTGTCGCGCGACGTCGATGGCGGCGTCCGGTCGTCCGAGGACGGCGAGAAACCCGGCATAAGCGAGAAGGTCATCGACGTCGCCACCGGCAAGGGAATGACCGCGTTCATATTCAATTGCAGCTCGGCCGATGTCGAGCTGAGAGAGCAGGATATAGGCCAGGGTCATGTGCCCGGCGGGCAGGTTTGGAGCGAGCGAAATCGCCTGTCGAGCCACTGCTTCGGACTGCTTGAACCCGCTCGCGAAGCCGCCGCCCGCGGAGGTGTAGTAGCCAAAGAGATTGGCCAGGGCCCGCGCCTTCATCGCATAGGCGTCGGCGAATTTCGGATCGAGCGCGATGGCCGAATCCAGAAGCCCGATTGCCGTACGGACGCTGTTCTCGCTGTCGTCGGCGTGGATCTGGGCCTTGGCTTTCAGGTAGAGCTTTTGCGCTGCGGGATTGCTTGTGCCGCCGACGCTGATCGCGGAGCGGACAGCCTCTCCCAGGGTCGCGCTGAGCGCAGAAGCCACATTCTCCGCAATGTCGGTCTGGATCTTGATCGCGTCGCCTGGCGAGCGGTCATAGTCCTGCGACCATTTGTCGAGCCCGGTGCGGCCGTCGATGAGCTCGGCGCTCACGCGGATGGTCGAGGGCGACTGGCGTACGCTGCCGGTCAGGATGTTCGTTACGTCGAGCTTCTTCGCAGCGGTCTGTGCGTCGTCGTTGCGGACGGCTTCGGACGAGGTGCTACCCGCCACTTTCAATCCGGCGATCCGGGTCAGGGCGCTGCGGATTTCTTCGGCAACTCCGTCGGAAAAATAGGCCTGCGCCGGATCGCCGCTCAAGTTCGAGAATGGGAGGACGGCAATGCTTCCCGAAGCGGAGGCTGCGGAGGGCCTCAGAAATTCCCACAGACCGACGCCCGCGACTGCGACCGTTGCGGCGGCGCCGCCCATCATCACCGAACGGCGGTCGACTCGCGCGGCAACGGTCCGACGAGCGCGCGGACGGGCTTTTCCCCCGATGTTTCGCCTTACCGCCGCAAGCACCGCCTGATAGCGGGGATCGGAGCAGTCGCCGTGCCAGCCGACCAGCGGCAGCGCCTGGGTCTCGCCGAAGCCGAGCGGCAAGTGGACCTTGTCGATCAGGACCGGCACGTAGACATGCCGCTGCTGGGCACGCGTCGCTTCGTCCTGCACGAACGTCCCTAGCTCGCCGACCGAGCGCTTGCTCCAGGCGACGATTACGCATTTCGCAGTGTTGAGTTCGGCCTCGATCGCGTGGCGCCAGGTGGCGCCGCCGCCGATCTGCTCATCCCACCAGACGGAATAGCCCTCGGATTCGAGAGCATCGACGAGCGACTTCACTCGTCGCCGGTCCTCCGCCTTGTACGAGACGAACACGTCGCTCATGTGCAGAGCCCCCGCTCTCGGCGTGCAGCTTATGTTGGATAGCAACGCGGCGCAATCGCCAGTCTGTCTTGGTCAACGATCCGTTGACGATGATTGTCCGCAGTCCGGAAACAGGTCCTGGCTTAACGATGGCGATATGGATTCCCCGTTTATCTCCGGACGGCCGGCTCTCGTCGACGCCGCGGACCTGATCGAACGCTTCGGCGACGATGCCGGGCTCGAGGCCGCCGTTCGCGCGGAACAGAGCCGCGATGCCGGCAATGTCCTGCGGTTCTGCCACTGGCGGCAGATCGAGCGCGTCATTGTGACGCTGAGCAGCGACGAAGTGCGCGGAACCATTCACTAAATCTGCCGGCTGGTCTGGCGTGGTTCATGCGCGGCCTTTAGTCTGATGCAATGAGAGTGTGGGGTGAACGGGCAAGCGGGCCGCTTGCCTGCGATCGGGACCTGTTCACGGTGGGTGTCGCCAGTCGGCTGCTTTGCGCCGTCGGGATGGCCGCGCTCGCCTGCGCTCCAGCCTTCGCCCAACAGCCGGCTTCCCAGACCGCTCAGCCGCCAGACTCCGCCGATATCGACCCCTCGGCGCCGCTTGCGCCGATGCCGGACATCGGCGTTCCCTGGCCGGATCTCAGCAAGGCGCCGCCGGAGACGCCAAGCCCGGGAGAGCCGGCTTTGGGAACCGCGATCACCGATACGGGCGCCGAACGGAATTATTCCATCGCGATCGACGGCCTGGAGCGGATCGGCAACGCACACGAACTGGTCGAGACTTTCGAGAAGCAGTCGGCGCTGTACGAGGACCGCAAGGATGAGGCGAACGTCGCCCAGATCCAGCGCCGTTCCGAGGACGATTCCGAGTTGCTTGCCGAGCTTCTCCGCTCTCAAGGTTATTATGACGCGGTCGTGGAGCCGGATATCCAGGTGGACGGCTCGATTTTGCGAGTGACGCTGCAAGCTGACGCGGGTGATCAGTATACTTTTCAGTCGGTCGAATTTCCGGGCCTCGATGCCGCCGGTCCGGAAGCGGAAAAGCTTCGCAGCGCGTTCGCGGTGAAAGCGGGTGACGCCGTCGTAGCGACGGATGTGATCGCGGCCGGCCTGGCGCTCAAAGTCGCGCTTGGCGAGGAGGGTTTCGCACTCGCCAAGGTCGGCGAGCAGCAGATCGTGGTGGATCACCGAACCCATCTCGCAAGCCTTGTGCTTCCGGTCGAGCCCGGGCCGGTCGCTCGCTTCGGCGCCATCCACGCCAGCGGGAATCCGCCGTTCAGCGCCGAGCATCTGCAGCATATGGCGCGTTGGCGCCCGGGCCAGAAGTTCGAGCGCGACAAAGTCGACGACCTCCGGCGCGCGCTGATTGCGACCGGTCTCGTGGCTACGGCGCAGGTCGACGTCGTGCCGGTCGCCGATCACGGGATCGTCGATCTGGACGTCAAGCTCACTCCCGCGCCGCGGCACACGATCGCGGGCGAGCTCGGCTACGGAACGGGCGAGGGCGCCAAGCTCGATCTCAGCTGGCAGGACCGGAACTTCATCAATCCGGAGGGCGGCCTGACGCTGCGTGGAATCGCGGGCACGCGCGAACAGCTTGGGAGCGTGGAGTTCCGGCGGAATAATTGGGGCGCGCGCGACCGCGTGCTCGACGTGCAGCTGTCGGCCAGCCACAGCAAGTTCAACGCCTACGAAGCCCGGACGATTCGCTTCCTCGGGAGTATCGAGCGGCAGAGCAACATCATTTGGCGCAAGCGCTGGACATGGGGTGTCGGAGCCGAGCTTCTCGCAACGGACGAGCGCGGCGTGTTCCTCGATCCGACCATCAAGGAAACGCGAACCTTCCTGATTGCGGCGCTGCCGTTGGGCGTCGCCTATGACGCCAGCAACGACCTGCTCGACCCGACGCGCGGGTTTCGCCTCTCGCTGCACCTCAGTCCGGAAATCAGCGCGAAGGGCATTTCCTTCGCTTATGCCCGTGCCCAGGTCGACGGCAGCGCTTATTACCCGATCGCGTCCAATACCGTGCTCGCCGGGCGGGTCCGGTTCGGAAAAATCCTCGGCGCCGACGCTCCGTCGATCGCGCCCTCGCGCAGGTTCTACGCGGGCGGAGGGAGTTCCGTTCGAGGCTATGGGTACCAGCGGATCGGACCGATCGACTTCGAGAATGATCCGGTCGGCGGATCGACGCTGACCGAATTCTCCCTCGAGGCACGCTTCCGGCTCAAGGCGCTCGGCGGCAATTTCGGGGTGGTGCCGTTCTTCGACGGAGGCCAGCTGACAAACGACGTCGTTCCAGGGTTCAACGACTGGCAGTTCGGCGCCGGGCTGGGCGTCCGTTATTATTCGAGCTTCGGCCCCATCCGGATCGATATCGGCACGCCGCTCAACCCGCGCCGCGGTGATGGCCGGATCGCGGTCGCGGTGTCGCTTGGGCAGGCGTTCTGATGGCCGAGGCGGCGGTCGTCGAAAGCGGCGGCGATCGCCCGCCTTACCGGCTCAAGCCCGACTGGCCGCGCCGGCTCCTTCGGGAGTTGCTGGCTCTTCTGCTCGGTCTCGCTTTCCTGCTGGCGATCGGCCTTGCCATTCTCGATACGGCGCCTGGCCATCGCTGGATCGTCGACCGGATCGCAGGGATTGAGACCTCGTCCGGTCTCCGCTTTCGGGTCGGTCGAATCGAAGGTTCGGTTTTCGGCGAATCCAAGCTCAGGAACGTCGTCATCCTCGACCAGCACGGCGCTTTTTTCAGCTCGCCGGAGATCGACCTCGACTGGACGCCTGGCGCCTGGTTCTACAATAAGCTCGACATTGAGCGACTGCATGCGGACCGGGCTACGCTCGCCCGGCTGCCCGCATTGAAGCCGAGCAGGAAGAAGGGCCCGATCCTCCCGGGCTTCGACATCCGCATCGGCAAGCTGTCGATCGATCGGCTGGACATCGGCAAGGCGGTCGCTGGAACTGCGCGGGTCGGGCGGCTTGAGGGAAGCGCCGATGTTCGCTCGGGCCGAGCGATCGTCGAGCTCAATGCGGCGATCGACGGGTCGGACCGTCTGCTTCTCAACCTCGACGCCGAGCCGGACGGCAATCGCTTCGATCTCGAGCTTCGCGCCCATTCGATCGACGGCGGAGTTATCCCGGCGCTGCTCGGTTCGAAGCGGTCGCTCGACGCCGTCATCACCGGCGACGGCAGCTGGACGCGCTGGAACGGCCGCGCGGGGCTGAACCTGTCAGGTCGGCCCACGGCTCGCCTGGCGCTGGCGGCGGCGGACGGGCGGTTCGACCTCTCCGGTGCGATGAATCCCTCCCAGTTCCTTCACGGACGACTGATGCGCCTGACCGCGCCGGTCGTCCGCGTGCACGGCTCGGCGCGCCTCAAAGACCGGATTCTCGACGGCCAGCTGGCGTTGGGCTCCGGCTCATTGAGAGCCGTTGCGAGCGGAGGGCTGGACCTTGCAAACAATCGCTTCCGCACCGTTCGCGTCGGTCTGGACCTGCTGAAACCGAATGCGCTGTTCACCAACATGACCGGGCGCAACGTCCGGATGCTGGTGACGCTCGACGGACCATTCGGAACCGCGACTTACGCTTACCGTCTAACCTCGCCCGGAGTGAAGTTCGACCAGACGGGGTTCACGGACGTCCTCGCCGACGGCAGAGGCCAGCTTTCTCCCTGGCCGATGCAGGTCCCGCTCCATCTGCAAGCGAAGGCGATTACGGGAGTCGGCGACACCGCCAGCGCGATCCTCGCCAATGCCAGGCTGGACGGGATGCTGACGATCACACCCAAGCTGGTTCGGGGCGACAACATCCAGCTCCGGAGCGCGCAACTCAACGGCAAGGTCTCGCTACTCATCGATCTCGTCACCGGCAATTTCCAGATCCTGTTGTCGGGCGGGATGCACCGTTACTTCATCGATGGCGTGGGGATCGTCGATGTGCTGACCGATCTTCGCGTCGTCCCTGGTCCCAACGGTCACGGGACCGTGGTGACCGGGACGGCCAGGGCGTGGGTCCGCCGGCTCGACAACAGCTTCTTCCAGAGCCTCACCGGAGGCCTTCCGCGGATCGAGACGAACCTCACGCGGACTCCCGACGGCATCCTGCATCTATCCAACTTACAGCTTTATTCGCCGAAGTTGCGGCTGGCCGGCGAGGGCTATCGCAACCGCGACGGGACCTTCCACATCGTCGCAAGCGGACGGCAGGCGACCTACGGGCCGGTCCGGATGATCCTGGACGGAAATATCGCCCGGCCGCGCGTCCAGCTGTTGCTCGACCGGCCGAACGACACGCTTGGGCTGAAGGACGTCCGGGTGGCGCTCGACCCGACCGCCGCGGGATATAATTACCGGGCAAGCGGCGGCTCCCGTCTCGGTCCCTTCACAAGCAACGGTCAGATCCTGATGCCGCATGGCGCGCGGACGGTGATCGCAATCGCCTCATTGGACGTGAACGGAGCCCATGCGAGCGGCACCCTGCGCGCCGATCCGGGGGGCTTCACCGGTTTGCTCGACGTTGCGGGTGGGGGGGTCAACGGGCAGCTGGCGTTTGCGCCGGTGGGCCAGGCGCAGAAGATCGAGATGCACCTGACGGCCGACAAGGCGAGCTTCCCGGGCGCGCTTGCGGTTCGGAGCGGACGCCTGGACGGCACCGTGATTCTCGCCGAAGGGCGAACGACGCTGACCGGCGTTGTCAACGCGCGCGGTGTGGAGATGAACGGGATCAGCATTGCCCGGCTTACGGCCAATGCGAATCTCGTCAACGGCAGCGGACAGGTGCGGGCTGCCTTCGCCGGCCGCCGCGGGGCCGAGTTTCAGTTCACCACGCTGGCCGAAATTTCACCGGACCAGATTCGCCTCACCGGCCGAGGCTCCGTCGACCGGAAGCCGCTGATGCTCGAGCAGGCGGCGGTTCTGACAAAGGCCGGTGACGGATGGGCGCTTGCTCCTACGCGCGTGGCCTTTGCCGGCGGGCAGGCGATCGTCTCCGGCAACAGCGGTTCGCGCCCGGCCGTGAGCGCGCAGCTTCAGTCGGTGCCGCTGAGCGTGCTCAACATCGCATGGCCCAACCTTGACCTCGGCGGGCGGGCCAGCGGTTCACTCGAATATGCCTGGAAGGGAAGCCGCTCGGGCAAGCTCGACCTGACGATTCGGGGCCTCAGCCGGTCCGGGCTGGTGCTCGCGTCACAGCCGATCGATGTCGGGATCGCCGCCGTCCTGACCGAAGACAAGGCCGGAATGCGCGCGGTTGCTGTCAGCAACGGCCAGACCATCGGGCGCGCGCAGGCGCGGCTTGCGCCGCTCGGTTCCGGGCCGGTGATGACGGCGCTGATGAACGCGCCGATCTTCGCACAGCTTCGCTACCAGGGTCCGGCGGATACGTTGTGGCGCCTGTCGGGGATCGAAATCTTCGACCTCACCGGGCCGGCTGCAATCGGGGCCGACATCGGCGGCACCCTGGCGAACCCGACCGTTCGCGGCGCGCTGAAGGCTGACAACGCCCGGCTGGAAAGCTCGGTGACCGGCACCGTGATCACCAACCTTGTGGCGCAAGGGCGCTTCGAGGGCCCGAGACTCGTGTTCAGCAGGCTCGGCGGCCAGACCCCGGGTGGCGGCACGATTTCCGGGTCGGGCAACGTCACCTTCGCCGAAGGCAAGACCCTGCTCGACCTGTCATTCAACGCATCGCAGGCGCAACTCCTCAATCGCGACGACGTCGCCGCCAAGGTCACCGGACCCCTGCAGGTCCGCTCCAGCGCAAGTGGCGGCGGCACGATTTCGGGCAAGCTTCATCTCGACAGCGGGCGCTTCACGCTCGGCCAGGCGAGTAGCGCTGCCGCGGTCCCGCAGCTGAATGTCGTTCACGCCGGCCTCGACGAAACCGACGTGATCGAGCCCGAGCAGCTTCACCCGTGGAAGCTCGACATGAGCCTGGCCGGCGGGAGCCTGCAAGTGCGTGGCCTGGGGATAAGAAGCACCTGGACGACCGACCTCCATGTCGGCGGCTTCGCCGATTCGCCGGCTTTCACCGGCCGTGCCGATCTCCTTCGCGGAGACTATGAGTTCGCGGGACGAACATTCCGCCTGGATCGTGGAATCATCCGCTTCAGGGGGGAGAGTCCGCCCAACCCGTTGCTCGATATCCGCGCCCTTGCCCAGGTGCAGGGGCTCGACGCCACCGTGCTGGTGCAGGGCACCGGCCTTCATCCCGAAATCAGTTTCGCCTCGAACCCGCCGCTTCCACAGGACGAACTGCTGTCGCGAATCCTGTTCGGCACGTCGATCACCAACCTGTCGGCACCCGAAGCTCTCCAGCTTGCCTCGGCGGTCGCCGCCCTGAATTCCGGCACCGGCAGCCTCGATCCGATCAATGCGCTTCGAAGGGCGGTAGGACTCGATCGGCTGCGCGTGCTTCCGGCCGATATCTCGACGGGGCAGAAAACGGCGATTGCCGCGGGCAAATATATCGGCCGCAAGCTCTATGTCGAAGTCATCACCGACGGGCACGAATATTCTGCGACCCGCGTCGAATATGAAATCACGCGGTGGCTGTCTGTCCTGTCGACGGTGTCCACCATCGGACGCGCCCAGGCGAGCGTGAGGGTGTCGAAGGATTATTGACGCGCGCCCGCACGGTTGCGACGAGGGTGCAAAGGGGAGGGGACCACCGCCGCATGAAAAACTGGAACGTTCGCAAGACCATCGTCGCTCGCGAAGACATGGCGCCCGAGCATCGGCTGACACCGACGCTGTCGTGGCCGCATTTGATCGCCCTAGGTGTCGGTGCAATCGTTGGAACCGGTATCCTGACACTGACCGGCGTCGGCGCGGCCAAGGCCGGACCGGCGGTGATCCTGAGTTTCGCCATCGCCGGCCTGATCTGCGCGTTCGCCGCACTGGCCTATGCGGAAATGGCGACCATGTATCCGGCCGCCGGCAGCGCCTACACGTATAGCTATGTCGTCTATGGCGAGCTCATCGCCTGGGTCGTCGGCTGGTCGCTGATCCTCGAATATAGCCTGGTGGTCAGCGCGGTCGCGGTCGGCTGGTCGGGCTACGCCACGGGTTTCCTGATAAGCATAGGCGCGGGCTTGCCCTCGGCGATTATCCAGGGGCCGGAGCTCGGCGGGATCGTGAACCTGCCCGCGATCGCGGTCATCGTCGCGGTTGCGGCAATGCTCATTTACGGCACCCGCGAGAGTGCCAACGTCAACGCCTTCCTCGTGGTTGTGAAGCTTCTCGCGCTGGCCTTGTTCGTGGTCGTTTGCCTGCCGTTCTTCGATATTGGCAACTTCCACCCTTTCATGCCTTATGGCTTCCCGCGCAGCGGGGCGTCGGGATCGGAAGTCGGCGTGATGGCCGCCGCTGCGATCATCTTCTTCGCTTTCTACGGTTTCGATGCGATCGCGACCGCGGCCGAGGAAACCAAGAACCCGGAACGTGACCTCGGGATCGGAATCATCGGGTCGATGATCCTGTGTATCGTCATCTACATGGCGGTCGCCGCGGCGGCGATCGGGGCGCTCGCCTACACCCGATTCGCCAACAGCCCGGAACCGCTGGCGCTGATCCTTCGCGAGATCGGGAAGCCGTGGGCGGCTAGCATCCTTGGCGCTGCGGCGGTGATTGCTCTCCCGACCGTGATCCTCGCCTTCTTCTACGGCCAGAGCCGGATCTTCTTCACGATGGCACGAGATGGCCTTCTTCCGACGAGTCTCGCCCGAGTGTCGAGCCGGGGTACGCCGGTGCGGATCACCATCTTCACCGCGATCGTGGTTGCCGTGATCGCGGGCATATTCCCCTTGGAGGAGATTGCGGCGCTCGCCAACGCGGGGACGCTGACCGCTTTCATCGCGGTTTCCGCCTGCATGCTCGCGATGCGGAAGAGGGAGCCGAACGCTCCCCGCAAATTCACCGCGCCCGCCCCGTGGGTCGTCGGGACGATCGCGATCCTTGGCTGCGCCTATTTGTTCTGGAGCCTGCCGATCAAGACACGCGAATATTTCGTGATCTGGAACGCCATCGGGTTGGTGGTCTACTGGCTCTACGGCTCGCCGCGGGCCGAGAAGGCACGCGCGGCGGCCGCAGGTTAGGGGCTAGCTGCTGTAATACATGTCGAACTCGACGGGGCTCGGCGTGGTTTCCCAGCGCATCACCTCTTCCCACTTGAGCTCGATGTAGGCGTCGATCTGGTCGTCGCTGAAGACGTCGCCCTTGGTCAGGAAGGCGCGATCGTTCTGGAGGTTGACGAGCGCTTCGCGGAGGCTTCCGCAGACGGTCGGGACGTCGACCAGTTCCTGCGGCGGAAGGTCGTAGAGGTTCTTGTCCATCGGGTCCCCCGGATGGATTCGGTTCTGGATCCCGTCGAGACCGGCCATCAGCAGCGCCGCGTAGGCGAGGTAGGGATTGGCCAACGCGTCCGGGAAACGGAACTCGACGCGCTTCGACTTCTCTCCGGCGCCGTATGGAATCCGGCAGCTCGCCGAACGGTTGCGGCTCGAATAAGCGAGAAGCACCGGCGCCTCGAAACCCGGCACAAGGCGCTTGTAGCTGTTGGTCGTCGGGTTGGTGAACGCATTCAGAGCGCGGGCGTGCTTGATGACACCGCCGATGAAGTAAAGTGCGGTCTCGCTCAGCCCTGCATAGCCATTGCCGGCAAACAGCGGCTTTCCGCCTTTCCAGATGGAAAAGTGCGTGTGCATCCCGCTGCCGTTATCCTTGGCGATCGGCTTGGGCATGAAGGTTGCGGTCTTGCCGTAAGCGTGCGCGACCATGTGCACGACATACTTGTAAATCTGCATCCGGTCGGCGGTCTGGACCAGGTCGCCGTAGGTGAGCCCAAGCTCGTGCTGCGAGGCGGCGACCTCGTGATGGTGCTTGTCCATCGGCAGCCCCATCTCGGTCATCGTCGAGACCATCTCTCCGCGGATGTCCATTGCGCTGTCGACCGGAGCGACGGGGAAGTAACCCCCCTTGGCGCGCGGGCGGTGGGCGAGGTTGCCGCCTTCATATTCGCGGTTGGTGTTGGTCGGCAGCTCGATGTCGTCGATCCGGAAGCAGCTGGCGTTGTAGGTGTCCTCGAAACGGACATCGTCGAACATGAAGAATTCGGCTTCCGGCCCGACATAGACGGTGTCGCCGATCCCGGTCTGCTTCAGATAGGCTTCCGCACGGGTCGCGGTGGAGCGCGGATCGCGGCCGTACAGCTCGCCGGTCGAGGGTTCGACGACATTGCAGAACAGGATCATCATCGGGGTCGCGCTGAACGGGTCGACATAGGCCGCGTCGAGATCCGGCTTCAGGATCATGTCGGACTCGTTGATGGCCTTCCAGCCCGCGATCGAGCTTCCGTCGAACATGAAGCCGTCGGTCAGCTGGTCCTCGTCCACCATGCCGCTGGCCATGGTCAGGTGCTGCCACTTGCCCTTCGGGTCGGTGAAGCGGAGGTCGATCCACTCGATCTCCTCGTCCTTGATCCTCGACAGAATCGTTCCCGCATCGGCCATGGTAGCGCTCCCTGGTGTTCTCGTTGCCTGCGCTCCGGATGAAAAACTACCGCGCCCGGGCGACCATTGGGCCGCTCGGGTGAGAGTTCGCGAATCCGTAGCTTGGGAATGCGTTTTCGTGGGTGTCGGGCACTAAATCCAGCCGCCCGTGAACTTTTCACCGTAACGGCCGGACGGCTGTGACAGACCCGTCCGGCCATTCTTGAAGCTTAGAGATTCCCGGTGAGGAGCAGGATGAGGACGATGATCAGGATGAGGCCGAGCAGTCCCGATGGACCATATCCCCAGCCCGAGCTGTAGCCCCATCGCGGAAGCGCTCCGACAAGGAGCAGGATGACGATGATGATCAGAATGGTGCCAAGCATGGCCGTTCCTCCATTTATTCGTTCTTAGTCGGGTGCGTAACGAGCGCGCGGCAGGCGGGTTGCGCCAGGGTTCGCAAACTCACTGGCCGACAATCTGATTTATGAACGAACCTTCGGGCGCCGATCACCTTCTTGTCACGCTCTCACCTCTAAAGCCTTGCAGACCCGCCGAAGGAGTGACCGCGATGACGACGACTCTTTTCGTTTCCGCTCTGTTAGTCGCAGCCTTTCCTGGCCAGGGACTCGTGCAGCCCGCGGCGGATCCGGCCGGGATTGCGCCGGACCTGGCGCCAATCACCCGCGATCAGGCGCAGCAGCGCGCGGATTCGCTTTTCGTCCAGCTCGACCTGAACCATGATGGGATCGTCACTCTGGACGAGGCCATGCAGGCGACTGCGCAGCTGAAGGCAGAGCGCCGGGCCACAGGCAGGGACGTGGCGCCCGGCATCGGAGGGCATACGGCGCGATTCATGATCCGCAGATTCGAGCACGCGGAGGCTATCGCCCGGCCGCAGTTTGAGCAGGCGATGCTCGATCATTTCGACCAGATGGACCTCAACCACGACGGTGTTCTATCGACCGCCGAGCGGGAGCAGGCCAAGGTCGCGAAACGGGCCCCTCAGTAAGCTCGGCGCTGGGCCGCGATCAACATCCTCAGGAGCATTGCGACGGGCCGGGGGACGCCAACCTTGCCTTCCAGCCACAAGCTAACGGCCGAGCGGGAGACGCCGATGGCGTTCGCAAGGTCGGCCTGGGTGCGATAGCCGAGGCTCCGCATCGCGGATTTGAGCTCGTCCGGGGACATCGACGCGAGCCGTTCGTCCTTCGGCCGGTCGGGATCAGATGGCATCCGCGCCCCTGTCGCCCGTACGGATTCTCACCGCCTCGTCGATCGGAATGACGAAGATTTTACCGTCGCCGATCCTTCCTGTCCGGGCGGCCTGGGTGATCGCCTCGATGACATTTTCGACGATCATGTCCTCGACCACGACTTCCACCTTCACCTTGGGCAGGAAGTCGATTACATATTCGGCCCCGCGATAGAGCTCGGTGTGGCCCTTCTGGCGCCCGAAGCCCTTGACTTCGGTCACGGTAATTCCCGAGACGCCGATCTCGTGGAGCGCGTCCTTGACGTCATCGAGCTTGAACGGCTTGATCACCGCTTCGATCTTCTTCACGCCTCAACCTCGTTCCTGGCGGTCATCAGCTAATGCCCAATCGCCGCCGTATTTGAAAGGCAAAGCGCGCGGCCGATGGACAAGGCGATCATTCTTTCCGCTGGGCAGGGCAGCCGTCTCGGCCACCTCGTCGATGACCGGCCCAAATGCCTCATCGACTTCGGCGGCCGGAGCTTGCTCGATCGCCAGCTCGATACGCTGGCTGGCAATGGGGTCGGCGAGGCGGTCGTGGTGACGGGGTTCCACGACGATCTCATCCATGACGCGTTGTCGCGGCGCAGCGGCGGTCCCGACGTCCGCACGATCTATAATCCTTTCTACAAGGTCGCGGACAATCTCGGTTCGCTTTTCATGGCGCGCGAGGAGCTGAGCGGCGACTGCCTGGTGTGGAACGGCGACACGCTCGTGTCCGACACCCTGATGGCAAGAGTCGTCGGCAATGACCGGGCCGGGATCTGCGTCACCATCGACCGGAAGGACAGCTACGACGAAGACGACATGAAGGTCGTGGTCGATCCCGACGGCCGCCTTCGCGCCATCGGGAAGCGAATCAGCCAGGGCGTCAACGGCGAATCGATCGGGCTTCTCGCATTCCGCTCGGGCGGCGCGGAGCGCTTCCGCGAGGCTATAGAGCGGGACATCCGTGCCCCGGAAGGCACCACGATCTGGTATCTTCGCGTAATCCACCACCTCGCCGAACGATCGGACGTCTGGACCTTCGACATCAATGGCGAAGAGTGGGGAGAGGTGGATTTCCCCGAGGATGTCGAGCGCGCCCAGGCGCTGGTTTCCCGCTGGGATTCAGCGAAAGGCTCCGCCGCCGCCTGAAGCGGCTTCCAGCGGCGGCTTGAAACCCGCGAGCGGCTGTCCATATGGCTGTTGCGATGTTCAAGATCACGATGATCGATCGCGCCGAGGTCCACAGCGGAAGCAGCACCGCACGACCTTGAGCGCCTGACGCCCGTTCCCCGCGGAACGGAGCGAGGCGCCACATTACGCAATTCACGGAAACAGCTTCCGAGCCCGGATATTTCATGACGCGCCGTCCGCCGGCTCGGCTCGCAGGTGCGCGTCGGGAGTCAAGTCAATGACCTGGCCGGCATCAGACCTGCTTTTACGACGAGTGGCTGCGGCCCGACACGGGGCAGCCGTCGATTTGAGAGAGGATCAAATGAAGGATTATTCGCGAGTGGACATCGAGGGTTCGGGTAGGCTCAAGGCCGCCGATTTCCCGCTGGCGACGATCGCTGTGGTCGGTTCGATCGTCGCCCTGAAGGCGTTCCTGCTGGCGTTCCTGTTGGTGTCGATCTGATTTCGGCACCGGCCCGCCGGCGCCGCTCCGGTCACTCCCCCAAGCACGCCAGCGCGTGCCGGCGGGCCAACTTCGCAAAACTAAAGATAAGGCGGCTTGTCGAAGCCTTTCGGGCTCTTCGTGAAAATCTCGCAGCCGGTGTCGGTGATCCCGATCGAATGCTCGAACTGCGCGGATAGCGAGCGGTCGCGAGTCACCGCCGTCCAGCCGTCATCAAGCAATTTCACGTCGGCGCGGCCGATGTTGATCATCGGCTCGACCGTGAAGATCATCCCCGGCTTCAGCTCCGGACCCGTTCCGGGCCGGCCGGCGTGGATGACTTCGGGGCTGTCGTGGAACAGGCGCCCGACGCCGTGGCCGCAGAAATCGCGGACCACGCTGTAGCGGCTCTTTTCGGCATGGGTTTGGATGGCATTCGCGATATCGCCGAGCCGGTTGCCCGGCTTCGCCTGCTCGAGCCCGAGCATCAAACATTCGTAGGTGATGTCGACCAGCCGTCGCGCCTTGATCGGAACATCGCCGACCAGGAACATGCGGCTCGTGTCGCCATGCCAGCCGTCGACGATCGGGGTGACGTCGATGTTGACGATGTCCCCGTCCTTCAGGACGCGGTCGCCCGGAATACCGTGGCACACGACATGGTTGATCGAGGTGCAGCAACTCTTCGTGAAGCCGCGATAGCCCAGTGTCGCGGGCACGCCGCCGCCCTCCACCGTCATCCGGTAGACGATCGCATCCAGCTCGTCCGTCGTCACACCGGGGACGACATGCGGGACAAGCGCATCGAGGATTTCGGCGGCGAGCCGGCCGGCGCGATGCATTCCGGCAAAACCTTCCGCCCCGTGAAGCTTGATCACGCCGTTGCGCGCTTCGACCCGGTCGTCGGCGGCGACTTCGATATATTGAGTCATGACGCCTAGATAAGCGCTCCCGCGCCGTATTGCACCCGCCGGCGAGTCACTTCAGGAATTGCTCGGCGTCGATGAGCCGCACGTCCTGCATCATGTCGAGGTAAGCGTCGAAATAGCCCTTGTGGGTGGCGCCGACGATCGCGAGCACCCGTGAGTCGGGCTTGGCCGAGAAGGAATGGCGGATGTTGGCCACCATCCTCAGATTCCGTTCATCCCACCAGGAGACATACTGGCGACCATAAGGTTGCGCTTCCGGCGACCGGGCGGCCGCGCCCATGTCGGCGGCAATCGTCTGGCGCTGCGTGTCGGGCGCGTTGAGGAAGCGGTAGAGGGCGATCAGCTTCCCGCTGGTGCCGACGTCGCTCTGGAGCTGCTGATATGTCGTTCGGGCTGGCGGGACCGGGTCGGCTCTCCACGCTTTTTGGATGGCGGCAGCATAAGCCCGGCCTTCGGGACTCTTTTCGTCGAACGGCGTGTCTGCGCTGTGGTCGTCGACCAGGTAGACACGTTCCAGCCCCAGCCGGGCGGCCAGGGCCGAGCCAATCGCATAATTTTCATTGGGCGGCTTACCCTTGCGTTCGATCATATCGACCATGTTCGAGTCGAGACCGTCGCCGGCGTGGCGTTCGGAATCGGGAAGTCGCAGCCACTGCACAGTTGCCGACGCACGATCGCCAGCGGCGAGGAAAAGCATGGCGAGACGACGACGCTGCGCGGGCGATGGCTGCCCAGGCCACGCGGCTAGCGTCCGATCGACTTCAGCCATCGCCGCGGGAACGGAAAGGCCGGTGGCCTTTTCGATGTCATCGGTCGGCCAGCAATAATCATCCCAAGCGGTGCCATGCTGTGCCTTGAAACGGAGAAGCGCGTCGCATTCCTCGCCGGATAATCCCTCTACGGTGATCACTTCGGGGCGAAAGGACGCGAGTCGGTCCAGCAAGGGCCCGATCAGCTTTGGGTCGAGCGTGTTGGGCAGCTGGGAGAGGTGCGGACTCCCTAGCACGAGAACCTGGGCCGGATGCCCGCCGATTTCGGTTTTGTGCTGGCGCGGATCGAATGCCGGGGTCCCGGCGGCGAAAGCTTGCGCAGCTGCTGCGGCAAACATGATCGTAAGCATGGCACACTGTGTTACACGTATATAACAGCAAGGCAAGCGTTGCGCCGACGCCAGCACTCACTAGAGGGAAGCCGTGGGTAATTCCCGAATCTGGACCGCCGCCCTGATCGTGATCGGCGACGAAATCCTGTCCGGCCGGACCGAGGACAGGAATATCGCACAGGTTGCCCGTTGGCTGAACAGACAGGGTATCCGACTGCTTGAGGTCCGCGTCGTTCCCGACCAGGAACAGGCGATCGCTTCCGCGGTCAACACGCTTCGCTCTCTTCACGATTACGTGATTACGACGGGCGGGATAGGTCCGACACATGACGACATCACGGTGGATTCCATCGCGGCTGCGTTCGACGTTCCGGTCGTCGTTCATCCGGAGGCACGGCGGGTTCTGGAGGATTATTACCGCGATCGCCCGCTTGGCCTGACCGAGGCCAGGCTCAGGATGGCGCGTGTGCCCCAAGGCGCCGAGCTGATTCCCAATCCAACGTCCGGCGCTCCGGGAGTGAAGATGGGCAACGTCTACATCCTCGCCGGCGTACCGAACATCGCCGCAGCCATGCTCGAAGCGCTCGACGGAAAGTTGGAAGGCGGGCGGCCGATGGTCTCGGTGACGGTTCGCGCTCATACCGCCGAGAGCGATGTCGCGGCACTTCTGAAACAAGTGCAGGACGAGCATCCCGGAGTCTCGATCGGAAGCTATCCCTTCTACCGCCAGGGAAATTTCGGAGCGGACTTCGTGGTCCGGTCGGACGAGGAAGAGCTCGCCAATGCCTGCGCGAACGAGCTTCGCAGGCGCCTGGCGGATGCCCATATTGAGGTTGCCGACGAGGCTTGAGCTGTGGCAGTGGCGGCGCTCCAGGCGGGTATGATGTAATGGTAGCCTGTCAGCTTCCCAAGCTGAACGCACGGGTTCGATTCCCGTTACCCGCTCCAGACCCGACACGCCGGGGCATGTCGAAGTTCTGGAGCGCGTGCCCAACGGGAGAACGGCTGCCGGCCATACGCTCGCCACTTCCCTTCACCGATTTTCGTCGTAGAAAACGGCCGTGGGGGTCTTCACACGAAAGCTGAAGCGGGTCGACGCGGATCACCTGAAGGGTGTGCATTTCCGCTATTTCGACTTTGTGATGGTGGCCTTCGTGGTCGTCCTCCTCCTGTCCAATGTCATCGGTGCTGAGAAACGATCCGTCGTCGACCTCCCCTTGATCGGCCCGTGGCCGTTCGGAGCGGGAATCCTGTTCTTTCCAATCTCCTACGTCATCGATGACATCCTGACCGAAGTTTACGGCTTCGCGCGCGCCCGCCGCGCCATTTGGGCGGGCTTTGCGGCACTGCTGTTCATGGGGGTCATGGAATGGACGGTCGTCCATCTCCCCGTAGGCGAAGGATGGACCGGCCAACCGGCGTATGAGCGCGTGTTCGGGCCGGGCTGGCGGATCATCCTGGCGTCGCTGACCGCTTTCTTCGTCGGCGACTTCCTGAACTCCGTCGTGCTCGCGAAGATGAAGATCTGGACCGACGGCAAGTACCTGTGGACGCGCACTATCGGCAGTACGCTCGTTGGCGAGGGCGCGGACAGCCTGATCTTTTATCCGCTCGCCTTTTACGGAATGTCCGATTGGCCGCTGACGGTTCTCGGGGAAGTGATGCTCAGCCAATTCATCCTGAAGGTCAGTTGGGAAGCGATCCTGACGCCCGTCACTTATGCCGTGGTCGGCTGGCTGAAGCGCCACGAAGGCGTCGACGTATACGACCGCCGCACCGATTTCACGCCGTTCACCGCCGACATCTAGATATCCGCAACGTCGCCGATCTGGTAAGTTGAAGCCTTGCGCAGCCGTCGCGAGGGGAGCGGGCGATGCAAAAGCTGTGGATTCATGCAGCCCTGGCCGCCGCCGTCTGCATCTGGTCAAACCCGGCTTCGGCACAACACCCGGTCGTCCCTCCGCAAGGCGATGCCGAACAGCAGCTCACCGACCTTACCGTGCGCGCTGCAAATGCGCTTGTGAGCGCTCGAGTTGCCGCGGAGGCCTGTAATGCCAAGGGTCTGGCGGACGCCGTCAGCGAATTGAGACAGCTCGAAAGGCAGAGCCGGCAGGCAGCGTCGGGAGCTCGTGCGGCAGGCGAGATGAGCGCGATCCGGCCGGCGTTCGCGGATGGCCTGCACGATCGCATTGCCTCGGAGTTGCAGGACGCCCTGGCATTGAAGCCGCGATGCCCCGTGCCGAACCAGCAGCCGGCACAGACCGCACCTCCACAAACCAATCCGCCTCCGCCCCCTCCGCCGCCAGTCGAGCAGCCCACCGGCGGCTTCCTCCCGGGGAAAACCCAACCTCCGCGCGACCTGATCGGAGAACTCGAAAGCCAGGCGGACGATGCTGTCGACGCCTATTGGGCGGCCTATCGGCGGTGCGACAAGGACGGCATGAAGCGGGCTCTCGACAAACTCCGCCAGATTGCCGAGCAGGTCCATGAAATCCACGAAACAGCGACCGCGGCAGGCAAGTATGGCCGGTTCAGCCGCGATGATATCGAGGATATGGTCGACCTTGAGGACGACATCGATGACTTCATCGACGATTCCGTCTTCGATGTGCCGAAATGCCCCGTCCCGTCGCAATCGATCGGCCGCGCAGGGTCAACGTGTCCAGCGCCAACAGCACTGCCGAGAGAGTCCTTGTTGTCGCAGCCCTACAAGCTGGATTTCGGTTACACGCCGAGGCTGACAAGCACGCGATATTCGTCGGAAATTCTCGACTATCACAACGCCCTTCGATTGCAGTTCGGTTCGCCGAAACTCAGCTGGAATCCGGCATTGTCCGCTGGCGCTGCCGCCTGGGCCAAAACCATGTCGGATACGGGCCAGCTGACCCATTCTCCGCGGACCGGGCGAGAGGGGGAACGCGAAAATCTGAGCTTGAGCCTGCACGGGGCCAACACCCTCCAGAGAATGCTGGACGGCTGGGGCACGGAGCGAGCATCCTACCGGCCCGGCGTTTTTCCGAATGTCAGCGTCAATGGCGACTGGATGAGCGTTGCCCATTACACGCAGATGGTGTGGCCCACGACGACTGAGGTCGGCTGCGGATTTTATTCCGGACGGAAATATGACGCGCTCGTCTGCCGCTATGCCCCGCCCGGGAATACGGACGGCAAGCCGCTCGTGCCACCCAATCCCTGTTTTCCACCGCCACCGCCACCGCCACCGCCGCCTCCCGCTCCCGGAGACAATTGAGATTTGTCGAATCTTCAGCTTATGCTGTTTCGGGTGGATTGCGGACGGCTCGGCATATGACGAAGCAGGATCTCGACAGCGGATTTGGAAAACCGAAGGTGCAAGCGCCTCGAAAGAGCGCGCGGGTGTCGATCAAGGCGATGGTGAAGCTTCGCCGGCGCGGGCACCACAACTTCACGGTCAAGGTTTACGACCTTTCCCCAGAGGGCTGTAAGCTGGAGTTCCTCGAAAGGCCCGAACTCGACGAGACCGTGTGGGTGAAGTTCGAAGGCCTGGAGCTTCTCATGGCGACGGTGTGCTGGCTTGATGGTCAGACGGCGGGGGTCGAATTCGAACGGCCGATTCATTCCGCCGTTTTCAACCACATCGTCGGCCGCCTGGGCTGAACTTCTTTCCCTGGAGCAGCGTTCGGGACATTCCTGTTCGTTGTTGATTTAGTAAGCACCCTTATTATATACGCGCCTCCCATGGAAGAACTCCTGTTCGAAATCAACGAAACCGCGCGTGCGGTGCGGCGCCTGTTCGATCAGCGCGCCTCCGCGATGGGAGTCACCCGTGCGCAGTGGCGCGTCCTTGCACGGTTGAAGCGCGAGCCAGGCCTGAGGCAGGTGGAACTGGCGGAGCGGCTGGACATGGAGCCCATCACCTTGTGCCGGATTGTGGACAGGCTGGAAGAGGCCGGCCTCGTCGAGCGGAAGACGGACCCATCCGATCGGCGTGCGTGGCTCCTCGAATTGACGGCCAAGGCTGACCCATTGGTCAAACAGCTGCGGATTCTTGCCCGGGGCATTGCGGAGGAGGCGATGGACCGAATTAGCGAGAACGAGCTTCGCCAATTGCAGGACGGACTGGCGGCGATCCGTGCGAACGTCGCGCACGCAGGCGAGCTGCGCGGGAAGGCGGCGCGCACATGAACGAGATGAAGACGGAAACCGCCGAACGCGCGGCGACTGCGGCGGAGACTCCGGAAGAGGCGGCGGCAATCGCCGAGGAATCGAGCGAGGCGCAAAAAGCGAAGCGGTCGCGCATGCGGATGATCCTCATGCTCGTGGTTCCGGCATTGCTGCTGCTCGGCGGACTTTATCTCTGGCTGGCAAGCGGCGGCTCCGAATCGACCGACAACGCCCAGGTGAAGACCGACATCGTCTCCGTGACTGCGCAGGTCACGGGTCCGGTCATCGAAGTCGGCGTCCAGAACGGCAATCACGTGAAGCGGGGCGATGTGCTGTTCCGAATCGACCCCGCTCCCTTCAGGGTTGCCCTGGAAAATGCCGAGGCGCAGCTGGCGGCCGCCAGGCTGCAGACGACGCAGCTCAGGACCCAGGCAGCGGGAACGGGAGCCGATATCACCGGCGCCCGGGCCAACCTCGCGATCAAGCAGAACGCCCTCGATCGCCAGTCTGCGCTTTTGAAGAAAGGGTTCACGACCCGATCTGACTATGACGACGCGCTCAACGACGTGAAAACCGCGGAAACGCAGCTTGCCGACGCACAGGCGCGGGCGGCCAACGCCCAGGCAGCGATCGCTCCCGGCCAGCAGCCTTCGGTCGCTCAGGCTCAGGCGGCGGTCGACAAGGCCAGGCTGGACCTCGAACGCACGGTGGTTCGAGCGCCGATGGCGGGTGAGGTCGCGAACTCGGACCGGCTGCAGATCGGCACGCAGATCGTCTCGGGTGTCGGCGCAGTGTCGATCGTCCACGGCGACAGCGCCTGGATCGAAGCCAATTTCAAGGAAAAGCAGCTTGCCGACATGCGCCCTGGCCAGCCTGCCACAGTCAAGATCGACGCATATCCGGGCGACAAGTTCAAAGCCCATGTCGAGAGCGTCGGCGCCGGCACCGGAAGCGAATTTTCCCTGCTTCCGGCGCAGAATGCGAACGGCAACTGGGTGAAGGTGACCCAGCGCGTGCCGGTGCGGATCGTCTTTGACGGTAGGCCGTCGAAGCCGATGATCGCCGGCCTTTCGGCAGTCGTCACGGTCGACACCGAATAGGCCAGCGCACGATGGCCACGGCCCTTACCGCCGTTCATCCGCTACCGACAGGACGGAGGCTGATCGTCACCGTCGGGGTGATGACGGCGGTGCTGCTGCAGGTTCTCGACACGACGATCGCCAACGTCGCCCTGCCGCACATGCAGGCGAGCCTCGGAGCCACTCAGGAATCCATCAACTGGGTGCTGACGAGCTACATCATCGCTTCGGCGATTGCGCTGCCGATGAGCGGGTGGCTAGCCGACCGCGTCGGACGCAAGCGCCTGCTGCTCATCTCCGTGATCGGGTTCACGATCGCCTCCACCCTGTGCGCGATGGCCACGTCGCTTCCTGAAATGGTATCGTTCCGCGCGATCCAGGGCGTCAGCGGCGCCTTCATCGTCCCGCTTGCCCAGGCAACGCTGTTCGACATCAACCCGCGCGAAAAACATGGCCAGGCCATGGCTCTTTTCGGCGGCGGCGTGATGATCGGCCCGATCCTCGGGCCGGTCCTCGGCGGCTGGCTGACCGACAGTTACAACTGGCGGTGGGTCTTCCTGGTCAACCTGCCGGTCGGGGTCCTCTGCTTCTTCCTGATGACCGCCTTTATGCCGACCACCGAGACCCGCAAGCGGCGTTTCGACCTGTTCGGCTTCACTCTCCTCGCGGTCGCGCTCGCGTCCCTTCAGATGTTCCTCGACCGCGGTAATCAGAAGGATTGGTTCGACAGCTGGGAAATCACGATCGAAGCGGGGCTGGCGATCGCGGGCTTCTGGATGTTCCTGGTCCACACGATCACGTCCGAGCACCCGCTCTGGGACCGCGAGATGTTCGCCGACCGCAATTTCGCAAGTGCGCTGGTGTTCATGGTAATTACGGGCGTGCTTCTGCTTGCCGGGCTCGCCCTGCTGCCGCCGCTTCTCCAGAACCTCTACGGCTATTCGGTGCTTCAGTCGGGCTTCCTTACCGCTCCGCGCGGAATCGGAACCCTGATGTCGATGCTGATTGCGGGGCGCCTCACAAGCAGGATGGACGCGCGGATTCTCGTCGCCATCGGAGTCGTCCTGATGGGCATCTCGCTGTGGATGATGACCGGCTTTGCGATCGATCAGCCTTCCACTCCCGTGATCGTCAGCGGTGTTGTCCAGGGGCTCGGCCTCGGGCTGATCTTCGTTCCGCTTCAGACACTCGCCTTCGCGACTCTTCCGGCACGCGACAGGACGACCGGCGCGGCGCTTCTCAACCTCGCGCGCAACGTCGGCGGCTCCGTGGGCATCTCGATCGTCAGCTTCCAGCTGGTTCGGATGACTCAGGTCGCCCATGCCGACATGGCCGCGCACATCACCGACAGCATGATCCCGACGCTCGACCCGAATGTTCTGGCGACCTTCGGAAACCAGGCAACGTCGATCGCGGCCTTCATCAACGCGGAGATTACCCGACAGGCGTTGTTCATCGCGTATCTCGACGACTTCAAGCTGATGATGTGGATCAGCATCTTCGTTCTTCCGCTGCTGCTGCTGATGCGCAACTCGCGCAAGGTGGACGATACGCCTTTGGTGCTGGATTAGGGATAGACCTCGAGAGCGGTCGAAAGGTCCGCGATCAGGTCGTCCGGGTCTTCAAGCCCGATCTGCAGCCGGACCAGGGGCCCGCCCCAATCCGGATTGCTCGCTGTCCGGGTCGGCTCCGCGGGGGTCGCAAGACTCTCGAATCCGCCCCAGCTGTAGCCGATCCCGAACAGCTCAAGCTTGTCGATGAACCGGTCGCGGGCCGCGGGGTCGCCGCCGTCGAGCGCGAAGGAGAATAGCCCGGCCGATCCCTTGAAGTCGCGCTTCCAGAACTCATGGCCGGGGCAGCTTTCGAACGCGGGGTGAAGGAGGCGTGCGACCTTCTGCTGTTCGGCAAGCCAGCACGCGACTTTCAGCGTGCTCTCTTCATGGCGCTTGAGCCGGACAGCGAGAGTTCGAAGTCCGCGCGCGCTTAGCCAGGCATCGTCAGCCGCGGCGGCATGGCCGAAATCCCAGGTTGCGCGCTGCACACGCTCATACCATTCTGAATTGGCGGTGATCGAGCCGAGCAGCAAATCCGAATGGCCCCCGACATATTTGCTCAGGGCCTGGATGCTGATGTCGACGCCGTTCGCAATCGCGGGAAAGAGCAGGGGCGTTGCCCACGTATTGTCCAGGAGTGTGACGATCCCGCGGCGGCGGGCCATCGCGCAAATTCCGGGTACGTCCTGCACCTCGAAGGTCTGCGAGCCGGGGCTTTCGAGGAAGATTGCGCGCGTCTTGCCGCCGAGCATGGCCTTCAGACCTTCGCTGCTCGTCAGCGGATCGTAATAACGGGTCGAGATTCCGAATCGCTTGAGGACCACGTCGCAGAAGCGGCGGGTCGGACCGTAGACACTGTCGACCATCAGAAGCTCGTCGCCGGTTTCGAGCACGGCCGTCAGCGCCGCGGTCACAGCGGCAAGCCCCGTCTCCGCAAGCGCAGTTCCGGCCGCGCCTGGCTCGAGCTCCGTTAGCGCCTCGGCAAGCGCCCACTGCGTCGGCCAGCCGTGAAGGCCGTAATAATATTTGCCCAGGCCGGGCCCGGCGGCGCGAAGCTCCGCGACGTCGTCGAACAGGATTGTCGAGCCGCGATCAACCGGTGGGCTGACCAGCTTTCCTCGCCATTCCGCGCGGCGGCCGCCGGTGACGAGCTTTGTGTCGAGTTTCTTGTCCTCTGCCATGCGCCGGCCTTATGGCCTTTGCGAGCGATGGGCCAGATAGCGATCAAGGTGACTGCGCGTTCGGCAAAGCCGGGCATCGGCTGCTGGCGAACCGGCGCCGATGGCCGCGAGGAGTTGGAGGTGAGGGTCGCCGAAGCTCCGGCCGACGGAGCTGCCAATGCGGCGGTCGTGAAGTCGCTCGCCAGTGCGCTTGGGCTCAGCCGTTCCGAAGTAACGATCGTTTCCGGGCACTCGAGCCGCCACAAGCGCGTTGGCGTGCCGTTCGAACATGAAGAAGTTCGGCGCCGCATCGGCGCCTGAGCGGGAGAAAGACTATGCGGAAGCGGCATCTTGGGACCGGCGGACCGGAAGTCTCGGCAATCGGCCTTGGCTGCATGGGCATGAGCGAGTTCTACGGGAGCACCGACGAGCAGGAGTCGGTCGCAACGATCCACCGCGCGCTCGACCGCGGAGTCTGCTTTCTCGACACCGCCGACATGTACGGCTCCGGCCGCAACGAGGAATTGGTCGGGCGCGCGATCAAGGGGCGCCGCGACGAGGTGTTCCTGGCGACGAAGTTCGGCAACGTGCGCGGCCCCAACGGTGAATTCATGGGCGTGCGAGGCGACCCGGACTATGTGTTCGAGGCGTGCGACGCGAGTCTTCAGCGGCTAGGGGTCGAGGTGATCGATCTCTATTACCAGCACCGCGTCGATGTAAACGTCCCGATCGAGGAGACGGTCGGGGCGATGGCGCAGCTGGTCGACGAAGGAAAGGTGCGGTTCCTCGGCCTTTCCGAAGCCGCCCCGGAAACGATCCGGAAGGCGCACGCGGCGCACCCGATCACCGCCGTCCAGACGGAGCTTTCGCTCTGGAGCCGGGATTCGGAAGCGGCCGTGCTTCCGACCGTTCGCGATCTCGGAATCGGCTATGTCGCTTATTCGCCGCTCGGCCGCGGCTTCCTGACCGGCCAGATTACGTCGCCGGGGGATTTCCCGGAAGACGATTTCCGCCGTTTCCACCCGCGTTTCACAGGTGACAATTTCCACCGCAACATCGCGCTGGTGCGCGAAGTCGAGGCGATGGCGCGCGAGAAGGGCTGCAGCACCGCGCAGCTGGCGCTCGCCTGGGTCCTCGCGCAAGGTGACGACGTGGTTCCAATCCCGGGCACCAAGCGAATCAAATATCTCGACGAGAATATCGCCGCCCTGGATGTGCGGTTGGGCGCGGAGGATTTGCGGCGCCTCGACGAAATTCTCCCGCCCGGAGCCGCCTCTGGCGAGCGCTATCACGCCCGCGGAATGGAGAGCATCAACCTTTAGTGCCTCGCGACGATTTCGCCGCCTTTCATGACGAGGCGGACATGCTCGACCGCGGAAACATCCCTGGTTGGATCGCCTTCCACGGCCACGAGGTCGGCGAGCAGGCCGGGCTTCACCTCGCCGCGATCGCCGAGATGAAAGATCTTCGCATTGCGCGATGTGGTGGAAATCAGCACTTGTGCTGGTGGCATCCCGGCGCGCTGCATCGCCTCCATCTCCAGCCAGTTCCTGCCGTGGGTGAAGACTCCGACGTCGCCGCCCATGCAGATCGGCACACCGGCCTTCATCGCCAATTGGAATGAGTGGCGGTTCTGCTCGACGCTGTCCGGCGCGGGTTCCTGGCCGTTCCAGTGCTGGAAATAGCGGGCATAGGCCTCCGATGCCCCGAGGGTGGGACAAAGTGCGATCCCGCGCTCCGCCATCATCCGGAAGATTTCCGGCGTGCCGCCGTAGCCGTGCTCGATCGTATCGACTCCGGCAAGGATCGCCCGGCGCATGCCCTCCGCCGTGGTCGCGTGGGCAGCGGCAAGCCGGCCCGCATCGTGCGCCACGGCCACTCCGGCCGCCAACTCGGCTTGAGTCATCGTCGGCCGGCTCGGCTCGCCGGGACGATAGCGATAGTCGGCGTACATCTTGATAATGTCGGCGCCCGCTGCAACCTGATCGCGCGCCGCCTTCGTCATCTCGTCGGCGCCGCTGATTTCCTCGGCGCCCTGCGGGATAGCGAGGCCGGCTTCGAAACCTTTCGGTCCATAGGCGCCGCGAGCGACATTGGCCTTCGTAGCGACCAGGAGGCGTGGCCCGGGGACGATGCCCTGGTCGATCGCCTGCTTCAGGCCGACGTCGGCGTAGCCGGCGCCTTCGGTCCCGAGATCGCGCTCGGTAGTGAAGCCGGCGTCCAGCGTCTTTTCAGCGCTGACGACGGCACGGGCGGTACGCAGAGCAAGCGGCTCGTGTAGAACCTGATCGTCCCACAGGGTTTCGTTGTAGGGATGCAGGAAGAGGTGCGAATGCCCCTCGATCATCCCAGGCATCAGCGTCGCACCCGGCAGCTCGATAATCGTTGCACCCGGCGGAGCGGCGATGTTCGGCCCTGCCGCTGCAATCTTGTCGCCTTCGACCAGGACGGACCAGCCGGGATGCGCCTGGGGATTGACCCCGTCGAACACTTGCGCGGGCTTGAGCAGGATCGTCTCCGCGACCGCCGGAGTACTGCCCATGGTCGCGAGGCAAAGAGCAAGCACAAGCTCTAAGGTCCATGAAATCACGCGATGAGCGACCATTTTCGTGTCCCTTAGACAATCCGGGCAGGCAGAAGGCGGAGACCTCCACCGCGCAGTGGACCACATGGGCGGGCATGTAGGAAGTGTTTTGTGCGCCCGGGTTGGCCGATGTCGAGGTCAGCGCAAATCACCGGCAGAGAGTCTGCATTTTTCTGCAAACGGCGGAACGGGACGTTGCGGGTGCGTGGACCGGCGTTAGTCTCACCGGACAAATTCTCGAGGGAGGGGAAAGTGCGGAAATTGCGTTGGTTGCTCGTCGCTGCGGCGATTGTTGTAGTTCCCAATGGCGGAGCGGTTCTTGCCCAGGCGACCCCGGTGGCGACCGCCAACTCCGAAGACGCGCGCCTGACCGCCTTCCTGGACAAGGAATTCGATTCCCAGCTGAAAGACCGGCCCCAGCTCGCGACGCGGCTCGGCCTGAAGGAAGGCGAGGACCGGCTCGACGACATCAGCGACGCCGCCGATCTCAGACAGCTGCAGGCGATGCGGGACAGCGTGGCCCGCATGAAGGCGCAGTTCGACCGAAGCAAACTCTCCCCTGCCGGCCAGACCAATTACGATATCTACGAGTCCGAGCTTCAGCGCGCCGAGCTCCGCTACAAGTACCGGAAATACCAGCCGCCATTCTATTCCTTCCTCTACTCCGTGCATTCGCAGCTTCCGAACTTCCTGATCAACACGCACCAGGTGAAGGATTCGGGAGACATGAAGGCGTACAACGCCCGGATCCGCGCCATCCCGGCGGTGCTCGACACCGCGATCGCCCAGAGCAAGGATTCGGACGCGGCCGGAATCCGCGCTCCGAAGTTCGAAATCGAGCGGGTGATCAGCGGGAGCAAAACGATCATCTCCGGCGCGCCGTTCGACAGGGGCGCAGATTCGCCTTTGTGGGCCGATGCCAAGAAGAAGGTCGGCAAGCTGGTTGCGGACCGCAAGGCGACCAAGGCTGAGGGCGACTCCCTGCTTGCCGGCACGAAGGCCGCGCTTCTGGCAATGAAGCCGGGCTACGAAAGGGTGATCGCCTGGGCCAACAGCGAGCTTCCGACGGCGCCGAGCGGGCGCGTGGGGGCGATTTCGCTTCCCGGCGGTGCGCAATGGTATGCGGCGGCGCTCAAGCTCAACACCACGCTCGACCTGACCGCCGACCAGATCCACCAGATCGGAATCGCCCAGGTTCAGGAAATCGAGGCCGAGCAGGACGCGCTCGCCAAGCAGGCCGGGTTCGCGGACCGCAACGCTTTCTACGCCGGCCGCGCCAAGAAATTCCCGCCGCAGCCGTGGACCGACGCTCTGCGCAAGCAATATCTCGACGCGGCCAACGCGGCGATCGCGCGCAACCGCGAGCTTCTGCCGATGCGGTTCAACAATCTGCCCAAATACAAGGTCGAAGTGGTTCGCGAGCCATCGTTCAGCGAGGTCGCCGGCGGTGCCGCCCATGCTGCGGGCCCGAGCCCCGACGGGAGCCGGCCGGGCCGGGTCTATGTGCACCTGCTCGGCGAGACCGAGGATCCGGCGGCGATCACCGATCTGATGTGCCACGAGGGCATTCCGGGCCACGTCATGGCCGGCGATATCCAGATCCGGCAGACCAACACGCCGAAGTTCCGGAAAGTCGGCGGCTATGTCGCGTTCAACGAGGGCTGGGCGCTCTATTCCGAGGAATTGTGCAAGGAAATGGGCGCGTATTCGAGCGCTGCCGAGGACTTCCAGCGGCTGGATGCGGAGCTGTTCCGCTCGGCGCGGCTGGTCGTGGACACCGGCATTCACTCGCTCGGCTGGACCGAGGACCAGGCGGTCGATTACATGAAAAAGACCGCGCGCATGTCGGAAGATCATGCTCGATCGGAGGTGCGGCGCTACATCACGCTTCCCGGCCAGGCGACCGGCTACAAGATCGGGCAGCTCAAGATTTTCGAGCTTCGGGACAAGGCCGAGAAGGCGCTTGGACCCAAGTTCGACATCAAGGGCTTCGACGATCTCATCATCAGCGACGGATCGCAGCCGTTGCCGGTGTTGGAGAGCCGCGTCGACCGATGGATCGTGTCCAGGCGGTGATTCCCTTGCCGCTCGGGTAGTGCGCGGCTATCCGCGCGGGCAATGAGTGTATCTCCCGAACAGGTCCGCCACATCGCCAACCTCGCCCGAATCGCCATGAGCGATGAGGAAATCGAGCGTCTCGTGCCCGAACTCAACGCCATCATCGGCTGGGTCGAGCAGTTGGGCGAAGTGAATACCGACGGAATCGAGCCACTGACCGCGGTCATCGACCAGAAGCTTCGGCTTCGCGAGGACCAGGTTACGGCCGGAAATATCCGCGGCGAGGTTCTCGCGAATGCGCCGGGCGCCGAGCATGGCTTCTTTGCAGTGCCGAAGGTGATCGAGTGAGCGAGCTTACAAGCAAGACGATTGCCGAGCTTCGCGACGGGATCCGCCGCCGCGAGTTTTCCGCGCGCGAGGTCGCCGAGGCGTACAATTCGGCAGTAGCGGCGGCGCGGAGACTGAACGCTTATACGCTGGAGACCCCGGACGACGCTCTGGCCGCGGCCGAGGCGGCGGATTCAGGCAAGTCGACCGGGCCGCTCGCGGGCATTCCGCTGGGCATCAAGGATCTGTTCGCGACCAAGGGCGTGGACACCACCGCGGGCAGCCGAATCCTGCGCGATTTCAAGCCGCCTTACGAGAGCACGGTCACCGCCAACCTGCGCAAGGCCGGCGCCGGCATGCTTGGCAAGCTCAACATGGATGAGTTCGCGATGGGCTCGTCGAACGAAACCAGCGCCTACGGGCCGGTCATTTCGCCCTGGCGGCGCAAGGACGGGAGCAACGCGGCGCTGACCCCGGGCGGATCGTCGGGCGGTTCGGCCGCGGCTGTGGCTGCGGGGATCGCTCCGGGCGTGACCGGGACGGACACCGGGGGCTCGATTCGCCAGCCAGCGGCTTTCACCGGCATCTGCGGGATCAAGCCCACCTACGGGCGCTGCTCGCGGTGGGGCATCGTGAGTTTCGCAAGCTCGCTCGACCAGGCTGGGCCAATGGCGAAGACAGTCCGCGATTGCGCCATCATGCTCGGTGCCATGACCGGGTTCGATCCGAAAGATTCGACTTCGCTGAACCAGCCAGTTCCCGACTGGGAGGATGGATTATCCAGCGATCTCAAAGGCAAGCGCGTCGGTATTCCGAGAGAATATCGCATCGACGGGGTTCCAGACGAGATCAACGCGCTGTGGGACCTGGGGCTGGAGTGGCTGAAGGATGCCGGCGCCGTTCCGGTCGAAATCAGCCTCCCTCACACGAAATACGCCCTTCCGACCTATTACATCATCGCGCCGGCCGAGGCTTCGTCGAACCTCGCCCGCTATGACGGCGTCCGCTACGGCCTTCGCGAAACACCGCTGAACGGTTCGCTCGACGGCATGTATTGCGCGACGCGGGCGGCAGGCTTCGGCGCCGAGGTGAAGCGCCGGATTATGATTGGCACCTATGTGCTCTCCGCGGGCTTCTACGACGCTTATTTCACCAAGGCGCAGAAGGTTCGGGCGCTGATCAAGCAGGATTTCGCACAAGCGTTCAATCAATGTGATGTCATCCTGACCCCTACGGCGCCGTCCGCGGCGTTCGGGATCGGCGAGAAGATGAGCGATCCGCTGGCGATGTACCTTAACGACGTGTTCGCGGTTCCGGCGAGCCTGGCGGGCCTTCCGGCGATGAGCGTTCCGGGGGGGCTGGACGGCCAGGGTCTCCCGCTCGGATTGCACCTGATCGGGCCGGAGCTGGACGAGCAGGGCGTGTTCAACGCGGCGCTGGCGATCGAGGAGCGGGCCGGGTTCACCGCAAGAGCGGAGAAATGGTGGTGAGCGACTATCGCCTCAAAGGCGCGACGGGGGAGTGGGAGGTCGTGGTCGGTCTCGAGGTCCACGCGCAGATCACTGCGACAGCGTCCAAGCTGTTCTCGGGCGCCGCGACCGCGTTCGGCGCGGAGCCGAACACGCAGGTCAGCCTGGTTGACGCGGCGATGCCGGGGATGCTGCCGGTGCCGAACCGCGAATGCATCCGGCAGGCGGTTCGGACCGGCATGGCGCTCGAAGCGAAGATCAACCCCTGGTCGCGGTTCGACCGGAAGAATTATTTCTATGCCGACCTTCCGCAGGGCTACCAGATCAGCCAGCTCTATCACCCGCTGGTCGGCGAGGGCGAGATCGAGGTGCTGGTCGACGAGCAGGACGAGGGGTCCGCCAAGCGCATAGGCATCGAGCGCATCCACGTCGAGCAGGACGCCGGCAAGCTGATGCACGACCAGCATGCGACGATGAGCTACGTCGACCTCAACCGCGCGGGCGTCGCGCTGATGGAGATTGTGTCGCGGCCCGACATGCGTTCTCCCGCCGAAGCAGGGGCTTATCTCAGGAAGCTCAGGGCAATCCTCCGCTATGTCGGTTCGTGCGACGGGAATATGGAAGAGGGCTCGATGCGCGCCGACGTCAACGTCAGCGTGAGGAAGCCCGGCGCCGAGTTCGGGACCCGCACAGAGACCAAGAACGTCAACTCCGTCCGCTTCGTCATGGCGGTCATCGAGCATGAGGCGCGGCGCCAGATCGACGTCATCGAGGAGGGCGGCGAGGTCGCCCAGGAAACCCGGCTTTACGATCCCGACAAGGGCGTGACGCGCACCCTGCGGTCGAAGGAAGACGCGCACGATTACCGCTATTTCCCCGACCCCGACTTGCTTCCGGTCGAGCTGGACGAGGCGTTTCTGGAGGAATGCCGGGCCAGCCTGCCCGAGCTGCCGGACGCAAAACGCAAGCGCTATCAGGCGCTCGGGGTCACGCCCTATAATGCCGGAGTCCTCACCGCGGACGTCGATATCGCTTTGTGGTTCGATGCGCTTCTGGACAGTGGCGCGGAGCCCCAGGCGGCGGCCAACTGGACCGCGTCGGAGTTCTTTGGGGCGCTCAACCGGCTCGACCTCACCATCGAGCAGAGCCCCGTCAGCCCCGATCAGGCTGGCGAGCTGCTGAAGTTGGTCCAGGACGGCACGCTGTCGACAACACTGGCCAAGCAGGTGTTCGAGATCATGTTGGAGACCCGCAAGGGTGCCAACGCGATCGTCGAGGAGCGCGGGCTCAAGCAGACCAGCGACACCGGCGAGATCGACGCCAAGGTCGATGAGGTCATTGCCGCCAACGCCGACAAGGTCGCGGAGTACAAGAGCGGCAAGCAGCAGCTGTTCGGCTTCTTCGTCGGCCAGGTGATGAAGGCGATGGCCGGCAAGGCCAATCCGAAGATCGTCAATGAGCGGTTGCGGGCCAAACTGGAGAGTTGATGCGTATCCTTCCGGCGTTTGCTTCCGCCTTCCTTGTCACATCCGCTGCACAGGCGAGCGCGCAGGCGCCCCAGCCGCCGAAGCTTGTCGTCGTCAT
>Ga0207657_10000469_pt1 | contig 42688 bp, 50 predicted proteins | sample KBSC33metaG_FD_184316 | JGI IMG/M metagenome (GOLD analysis project Ga0207657, IMG submission 184316) | Corn rhizosphere microbial communities from Kellogg Biological Station, Michigan, USA - KBS C3-3 metaG (SPAdes) (version 2) | ecosystem: Host-associated > Plants > Roots > Rhizosphere > Soil ... | reverse complement strand
CGTACTGAAGGCGGTTGCCGGTGCAAATGATCACGCCAAAGCCTGTCACCCGGAGACCGGGATCAATTCCCAGTATCCGTCGCGGGTGACCGGCTTCTGTGGAGGCTAACATGTGCCGCAGGCACATGTTACGCCGGAGCTAAAGCCTGTCACCCGGAGACCGGGATCGATGCCCAGTATCCGACGCGTCAGTTGAGTCCGGTTCATTCGACGATGACTGCCGTCGTGTAGACGTCCTGCACGTCGTCGAGCGCTTCGAGCGCATCGAGCAGCTTCTGCATCCGGACGCCGTCCTCGCCTTTGCACTCGACTTCCACCGTGGGCTTCATCGTCACCTCGGCGAAATCGGATTTGAGGCCCGCATCGGCGAGCGCCTGCCTCACTTTAACCAGGTCGTGCGGTGCGGTGATCACTTCCGACGAGCCGTCGTCGTGGCTGACGATATCCTCGGCGCCGGCATCCAGCGCGACCTCGATCAGCGTGTTTTCGTCGGTGCCCGGCGCGAACACGATCTGGCCGCAATGCCTGAACAGGAACGCCACCGAGCCGTCGGTCCCCAGATTGCCGCCATTCTTGGAAAACGCGTGGCGCACGTCGGCGACGGTGCGCGTCCGGTTGTCGGTCAGGCAGTCGACGATCACCGCGGCGCCGTTGATCCCGTAGCCCTCGTAGCGGATCTCCTCGTAGCTCGCGTCGTCGGCGCCGCCCGATCCGCGCTTGATCGCGCGCTCGATCGTGTCCTTCGGCATGTTGTTGTCCATCGCCTTGTCGACCGCGAGCCGCAGCCGCGGGTTGGTCGAGGCATCGGCGCCCCCGAGCTTGGACGAGACGGTGATTTCGCGGATCAGCCGCGTGAAGATCTTCCCGCGCTTGGCGTCGGTGGCGGCCTTCTTGTGCTTGATGTTCGCCCACTTGCTGTGGCCCGCCATGGTGCGTTCCCGCGCTGCTGCTCAAGCATAAATTATAGCGCGGGCGCACGGCGAACGACCGCCGCGCGAAGCGCGGCGGCGCTTTACAGCAGGTCCTGCTGCTTGAGAAATTGCGCGATTGCGGTGAGACGCACTTCGCTGTCGTTGATCTCGAGCATGCTCTGCTTGATGTTCGCCGGCAGCGGCAAAAGCTCGGCGAGCCGGTAGCCGACCCACGAAGCGTCGTCCAGCGCCTCGCCGGCGAAGTGCTCGCGGCCGACGCGATTGATCATCAGCTCGAGCAGCGCCGCGAGCGGTTGATGCATCTCGGGCAGCGCGATTTTCGGTTCGGGCAGGATCGCGGTGGCCTGCGCAAGCACGAGGCCGTCGTCGGCGGTGTGGTGCGATTGCACCTGGAAACGGCCGCCGCCCTCGGTCTTGAGCTGCAGGATGCCAAGCTGAGGCATGTCCCACGAGGTGATCCTCGCCAGCGTGCCGACCAGCGCGAACTCGGGTGGATCCGAGCCGCCGCGCCGCGCGACTTCCTCGCCTCGCGTCAACAGACACACGCCGAAAGGCTTCTCGTCCTGGATGCAGCGCTTGGTCATGTCGATGTAGCGCTGCTCGAAGACCTTCAACGGCAGCAGGCCGCCGGGAAACAGGACGGTCTTCAGCGGAAACAGCGGCAGCGTCAACGGCTCGCGCGACGGCGCGCCGCGCCGGAAGGGCAGCATCGAAGCCCTAAGCGCGCTCGAAGCGCGGCGTCGCGCCACGCCCCGCGCCCCAGCGGGGGCCGAGCGCGTGCTCGACGCCAAGCTGGTCGAGCACGCGTGCGACGACGAAGTCGACCAGATCCTCGATCGTGCGCGGATGGCCGTAGAAGCCGGGCGACGGAGGCAGGATCACCGCGCCGGCTCGAGAGAGCTTCAGCATATTCTCCAGATGTATCGCCGAAAGCGGCGTCTCGCGCGGTACCAGCACCAGCGTCCGCCGCTCCTTGAGCATGACGTCGGCGGCGCGTTCGATCAAATTGTCGGCCAGCCCCGCCGCGAGCGCGCCCAGCGTCCCCATGCTGCACGGGCATACGGCCATCGCGTCGGCCGGGTTCGATCCGGACGCGACCGGGCTCATCCAGTCCTCGCGGCCGAACACCGTCAGCTGGCCCGGCTCCGCGCGGTAGCGCTCGGCGAAGTAGGCGGCCGCTGCGGCGGGCTGCGTGGGGAGTGTGAGCTCGAGCTCCTGCCTGGCCACGACCTGCGCTGCCGGCGAATACAGCAGGAAGATTCGTGCGCGCGCCACGATCAGGCATTCGAGCAGGCGCAAGCCGTACGGCAACCCCGACGCGCCGGTGAAGGCGACCGCGACCGTTTTGGGCGAGCTCATCGAATGATTCTAGCGTATCGGGCGGGCCGCCGCCCGAGTCAGCCGGCACCACAGCAGCGTTCGACGCCGGCGGATTCAGCCGATTTCGCGATGCCGCGTATGCACCTGATAGCGCCCGCCGAACGCCTGGGCCAGCCGCTCGGCCAGGTAGACCGATCGATGCCGGCCGCCGGTGCAGCCGATGCCCACCGTCAGATAGTTTCGGTTGTCGCGCGCGTAATCGGGGAGCCAGCTCGCGACAAAATGATAGATGTCGGTGTACATGCGCTCGACCTCGGGATGGCTTTCGAGGTAGCCGATGACGGCCGCGTCCTTGCCGGTGAGCGGCGCGAGCTGCGGCTCGTAGTGGGGGTTCGGCAGGCAGCGCACGTCGAAGACCAGGTCGGCGTCGAGCGGCACGCCATGCTTGTAGCCGAACGACTGGAACAGAAGCGTCATCCGCGACGGATCGACACTGATGAAATCCTTGACCCAGCGGCGCAGCGCCGCGGCCGGCAGGTCGCTGGTGTCGAAGCTGTAGCCCAGCGAGCGGATGTCGGCCAGGCGCGCGCGCTCGAACTCGATCGCCTCGCGCAGCGTGCGATCGTCGCTGGAAAACGGATGCCGGCGGCGGGTTTCGGAAAAGCGCTTGACCAGCGTTTCGGTCTTGGCGTCCAGATAGACGAAACGCACGGTCCAGCCGTCGGCGCGCGCGGCATCGATCGCCGTCTTCAGCCCGTCCAGCGCCGGATCGGTCTTGACGTCGAGCGCGATCGCCACGCGCTCCTGTCGCGCCCGTTTCAAATGCGCGAGCAGACCGCCAAGCTGCGTCGACGGCAGGTTCGACACCGCGTAGTAGCCGCTGTCTTCGAGCGCGGCAAGCGCGACGCTCTTGCCCGAGCCCGAGACGCCGCCGATCAGGACCAGATCCATCGCCCGCGTTTCAGCCGCCGTCTTCCATCAGCTTCTGCTGCCGCTCGATGAACTCCTTGGTGCTGTCGATGCCGCGCTGGTTGAGAACGAAATTGCGCACCGCCGCCTCGACCAGCACCGCGAGATTTCGACCGGCGGCCACCGGGATCGTCACCTTGCGGATAGGCACGCCCAGGATCTCCTGGTAAGTCGCGCTGACCTGCAGCCGGTCGAGCTCGGAAAATTGCTCGTTGCTGTGATCCTCCAGGTGGACCATCAGCTTGAGGAGCTTGCGCGGGCGCACCGCCGTCTCGCCGAAGATCGTTCGGATGTTGAGCACGCCGATGCCGCGCACTTCGAGGAAATCCTTGAGCACCGCCGGGCAGCGTCCCTCGAGCGTGTCCGGCGAAATGCGATACAGCTCGACGATGTCGTCCGCGACCAGCCCGTTGCCGCGCGAAATGAGCTCGAGCGCGAGCTCGCTCTTGCCGATCGCGGACGCCCCGGTGATCAGGACGCCCATTTCGAGGACGTCGAGAAACACGCCGTGCAGCGACGTCGATTCCGCCAGCATGCGCGACAGATAAAGGCGGATCACGTCCACGACGTGCGGCGACGGCTGCGGCGAGGTCAAAAGCGCCATGTGGTGCCGGTTGCAGGCATCGAGCAGGTACTTGGGAATCTCTTCGCCGTTCGCGACGATGATCGCCGCCAGGTCGGTGGTGAACAGCCGCGAGATCGCCTGCTGCAGCGCGTCTTCGGGCAGGTTGCGCAGATAGTTCGCCTCGGCAGCGCCGATCATCTGCACGCGGAACGGATGGATGAAGTTCATGTGGCCGACCTGCCCGATCGTCGGCTTCAGCGCGGCTTCACCGGTCAGGACGCGATTGCCCCCTTGCCGCCCCGCGAGCCAGTTCATGCCCAGCCGCTCCTGGTTGTCGGCGATCAGGCGCTCGATGCTGACCTGCCGCACGGCGCCGCTGCGGTTCATAGCGGCTCGGGTTGCCAGGCGGCAAACACCTGGCGCACTTCGGCGGCGTCGGCTGCCATCGCGACCTGCTCGCGGAACGACCTTTCGCCGAACATCTGCGCGAGCTCGGACAAAAGCTCGAGATGCTCCTCGGTGGCGTGCTCCGGCACGAGCAGCACGAACACCTGCTCGACCGGCTTCCCGTCGGGCGAGTCGAACGGAATCGGCTGCTGCGGGCGGACGAACGCACCCATCGCCTGCTTGAGTCCCTTGATGCGGCCGTGCGGAATGGCGATGCCTTGTCCGAGCCCGGTCGAACCCAGCCGCTCGCGTGCGAAAAGGCTGTCGAATACGACCGAGCGTGCGATCTGCGAATGCGATTCGAACAGCGCCCCGATCTGCTCGAACAGGCGCTTCTTGCTGGTTGCCTCGAGGTTGAGGGCGATGTTCGCTTCCGGCAGAAGCTGCGCGATCTGGTTCATCGTCTGGGGATCGGTGGTCGACGGAATCCGGCGCGGCCGCTCGAAAAGCGCCGCCTGGCCGGACGCGATTATACGCCGCGCAACAGGCTATTGAGCGCGCGCCTTGCCCGGGCGCGGGACGCTGGCGGTGCGCTTGACCGCGCCGGGTTCGTGGCGATTTCCGTTCTTCTTTTCCTTGTGCCGCAGCACTTGGCGGTCGAGCTTGTCCGCCAGCGCGTCGATCGCCGCGTACATGTCCGGGTCGACGCACTCGGCGTGGATGTCCTTGCCGCGGATGTGCAGATTGGCGGTCACCTGCTGCCTGAGCTTGTCGACTGACAACACCACGTTGACGTCGATCACGTGATCGAAATGGCGGGTCACCCGGTCGAGCTTCGCCGTCACGTAATCGCGGATCGCGGGAGTGATCAGAAGATGATGTCCGCTCAGGCTCAGGTTCATCCAGCTCTCCTTCGCGTTGGCGCGCGGCCTAGATGGCCTTGCGCAGATTCACCGGCGGTATCTGCAGTGCTTCCCGGTATTTGGCGACGGTGCGCCGGGCGACGACGATGCCCTGGTCGCCCAGCAGGTCGGCGATGCGACTGTCGGTCAGCGGCGAATTCTGGTCCTCGGCGCCGATCAGCTGCTTGATCAGCGCGCGGATGGCGGTGGCGGACGCGGCCCCGCCGGTGTCGGTTGCGACGTGGCTGCCGAAAAAGTATTTGAGCTCGTAGGTGCCGCGCATCGTCAGCATGTACTTCTGCGCGGTGACCCGCGAGATCGTCGACTCGTGCAGGTTCAGGATCTCGGCGATCTCGCGCAAAACCATCGGGCGCATCGCGACTTCGCCGTGATCGAAGAAATGCCGCTGCCGGTCGACGATGGCTTGGGACACGCGCAGGATGGTCTCGAATCGCTGCTGCACGTTGCGGATCAGCCATTTCGCTTCCTGCAGCTGCGCCGCGAGCTGCTGGTTCGACGACCCCCGGTTGCGCGTGAGGATATCGGCATAGATGCGGTTCAGCCGGAGCTTGGGCATCGCGGCCTCGTTGAGCGCCGCGACCCACCGGCCTCTTACCTTTCGTACGACCACGTCCGGAATCACATAGTTCGCTTCGGTCTTGGAAAATTCCCCGCCCGGACGCGGGTGCAGGCTGGTGATCAGCGTGCGCACGCCGCGCAGGCCTGCGTCGTCGATGTGCAGCAGCCGCTTGAGCTTGCCGAAGTCGCGCGCGGCCAGCAGCGGCAGGTGGTGCTCGACCAGCTTCAGTGCCTCGCACAGGTACGGCGTCTTTTCCGGCATCACCTTGAGCTGCAGCGCCAGGCACTCGGAGGCGTCGCGGGCGCCGACGCCGGCGGGCTCGAAGTTCTGCAGGTGCCGCAGCGCGATCTGCAGCTCGTCGGCCTCGATGCCAAGCTCTTCGGGAAAGAACTCGAGAAGCTCCTCCAGCGACGTCGTCAGGTAGCCGTCGTCGTTGAGTGCGTCGATAAGCGCCGAGACGATCTGGCGATCGCGCAACGGAAGATTGAGCTCGGCGAGCTGCGAATTGAGGTGGTCGCGCAGCGAGCTGGTCGCCACCTGCTGCGGCGAGAAATTCTCGTCGTCGTCGTCGGTCCCGCCGGTCGAGCTGCCCCAGTCGCCGTCGCCGGCAGCGCTGGTCATCGAATCGAAATCCGACTGCAGCGTGCCGTCGGATCGCTCCAGCGGCTCGTCGACGGTCGCCGACGTTGCCGCCGACTGCGCGAATTCCGGCGGCGGAGGCACATGCTCGTCGTCGTCGGCTTTTTCGAGCAGCGGGTTTTCCTGCAGCAGCCGCTCGACTTCGGCGTTGAGCTCCAGCGTCGACAATTGGAGCAGCCGGATCGATTGCTGCAGCTGCGGCGTCAGCGTCAGGTGCTGGCTGAGCTTGAGCTGGAGCGTCGGTTTCATCGAAATCCCGCGCCAGGGGGCATCGATCCGGCTCCCCGCGCCGCTGTCGCGGCGCAGCGGCGGCGGCCGAACGACCGATGTTGCAGAGCGGAAACGGGCACGGTGCGGCCGCCGGCGCTGCGGCAAGGCCGCGTGGCCGGCAGGGACCCGCGCCTGCCCGGGACTATCGTCGTCATGGCTAAAGGCGGAAATGCTCTCCCAGATAGACCTTCCTGACGTTTTCATTATAAACAATTTCGTCGGGCGTTCCCGAGGCCAGCACCCGGCCTTCGTTGATGATGTAGGCCCGGTCGCAGATGCCCAGGGTCTCGCGCACGTTGTGATCCGTGATCATCACGCCGATTTCGCGTTCCTTCAGAAAGCCGATGATCTTCTGTATGTCGAGCACCGCGATCGGATCGATCCCGGCGAACGGCTCGTCGAGCAGGATGAAGCGCGGTCTGGTGGCCAGCGCCCGCGCGATCTCCACGCGCCGGCGCTCGCCGCCGGAAAGGCTGACGGCGGACGCATCGCGCAAATGCGAGATCGACAGGTCCTCGAGCAGTGCGTCGAGGCGATTGGCGATTTCATCGGCATCTATGCCCTGCAGCTCGAGGATCGCCTGCACGTTGTCGGCCACCGAAAGCTTGCGGAAAATCGACGCTTCCTGCGGCAGATAGGACAGGCCCAGCCGCGCCCGCGCGTGAATCGGCATTCGCGTCAGGTCGTCGCCGTCGAGCTCGATGGCGCCGCCGTCCGCGGCGACCAGGCCGACGATCATGTAGAAGCACGTGGTCTTGCCGGCGCCGTTCGGTCCGAGCAGCCCGACGACCTCGCCGCTGCCCACCGCGAGCGAAACATCGTGCACGACAATGCGCGATTTGTAGCGCTTGTTCAGCGCCGCGACCGATAACGTGCTCATGGCATTTGCCGCATTCGCCGGCGGCTCATTTGCCGACGGACGGTCCGATCTTTTCGTCGGGCTTGAGAGGCAGGGGCGGGTTCGGCTTGGGGGTCGTGGCGGGCGCGGCGGCCTTGCCGCTCTTGCTGTCCTTGGCGTCCTTCGATTCCGGCTGGAATACGCCGCGAACCCGCGCGCCGAGCGGCACTTCTCCGGAAGCGGCAGTCGTGCTGTCCGGACGACCTTCGGCCTTGAACGACTCGGTCGCCGCGTCGTAGGAAATGTAATTGCTGCGAATCTGGTCGCTGCCTTTTTTCAACAGCGCGTTGTCGAAAAGCTCGACGAAACGCTTCTGTCCGTCGTAGACGATGCGCTGCGCGAACCCCTCGTAATATTCATCGACGCCGTCGCGTTTCTCGCGGAACGTCACCGGATTGCCGTACGCGATCGCGGACAGCGAGTTGTCGGGGTTCTGGTGGAACGTAATGCGATCGGCATGGATCGACAACGTCCCCTGGGTGACGACGACGTTGCCGGTGAGCTCGCCGTTCTTGGTCTCGGCGTTGCCGCCGCCGGAGTCGCCCTGGAAGTTGATCGGCTTGTCGCGGTCGGCCTTTTCCGCCCACGCCGGCGAGGCGCCGATGCCGAGGCAGACAAGCGCGCAGCAAGCGCGCGCGAGGCCACGGGCGAGCACCATGCGCGTCGCGTGATCGGTCATCGTCCTATTTCTTCTGGGGCTCAATTTGTCCGCTGACACGGGACTTAAGCTTGACCGTCTTGCTCTTGTTGTCGTACTCCATCCCGGTCGCATTGATTATCCCACGAGGGTCGGCGATCGTCACCGGCTTGTCGGTGACGATCTTGTTCTCCTTCGGCATCACCAGCAGGTATTCACTGGTGATCGTCGTGGGCCCGTCGTGCGCGGTATCGGACGAGGCATCGCGCACCCCTTTGACGTGCCCGGAGAACGCCACGTGGTCGCGATCGCCGCTGATGTTCGCCTTGTCGGCGGTGACCGTCAGGCGCGGCTTGCCCGGATCGTTGAACGTGATCTCGGGTCCTTCGAGGTCGGTCGAGTCGTCGTCCGGATAATGCCGCGCCTCGCGGGCGGTAAGCGCCTGATGGACGCGGCCTTGGTCGTCGAGGCTCGCCGCCTTGAAATTCTGGATCGTTATGTCGGGGTCGTGCCTTCCGGACCCGTCGAATTTCGGCGCCGGTGCGCGCACCTGCGCATCGAGCCAGTAGGTCATCGCCACGAGCGCGGCCAGAAGCAGCGCGGGCGACCAGGCGACGACGCGGTCGAGCAGCGGCTGGCGCACCTTCATTGCGCGAACGCCCTGAGCAGGGGCTCGAGCTCGCCTTTGGCGGCGAGGATCAGCTCGCAGAGCTCGCGCACCGCCCCGGCGCCCCCGTCGGCACGAGTCACGTAGTGCGCGGCCCCGCGCAGCGCGGCGGGAGCGTGCGGCACCGATACGCCCAGCCCGCAGCGCATGATCACCGGCAGATCCGGAATATCGTCGCCGATGTGCGCGCAGTCCTGCGCCTCGATGCCCAGCTGGCTGCGCAATCGTTCCCAGGCCGCGACCTTGTCGTCGGCGCCGAGCATCACGTGCGCGACCGAAAGATCCTCGGCCCGCCGCGTCACCGCCGGCGCGCGGCTGCCGGAAATCCAGGCGACCGTCACGCCCGCCTCCTGCAGCATTTTCAGGCCGAAGCCGTCCAGCGTGGAGAATGCCTTGAGCTGGCTGCCGTCGGCCGCGTAATAGATCTTGCCGTCGGTCAGCACGCCGTCGACGTCGCAGGAGAGAAGCCGCACGCGGCGCGCCCGGCCGTCGAGCTCGGACGGCGTCATACGACCTTGGCCCGGAAAAGGTCGTGCATGTGCAACGCGCCGATCAGCCTGTTCGCCGCGTCGACGACGAGCAGCTGACTGACTTTCGGCGGCGTTTCCATCAGCTCGACGCAGTCTATCGCCAACAGGTCGGCGCCGATCGCCCGCGGGTTTCGGGTCATCAGCTCGGCGACGCGCGCGGCGCCGAAGTCGCGCACGCGATCAAGGCTCCTGCGCAAATCGCCGTCGGTGAAAATGCCGGCCACGCGCTGCTCCGCGTCGACGACGGCGGTCATGCCCATCCCCTTGCCGCTCATCTCGACGACCGCGTCGGCCAGCGAGGCATCGGCGCTCACGACCGGCAAGGCGACGCCGGTACGCATGACGTCGCGCACGCGGGTCAGCAGCCGTCGTCCCAGCGCGCCGCCAGGATGCGCACGAGCGAAGTCCTCGACCGAAAACCCGCGCGCGTCGAGCACCGTCAGCGCCAGCGCGTCGCCCAGCGCCAGCGCGGCGGTGGTGCTCGCCGTCGGCGCGAGGCCGAGTGGACAGGCTTCGCTGTCGACGCTGGCATCCAGATGAATGTCGGCCGCCTGAGCGAGGGACGATTGCTCGTTGCCGGTCAGCGCAATCAGCTTCGCGCCCTGACGCTTCAAGTGCGGAATCAGCACCAGCAGCTCGTCGGTCTCGCCGGAATTCGATAGCAGCAGCACCACGTCGTCGGGCGTGATCATGCCGAGATCGCCGTGACCCGCCTCTGCGGCGTGAACGAAGAACGCCGGCGACCCGGTCGAGGCCAGCGTTGCCGCGAGCTTGCGCGCGATATGGCCCGACTTGCCGATGCCGGTGACGACGACCCGGCCGCGACAGCCGTAGATCGCGGCAGCGGCGGCGACGAAATCGTCACCGAGACGATGTTGCAGCACATCGATCGCCATCGCCTCGGTGGCGAGAACGCTGCGGCCGAGCGCGAGCGCACGCGCGGCGTCGACCCCAGGCGCGGCAGCGGGCGCGGCCGGGGCGTGGGCGCGGATCGGCGTCGGCATCCGGCCAGTATACCGTCCCTTAGAAACCGCACGCTCTGTGCTACATTCGCACGGCACCCGCGCGCCGGGCGAGGCCAACTCGGAGCGCGCATTTGTCGTCTCCCGCGGCTGCCGCGCGCACGCAAAAAGATGACCCATACCCTGCAACTGATACTGCTGTTGCTCGCCGCATCGGTCGTCGCGGTCGTCCTGTGCCGACTGGCGCGGCTGCCGCCGATCCTCGGCTACCTGGCGATCGGCATCGCGGTCGGCCCGCACGCGCTGGGATGGGTGCCGGACGACGCCAACGTGCGCGATCTGGCCGAATTCGGCGTCGTATTCCTGATGTTCTCGATCGGCCTCGAATTCAGCCTGCCCCAGCTCAAGACGATGCGCCGGGCGGTGTTCGGATTGGGGCTGGCACAGGTCGCGATCACGACGCTGGTGGCGATGGTGGGTCTGCATTTCCTCGAGTTCAGCTGGCTTGCCGGATTCGCGCTCGGCGGGGCGCTGGCGATGAGCTCGACCGCGATCGTGTCGAAACTGCTCGCCGAGCGCTCCGAGCTCAACACGCCGCACGGCCGCGACGTCATGGGCATCCTTTTGTTCCAGGACCTGGCGGTGGTCGCGTTCCTGATAGCGGTCCCGACGCTGGCCGAGGGAGGCGCCGACTTGTGGAAACCGCTGGCGATCGCCGCCGGCAAAGCCGCCTTCGCGCTCGCCGCGATCCTGTTCTTCGGCCAGAAAGTGATGCACGGGTGGTTCTACATCGTCGCGCGGCTGCGTTCGCCGGAGCTGTTCATGCTCAACGTGCTGCTGGTCACGCTCGGGCTGGCGGCGCTGACCGAGCTCGCCGGCTTGTCGTTCGCGCTGGGCGCATTCCTGGCCGGCATGCTGATCGCGGAAACCGAGTACCGCTATCAAGTCGAAGAGGACATCAAGCCGTTTCGCGACGTCCTGCTCGGCCTGTTCTTCGTCAGCGTCGGCATGTACCTCAATCTGGCGATCGTCGCCGATCACCTCGCCTGGGTCCTGCTGCTGCTGATCGGCCCGGTGCTGGCCAAGCTCGTCCTGATCGTCCTCCTGGCGAGGGCATTCCAATCGCCGCTGGCCACGGCGTTGCGCACCGGCTTCTATCTGGCGCAGGCCGGCGAGTTCGCGATCGTGCTGCTGGCACTGAGCACCGATCTGCACATCCTGGATGCGACCTTTCCGCAGCTGGTGCTCGCGGCGATGGTTTTGTCGATGCTGGCGGCGCCGTTCATGATCCAGCTGGCCGAGCCGCTGGTGCGCCGCATGACGGCCAACGACTGGCTCGCCCGCGCCGCGCAGGTGACGCAGATCGCGGCGCGCACGATCTCCCGGCAGGATCACGTGATCGTGTGCGGTTACGGCCGCAGCGGCCAGAATCTTGCCCGGCTGCTGGAAGCGGAGGGCATACCTTTTCTCGCCCTGGATTCGGATCCGCAGCGCGTCGCCGAGGCGGCCACCGGCGGCGGCAACGTCGTCTATGCGGACGCCGGACGGCGCGAAGCGCTGACGGCGGCCGGCTTGCAGAAGGCGCGCGCCGTGGCGATCACGTTCGCCGACACCGCGGTAGCGATCAAGATACTGCATCATGTGCAGCACACGCGGCCCGAGGTTCCGGTCATCGTGCGCACGTTCGACGATAACGAGCTCGACCGCCTGCTGAAGGCCGGCGCAGCCGAGGTCGTGCCCGAAACGCTCGAGGGCAGCCTGATGCTCGCATCGCATTCGCTGCTGCTGATGGGCGTGCCGCTCAATCGCGTGCTGGCGCGCATCCAGGCGGTGCGCGCGGAGCGCTACAGCATTTTCCGCGGCTTTTTTCACGGCGCGACCGACGCGGCAGACGCCGAGGACAATCTCCAGCCGCGGCTGCATTCGGTGCTGCTGAGCGAGCGCTCGACCGCGGTGGGGAAATCGCTCGCCGAGATCGAGCTGAACGGGCGCGTCGAGATCAACAGCGTGCGTCGGCGCGGCGCGCGGGCGACGGCGCCGGCGTCCGACTTCCGCTTCGAGGCGGGCGACGTCCTGGTGCTGTTGGGCAAGCCCGGCGATCTGGCGTTTGCCGAGCGGCGCTTGCTTCGCGGCTGACGCGGCTACCGGGCTGCGCGCCCGGCGCGCGCGTCGTTGTTGCGTTGCGGCGAACGGGCTACAATCACCGTCCTTCCCTGGAGTTGCCACGTTCCGATGCCGGTCGCCGCTACCGCGGACAAGCATGCCACGCTGAGCCCGACGCGACGGCTCGATCCCGCCGCGGCGGCGATCGAGCTCAACGACGTCTGGTTCGCGTATGACCGCCGGCAGGTGCTGCGCGGCATCACGATGACGGTGCCGCGCGGCAAGATCGTTGCGATCATGGGCGGCAGCGGCTGCGGCAAGACGACGATCCTGCGACTGATCGGCGGTCAGCTCAAACCGAAAAAGGGCAAGGTTCTGGTCGGCGGGCAATCGGTGCCCGATCTGGAGCCCGACGCGCTGTACGCGCTGCGCCGCAAGTTCGGCATGCTGTTCCAGTTCGGCGCCTTGTTCACCGACATGACCGTGTTCGAGAACATCGCGTTTCCGATGCGCGAGCATACCGACCTGCCCGAATCGATGATCCGCGACCTGGTGCTGATGAAGCTCGACGCCGTGGGCTTGCGCGGCGCCGCCCAGCTGATGCCAGCCGAATTGTCGGGCGGCATGGGGCGCCGCGTCGCACTCGCGCGCGCGATCGCGCTCGACCCGATGCTCGTGATGTACGACGAGCCGTTCGCCGGCCTCGATCCGATTTCGCTCGCGGTGGTCGGGCAGCTGATCCGGCGGCTCAACGATGCGCTGGGCATCACCTCGATCGTCGTGACGCACGACGTCTACGAATCGCTGAAGATCGTCGACTATCTCTATTTCGTCTCCGACGGCAGGATCGTCGCCAGCGGCACGCCGGACGAAGTACGGGCCTCGAGCGATCCCTTCGTCCGCCAGTTCGTCGACGGGCAACCCGACGGACCGGTCCGGTTCCACTATCCGGCGCCGCCTTATCACAAGGCGCTGCTTGCCGATGTCCAGTAACACGGTCAGCGATCTGACGCAGGCGCTGCGCCGCATCGGCGGCACCGTTACCGGCGGCGTCGAGCGGCTCGGATACATGGCGCGCTTCCTCGGCGCCATCCTCTGGCAGACGCCGATGGCGTTGCGCCGGCTGCACCTGACGGTGCGCGAGATCTATTTCTCCGGCGTGCTCTCGCTCGTCATCATTCTGATGTCGGGACTCTTCGTCGGCATGGTGCTGGCGCTGCAAGGCTACGAAGTGTTGCGTCGCTACGGCGCGCAGGAACAGCTCGGTCTGGTCGTCGCGCTGTCGCTGGTGAGGGAGCTCGCACCCGTGATCGGAGGTCTGTTGTTTGCGAGCCGCGCCGGCTCCGCGATCACCGCCGAGATCGGATTGATGAAGGCGACCGAACAGCTGTCGGCGATGGAGATGATGGCGGTAGACCCGATCGCGCGCGTCATCGCGCCGAGGTTCTGGGCCGGGATAATCTCGATGCCGCTGCTCGTCGCGCTGTTCTCGGCGCTCGGCATCTTCGGCGGCTACCTGATCGGCGTTCGCATGATCGGCATCGACGCCGGCGCTTTCTGGGGACAGATGCAGGCCGGCGTCAAGTTTTGGCCGGATATCACCAACGGCATCATCAAGAGCGTCGTGTTCGGCGCCGCGGTTTCGCTGATCGCGGTCCTCGAAGGTTACGACGCCAAGCCGACGGCGGAAGGGGTGTCGAGCGCGACGACAAGAACGGTCGTCATTTCGTCGCTGGCAATACTCGCGCTCGATTTCGTACTGACGGCATTCATGTTCAGGGGAGTCGGTTTATGAACCGTGCCGCGATCGACCTCTGGGTCGGCGTGTTCGTCGCGATCGGGCTTGGCGCGATATTGTTTCTCGCGCTGAAAGTCGGCAACTTGCTGACGCTGGATCAGGCGCCCAGCTATCACGTCGAGGCCAGCTTCGACAATATCGGCGGGTTGAAGCTCCGCTCGCCGGTGAAGGCTGCCGGCGTCGTCGTCGGTCGCGTCGAATCGATCAAACTCGATCCGAAGACATATGCGGCAGTCGTCACGATGCGCATCGATCGCGACTATTCGTTCAGCAAGGACACGATCGCCTCGATCAACACCTCGGGGTTGCTCGGGGAAGTCTACATCGGCCTCGATGCGGGAGGCGACACGGCAATGCTGAAAGACGGCGATCACATCGCCAAGACGCAATCGGCGGTGGTCATCGAGAAGCTGATCAGTCAGTTCCTGTTCGACAAGGCGGCACAAGGAGGCGCCGGCAAATGAATTCTTTCGCCCGCAGCATCGCCTCGACGCTCGCCCTGGCTTGCGCGCTGCTGGCCGGGTGTGCGACGACGCAGTCGCGCGTCGACCCCTTCGAGCCGTGGAACCGCGCGATGTACCAGGTCCACGAAGCGGTCGACGGGGCGGTGATCAAGCCCATCGCGGAAGGCTATGTCAGGTCGGCGCCGGAGCCGGTGCGAACCAGCGTGTCGAATTTCTTCGGCAACATCGACGACCTGTTCAGCGGCATCAACCATGTGCTGCAGGGCAAGAAGGAGCGCGCGGGGGATGATTTCGGCCGGGTGCTGCTCAATTCGACGTTCGGCATCGCCGGTCTCTTCGATCCCGCGTCCGAGATGGGGATCACCAAGGACAAGACCGACTTCGGCATTACGTTCGGCAAGTGGGGGGCGCCGCAGGGTCCGTACATCTTCGTGCCGCTGTTCGGGCCGACGACGGTGCGTGACGGGACCGGGTGGCTGGTGCGAATCTACGCCAGTCCCATCGGCTACATCGACGACGTGCGGTTGCGCAATTCGCTTTTCGGACTCAACTATCTGGACACGAGGGCGCAGCTCCTGAGTGCCGAAAGCGTGCTCGAAGCCGCGGCGCTGGACAAGTACCGTTATCTGCGCAACGCCTACCTGAGGGCCCGGCGCTACCAGGTCTATGATGGCAAGCCGCCGGCGGAAGACGAAGAGGAATGAGCGGCCAGGCACGGCAGCAGCGCGATGGCGCGTTGCCGGCCCGGTTCCACAGCACCGATAGACGACGAGGTTCACGATGATTTGCCGATGGATGGCGCTATTGTTCGCCGCTTCGCTGGCGCTGACGGCACAGGCGCAGGAAGCGCCTGACGCCCTGGTCAAGCGCGTCGCCGAAGACGTGCTGCAGACGATACGCGGCGACAAGGATCTGCAGGCCGGAAACCAGGCGAAGGTCAAGCAGCTGATCGAGAGCAAGCTCGCGCCCAATTTCGATTTCACCCGCATGACCGCGCTGGCGATGGGAAAGAACTGGCGCAGCGCAACGCCCGAGCAGCAGAAAATGCTGACCGACGAATTCCGGACGCTGCTGGTGCGCACCTATTCCGGCGCGCTGTCCAATTACCGCGACAACACGATGGACTACGCGCCGCTGCGGATGAACCCCGGCGACACCGACGTCATCGTGCGCACTTCGGTGCGCCGGCCCGGGCAGGCGCCGGTCCAGATCGACTACAGCATGGCGAAGACGCCCGACGGCTGGAAGGCGTACGACGTCATCGTCGCTGGCGTGAGCCTGGTGACCAACTATCGCGACGAGTTCAACGACGAGATCAAGCGCTCCGGCGTCGACGGCCTGATCAAGAAGCTCACCGATAAGAACAAGGGGCCGACGCCGAAATGACCAGCCGCGCGCCGCCGACAACGCCGGTGGAACCGGTCGCGGAGGTGCTGCGCGCCGATGACGGCCGCTGGGTGCTCGCCGGACCGCTGACGATCGGCAACGTCGCGGGTGTGCTCGCGACGAGCGTCGGCATGCCGCTGCCGGCGACCGGTCGAGTCGACCTGAAAGCCGTCGATCCGGTCGATTCGGCCGGTGTGGCGATCTTGCTGGAGTGGAAGCGCCGGGCTGTGGCCGAACGCACGCAGCTCGCGTTCGAGAACGTCCCGCCGACGATGGTCTCGCTGGCCGAGCTCTACGGCGTCGCCGAGCTGCTTTCTCCTGCCTGAACGACTTGGCCCGGACTATTTCGCCGGTACGCGCCACACGGGGCGCGCGTCTGATCGCCGCCGGACCGTTCCAAGGCGCGCATCCATGAGCGCCGCGGTCGAAATCGTCGATGTCGCACGCCAGTTCGGCGCGGTGCAGGCACTCGCCGGAATCGATCTCGCGGTCGAAGAGGGCGAGTTCTTCGGCCTGCTCGGCCCCAACGGCGCCGGCAAGACGACGCTGATTTCGATCCTCGCGGGGCTCACGCGCGCCGACCGGGGCGCGGCACGCGTGCTCGGTCACGACGTGGTCACCGACTATGCGCGCGCCCGGCGCCTGCTGGGCGTCGTGCCGCAGGAGCTGGTGTTCGATCCGTTTTTCACCGTGCGCGAGACCTTGCGCATCCAGGCCGGGTACTTCGGCATTCGCGATCAGGATCAGTGGATCGACGAGCTGCTGCATCACCTGGGCCTCGCCTCGCGCGCCAACAGCAACATGCGGTCGCTGTCCGGCGGGATGAAGCGCCGGATGCTGATCGGGCAGGCGCTGGTGCACAAGCCGCCGGTGATCGTCCTCGACGAGCCCACGGCCGGCGTCGACGTCGAATTGCGGCAGAGCTTGTGGTCGTTCATCCGCAAGCTCAATGCCGACGGGCACACGATCATCCTGACGACGCACTATCTGGAAGAGGCCGAATCCCTGTGCGGACGCATCGCGATGCTGAAGGCGGGCAGGATCGTCGCGCTCGACACCAAGCAGAAGCTGCTGTCGACTTTCGCGGGGCTCACCGTCCGGCTGACCGTCGCCGAGCCGCTCCCTGGCGCGTGGCCGGGGAGGGTGCTGCGCCGCGACGGCCAGACGTACCTCTTGCGGCTGGCCGATTACGCCGAGCTGGAGAGCATGCTGGCGTCGCTGCGCGAAGCGCGAATCAGCATCATCGAGCTGTCGCTGCAGGAAGCCGACCTCGAGCAGGTGTTCCTTCGCATCATGGCGCGCCAGGAATGAAGGCGATCGACCAGCCGACGCCTGGCCTGGCCGGGTCCGTGCGCTTGCTGCCGGCGCGCGGAGCAGGCTGGCTGACGCTGTTCTACAAGGAGCTGTTGCGTTTCTGGAAGGTCAGCTTCCAGACGATACTCGCGCCGGTGCTGACGGCGCTGCTTTACCTGCTGATCTTTTCGCATGTCCTCGAGTCGCATGTGTCGGTCTTCGGCGGCCGCGTTTCCTACACCGCGTTCCTGATTCCCGGCCTGGTGATGATGGCGGTGCTGCAGAATGCGTTCGCCAACAGCTCATCGTCGATGATCCAGTCGAAGATCACCGGCAACCTGATCTTCGTCCTGCTGACCCCGCTGTCGCCGCTCGACATGTTCGCCGCCTATGTGCTGGGCGCGATGGTGCGCGGGCTCGTCGTCGGTCTTGGCGTGTTCGTCGTCACGCTGGCGTTTGCGCCGATCGCGCCGGCGCATCCGCTGTGGGCGATCGCGTTCGCGCTGCTCGGCAGCGCCATCCTGGGCATCCTCGGATTGATCGCGGGAATCTGGTCCGACAAATTCGACCAGCTGGCGGCATTCCAGAATTTCGTCATCGTGCCGCTGACGTTCCTGTCCGGCGTTTTCTACTCGATCCATTCGCTGCCGCCGTTCTGGCAGACGCTGTCGCATTTCAATCCGTTCTTCTATATGATCGACGGGTTCCGCTACGGCTTTTTCGGCCTGTCGGACGCAACACCCGCGACGAGCCTCGCGATCGTCGTCTTCTTCTGCGCGGCATTGAGCGCGGTGACGCTGGTCATGCTCAAGCGCGGCTACAAACTTCGGCACTGAACGAGATGGCGATCACCCCGGAAGAAATCAGGCGCACGATCGAGGCGGGGATCGTCTGCGAGCACGTCGCGGTCGACGGCGACGGGCGTCACTTCCAGGCGCTTATCGTGAGCGCGGCGTTCACCGGCTTGAGCAAGGTGCGGCAGCACCAGCTCATCTACGGCGTGCTCGGCGAGCGCATGCGCGAGGAGATTCATGCGCTGTCGATGCAGACGCTGACGCCGGCGCAGTGGCGCGCGGTGGCTTCCGCCCCCGGGCAAGGCTAGCCCGAGTGGACAAGCTGGCGATCACGGGCGGCACTCCGCTGCAAGGCGAAGTGCGGGTTTCCGGTGCCAAGAACGCGGCCTTGCCGATCCTTTGCGCGGCGCTGCTGACCTCGGAGCCCCTGGTGCTCACGAACGTCCCGAAGCTCAACGACGTGCGCACGATGCGCTCGCTGCTCGCGCAGATGGGCGTGCGCGCGGAAGGCGACGACGGCGCGCTTACGCTTTCGGCGGCGACGATCGACTGGCCGCTCGCGCCGTACGAGATGGTGAAGACGATGCGCGCGTCGATCCTGGCGCTCGGACCGTTGCTCGCGCGCTGCGGCGAAGCGCGCGTATCGCTGCCCGGCGGCTGTGCGATCGGCCTGCGCCCGGTCGACCAGCACATCAAGGGCCTGCAGGCGATGGGGGCGGAGATCGATCTCGATCACGGCTATATCGACGCCAGGGCGAAGCGTCTGTCCGGCGCCAATTTCGTCTTCGACGTGGTGACGGTGACCGGCACCGAAAATCTGCTGATGGCTGCGACGCTGGCTGCCGGCACGACGGTGCTGGACAATGCGGCGCGCGAGCCCGAGGTCGTCGATCTCGCCGATTGCCTGAATGCGATGGGGGCCAGGATCACCGGCGCCGGCACCGACCGCATCGTGATCGAGGGCGTGTCCCGTCTGTCGGGCGCCACGCACGCGATCATGCCCGATCGCATCGAGACCGGCACCTTCCTGGTCGCTGCCGCCGCGACCGGCGGCGACGTCGCGCTCACCGGCGCGCGGCCCGATACGCTGGGGGCCGTCCTCGACAAGCTGGCCGAAGCGGGCGTCGCCGCGACCATCGACGGCAGCACGATCCGGATCCAGCGCAACGGGAGGCTCAGGTCGGTATCGATGCGCACCGCGCCGTACCCGGGGTTCCCGACCGACATGCAGGCACAGCTGATGGCGCTGATGACCGTCGCCGACGATGCGGCGATGATCACCGAGACGATATTCGAGAACCGCATGATGCACGTGCAGGAGCTCAAGCGCCTCGGCGCGGCAATCGAGGTCGAGGGCAACACGGCGATCGTTCGCGGCGCGCAGAAGCTCACGGCGGCGAACGTGATGGCCACCGACCTGCGCGCCTCCGCAGGTCTGGTGATCGCCGGACTGATCGCCGAAGGCGAAACCGTGATCGATCGCATCTACCACCTCGACCGCGGCTACGAGCGCATCGAGGACAAGCTCTCGGCGCTGGGCGCGCATATCCGTCGCGTCAGCTGACCGGCACCGGCGGATGCGCACCGGTGTGCGCTAGAATGCGCCTTTCCCGGCTGCCATGTTCCCGCTCACCATAGCGCTCTCCCGCGGGCGCATCTTCGATGAGACGCTGCCGCTGCTGGCGGCGGCCGGCATCGCTCCGGAAGACGATCCGCAAGCTTCGCGCAAGCTGATCCTGGCGAGCAATCGCTCCGACCTGCGTTTTGTCATCGTGCGCGCGTCCGATGTCCCGACCTATGTTCAGCATGGTGCCGCGGACCTGGGCGTCGCCGGCAAGGATGTGCTGCTCGAGCACGGCGGAGAAGGTCTTTATCAGCCGCTCGACCTGGCGATCGGCCGCTGCCGCCTGGTCGTCGCAGCGCGCCGCGATTTCGATTACGCCAGCGCCGTGCAGCGCGGCGCCCGCCTCAAGGTCGCCACCAAGTACGTCGGCGCCGCGCGAGCGCATTTCGGCGCCAAGGGAATTCATGTCGATCTGATCAAGCTGTACGGATCGATGGAGCTCGCGCCGCTGGTGGGGCTGGCCGATCTGATCGTCGACCTGGTCAGCACCGGCAAGACGCTGCAGGCCAACGACCTGGTCGTCGTCGAGGAGATCCGTCCGATCAGCGCGAGGCTCATCGTCAATCCTGCCGCGCTCAAGCTCAAGCGCGATGCCGTTCAGCCGATCCTCGACGCGATCGCCAAGGCGGTGCCGCGCGATGCCTGAGATTCGCCGCCTCGATACGCTGGATCCGGGATTCGCGTCGGCGCTGGCGAAGCTGACGGCGCGCGACAAGGCCGAGGACGATGCGATCGATGCCTCGGTCGCCAGCATCGTCACCGACGTGCGCGTCCGCGGCGACGCGGCGGTGCTCGAATATACGGCGCTGTTCGACCGGGTCAAGGCGACGTCGGTCGCCGCATTGGAATTGCCCGCTGCCGAGCTCAAAGCCGCGCACGACGCCTTGCCCGCCGACCAGAAGCGGGCGCTTGCGCAGGCCGCCGAGCGCATTCGCGCCTATCACTCGCGCCAGAGCGTCGAATCCTGGTCTTTTACCGAGCCCGACGGCACGCGCCTGGGCCTGCGCGTCACGCCGCTCGAGCGCGTCGGCGTGTACGTTCCCGGCGGCAAGGCGGCGTACCCGTCATCGGTGCTGATGAACGTGCTGCCGGCCAAGGTCGCCGGTGTCAGCCAGGTCGTGATGGTCGTCCCGACGCCCAACGGCGTAAAGAATGCGCTGGTGCTGGCTGCCGCGCATCTGGCCGGCGTCACCTGTACCTATACGATAGGCGGCGCGCAGGCGATTGCGGCGCTGGCGTTCGGCACGGCGACGATTGCGCAGGTCGACAAGATTGTCGGACCCGGCAATGCCTATGTCGCCGCGGCCAAGCGGCGCGTGTTCGGCGTCGTCGGCATCGACATGGTCGCCGGCCCGTCCGAAGTGCTGGTGATCGCCGACGGCAGCGCCAATCCCGACTGGGTGGCGATGGATCTGTTCGCTCAGGCCGAGCACGACGAGGCGGCGCAGGCACTGCTGCTTTCGCCCGATGCGGACCTGCTCGACCGGGTCGCGGCCAGCATGGCGAAGCTGCTGCCGACGATGCCGCGCGCAAAAATCATCGCGGCCTCGCTGCGCCAGCGCGGCGCGCTGATTCGCGTGCGCGACCTGGCCGAAGCCTGCTCGCTCGCCAACGGCATCGCACCCGAGCATCTCGAGCTCGCGGTCGCCTCGCCCGACGATCTGTTGCCGCAGATCCGCAACGCCGGCGCGATATTCGTCGGGCATCACAGCTCGGAGGCGCTGGGCGACTACTGTGCCGGGCCGAATCACGTTCTGCCGACCGCCCGCAGCGCGCGCTATTCGTCGCCGCTCGGCGTTTACGATTTTCAGAAGCGGACCAGCGTGATTGCCGCGTCGCGCGAGGGCGCCCGCACGCTGGGTGCCATCGCGGCCACACTGGCGCGCGGCGAGGGACTTCCGGCGCACGCCGCAAGCGCGGAATACCGGATCGAACGATGAGCGAGCGTCCACCCGGGCTCGACGCCGCGGGCATCGTGGCCGCAGTCGTGCGGCCGGAGATCTGTGCCCTGTCCGCATACACGACCGCCTCCGCGGAAGGCATGATCAAGCTCGACGCGATGGAGAATCCGTTCCCGCTGCCGGACGCGGTGCGCGGTCGGCTCGGCGCCGCGCTCGCACAGGTCGCCATCAACCGCTATCCCGACATCCCCGCCGACCGGGTCAAGCGGGCGCTGGTGGACGCGTTCGGCATCCCCGACACGCTGGGGCTGATGCTCGGCAACGGCTCGGACGAGTTGATACAGCTGATCACGCTGGCGCTGGCCCGTCCGGGCGCGGCGATGCTCGCGCCCGAACCGTCGTTCGTCATGTATCGGCTGAACGCCATCCATGCCGGCATGCGCTTTGTCGGCGTTCCGCTGGCGAGCGACTTCGGTCTCGACCGCGATGCGATGCTCGCGGCGGTCGAGCGCGAGCGCCCCGCGCTGACCTTTCTCGCCTATCCGAACAATCCGACCGGCAATCTGTTCTCCGGCGACGACGTCGCGGCGATCGTTCGCGCTTCGCCGGGATTGGTCGTGGTCGACGAGGCTTATGCGGCGTTCGCCGATGCGAGCTTCCTTCCGCGCATCGCCGAATTCCCCAACCTGCTGGTCCTGCGTACGCTGTCGAAAGTCGGCATGGCCGGCATCCGGCTGGGCTACGCGATCGCCGCGCCCGAGTGGATGGCTCAGCTGAACAAGCTGCGGGCGCCGTATAATGTCAACGCATTCACGCAGGCGGCCGCCGTGGCGCTCCTCGCCGACGCCGGCTGGATGGCCGACCAGGCGGCGACGATACGCGCGGAGCGCGGCCGGGTCGCCGTGGCGCTGGCGCGATTGCCCGGGGTTACCGTGTTTGAAACGCAGACCAATTTCCTTCTCGCGCGCGTTCCCGAGGCCGATCTCTTGTACGACGGACTGAGGCAACGCCGGATCCTTGTGAAAAATGTACACAGTTGGCACCCGCTGCTGGCGAATTGCCTGCGGATCACCGTCGGAACGCCGCGGGAAAATGACGCTTTGCTCACCGCATTGAACGCACTGCTGGCCGGCCGATGAGCCCCTCTGCCAGCCCCGCGTCAGCCGCCGCCGCCTCGGCGCGCCAGGCGAGAGTCGAGCGGGCGACGCGCGAAACGCGGATCGCCGTGAGCGTCGATCTCGACGGCAGCGGCCGAGCCGAGCTCGCCACCGGAATACCCTTTCTCGACCATATGCTCGACCAGGTCGCGCGCCACGGCATGATCGATCTCACCGTCGACGCCAAGGGCGATCTGCACATCGACGGTCATCATACGGTCGAGGACATCGGCATCACCTTCGGCCAGGCGGTCAAGCAGGCTTTGGGCGACAAGGCCGGCCTCGTGCGTTACGGTCACGCCTATGTGCCGCTCGACGAGGCCTTGTCGCGCGTCGTCGTCGACCTGTCCGGACGGCCAGGGCTCGAATATCACGTCGAGTTCACCCGCCCGATGATCGGCGCGTTCGACGTCGACCTGACCCACGAGTTTTTTCAGGGCTTCGTCAACCACGCGCTGGTCAGCCTGCACATCGACAACCTGCGGGGCGACAACGCCCACCACCAGGCGGAGACCGTTTTCAAGGCTTTCGCCCGCGCGCTGCGCATGGCGATCGGACGCGACCCGCGCGCCGGCGGCGCGATACCGTCGACCAAGGGGACGCTCTAGCCGGCCGACGGGCGGCAGCTGAATTCCGCCCTCTCGTCAGTCGATCCATCCGCCCGATGCCCGACATCGCCGTCGTCGACTACGGAATGGGCAACCTGCGCTCGGTTGCCAAGGCGCTCGTGCATGTAGCGCCAGGGCGCGCGATCGAGGTCACCGCCGATGCGGCGGTCATTCGTCGCTCGCCGCGCGTCGTGCTGCCAGGTCAGAGCGCGATGCCGGACTGCATGCGCTGCCTGAACGAGAGCGGATTGCGCGATGTCGTGCTCGAGGCGGCCCGCGACCGCCCCTTCCTTGGCATCTGCCTCGGGCTGCAGATGCTGTTCGACGACAGCGAGGAGGGGCCAACGCGGTGCCTGGGCACGCTGGCCGGCCGGGTCGTGCGGTTCCGCGAGGAGGCGATGTTCGATCGCGACGGCGGCAGGCTCAAGGTGCCGCACATGGGCTGGAGCCCGGTCCGGCAACGCCGCGCACACCCGCTGTGGCACGGCATTGCCGATGAAACACGTTTCTATTTTGCGCATAGCTACTACCCGGTGCCGGCGCGGCCCGATCTGACGGTGGCGAGCGCCGACTATCCGACGGCGTTTACTTGCGCGATTGCAAGCGCTAATATCTTTGCCGTGCAGTTCCATCCCGAGAAAAGTCACCTCGCCGGTCTCCAGTTGCTCACCAATTTCGTTACTTGGGACGGACGCGCCTAGAGAACTTGCCGAACGTCGTCACGGTAGCGACGCCTCAGTCGCCCAACCGCCGCCATGCAGATCATTCCCGCAATCGATATCAAGGACGGAAACTGCGTTCGCCTCAAGCAGGGCGAGATGCAGTCGGCCACGGTGTTCTCCGAGGATCCGGCGGCGATGGCGCAGCATTGGCTGGAGCAGGGCGCGAAGCGGCTTCATCTGGTCGATCTGAACGGCGCGTTCGCCGGCAAGCCGAAGAACGAGCAGGCGATCCGTGAAATCGTCAGCGTCATCGGCGAGGAGATTCCGGTGCAGCTCGGCGGCGGCATCCGGGACCTCGATACGATCGAGCGCTATCTGGACGACGGCATCAGCTACGTCATCATCGGCACGGCGGCGGTCAAGAACCCTGGCTTCCTGCACGATGCGTGCACCGCCTTTCCCGGCCATATCATCGTCGGCCTGGATGCGCGCGAAGGCAAGGTCGCGACCGACGGCTGGTCGAAATTGACCGGGCACGACGTCGTCGATCTGGCCAAGAAATTCGAGGACTACGGCGTCGAAGCGGTCATCTACACCGACATCGGCCGCGACGGCATGCTGACCGGCGTCAATATCGAGAGCACCGTGCGGCTCGCGCGCGAGCTCAAGATACCGGTGATCGCCAGCGGCGGCATCAACAGCATCGAGGACATCCAGGCCCTGGCCGCGTATGAAAGCGAAGGCGTCAGCGGCGCCATCGCCGGCCGCGCGCTCTACGAAGGCACGCTCGATTTCATCGCGGCGCTGAAAGCGGCGAAGGGCGCATAGAGCCGGTTCGCTGCAGGTTCCGCAGCTTCGACTGCGCCGCGGCGGGCAGCAAACCGAATCCATGGGTCTCGCCAAGCGCATCATCCCCTGTCTGGACGTCGCCAAGGGCCGCGTCGTGAAGGGCATCAATTTCGTCAACCTGCGGGATGCCGGCGATCCGGTCGAGGTCGCGCGGCGCTACGACCAGCAGGGCGCCGACGAGCTCGCGTTTCTCGATATCCAGGCGAGCGTCGAATCGCGGGCCCTCCTCTACGACATGGTCGAAGCCGTGGCCGATCAGGTTTTCATTCCGTTGACCGTCGGCGGCGGCGTCACGCACGTCGACGACATCCGCGCGCTGCTGACGGCGGGCGCCGACAAGGTCAGCATCAATACGGCAGGCGTCAACAATCCGGCGCTGATCGGCGAAGCGGCGAGCCGCTACGGCGCGCAATGCATCGTCGGAGCCATCGATGCGAAGTTGTCGGAGCCCGGGCGCTGGCAGGTCTACACGCACGGGGGCAGGACCGCGACCGGACTCGACGCGGTCGAATGGGCGCGCCGGCTGGTCGAGCTGGGCGTCGGCGAGATCCTTCTGACCAGCATGGACCGCGACGGCGCGAGAAGCGGCTTCGATCTCGGCCTGACGCGCGCGGTCGTCGATGCGGTCGACGTGCCGGTGATCGCTTCGGGCGGCGTCGGAAAACTGCGCGATCTGGTCGATGGCATCATCGAAGGCGGCGCCGATGCGGTGCTCGCAGCCAGCATATTCCACTACGGCGAACATACGGTCGGCGAGGCCAAGGCGGCGATGGCGGCCGCGGGGATCGAGATTCGTCCGACACCATGAGCTGGCTCGACGAGGTAAAGTGGAATGACGAAGGACTGGTCCCGGCGATCGCGCAGGAAGTTGAGACCGGCATCGTGCTGACGCTGGCCTGGATGAACCGCGAAGCGCTGTCGTCGACGCGGGAGACCGGCGTCGCGCATTATTGGTCGCGGTCGCGGGGCAGGCTGTGGCGGAAGGGCGAGCGCTCGGGTCACGTGCAGCGGGTACGCGAGATCCGGCTCGACTGCGACAACGACGCCGTTCTGCTGGTCGTGGAACAGCAGGGCGGAATCGCCTGTCATACCGGCCGTCACCGCTGCTTTTTTCAGCGGCTCGAAGGCGACGCCTGGCGCACCGTCGAACCCGTGCTCAAGGATCCGAAGGCTATCTATGGCGACTGACGACGTATTGCAGCGTGTTGCATCGACCATCGCGGCGCATCGGAACGTCGATCCCGTGCAGTCCTATGTCGCGACGCTGTTCGCCAAGGGCAAGGACGCGATCATCAAGAAAATCGGCGAGGAGGCGACCGAAGCGGTGATGGCCGCCAAGGACGGTGATAAAATCCGCTTGACCGCCGAGCTGGCCGACCTGTGGTTCCACTGCCTGGTGCTGCTCGAGTGCATGGGCCTTGGGCCCGATGACCTTCTGACCGAGCTCGAACGGCGGGAAGGAACTTCCGGCCTCGCCGAGAAGGCCGCTCGCGGCTAGAAGGGCGGCCGGCGTTTTGCGGCCGCTTTCCGCTTTCAAACATGGACAACTGCATCTTCTGCAAGATCGTTCGCGGCGAGATTCCGTCGGACAAGGTATACGAGGACGACGAGGTCCTCGCGTTCCGCGATATCCGTCCGCAGGCGCCGGTGCATTTCATGCTGATACCGAAAAAGCATATCGATTCGCTGGCGCACGCCGAAAACGAGGCCGCGATTCTTGGCAAGATGCTCGCGCTATCGGGGCGGCTCGCCCGCGAGCAGGGATCGCCCGACGGCTACCGCGCCGTCGTCAACACCGGCCGCATCGGCCGGCAGGATGTCATGCATCTGCACATACACGTCATCGGCGGTCCGAGCCCGCTTGGCCCGATGATGCCCAGGTCGGGCCCGTAAAGGAGGGAACATGGGATCGTTGAGCATCTGGCACTGGATGATCGTACTTCTGGTCGTCGTTCTGATTTTCGGTACCAAGAAGCTGCGCAACATCGGCCAGGATCTTGGCGGCGCGGTCAAGGGATTCAAGGAAGGGATGAAGTCTCCCGAGGCCGAGCAGCCGCCGCCGGGAGCGGCCCCGTCGCAGCAGATCGGCGGTCAGACGATCGAGGGCGAGGTCAAGAAGGAGAAGACGTCGTAAGCCTGCTCGGTCTTACGCCAAGCGCTCCCTGCCCGCGCGCCGCACGCGAGGGATTCGATGTTTGATATCGCTTTCAGCGAAATCGTCGTCATCGCCGTCGTCGCACTGATCGTGATCGGACCCGAGCGGCTGCCCAAGGTGGCGCGGACGCTCGGTCACATGTTCGGACGGCTGCAGCGGTACGTGAACGAAGTCAAAGCGGATATCAACCGGGAGATGGAGCTCGACGAGCTGCGCAAGCTCAGGAGCGAAGTCCAGTCGGCCGCGAGCGAGTTCGAATCCTCGATCCACAAGGCCGCGCAGGAGGTCGACTCGGGCGTGCGCTCGGTCGAGACCGAGTTGAACGAGGCGGGCAGATCGCCGGCCGAAATTGCGCCGGCGGCCGCGCACGACGCCGTCGCGCCCGCCGCCGCATCGCCGCCCGCGCCGATGCCGGCCGCCCCGGCGCCGTCGGGCGAGGAGACGCCGCGACAGACGGCACTGCCGGGGTTCGACCGGATCTGAATCGGCAGCGGCGGCTTGCCGCTGCCGGCCGCGCTACAATTGGCCCGCGCATTTGCGCGCGGCTTACCTCTCGATGAACGACACATCCCCCGCTCCGGAAAGCACGCAGGAAACGTTCATCTCGCACCTGGTCGAGCTGCGCACGCGATTGCTGCACGCGATCATCGCGGTCTTCGTCGTGCTGCTATGCCTGTTTCCCTGGGCGAAGGACATCTACGCGCTGCTTGCCGCGCCGCTGATCAAGGCACTGCCGCGCGGCGCGACGATGATCGCGACCGACGTCACCGGCACATTCCTCGTCCCGCTCAAGGTCACGCTGATGGCGGCGTTCCTGATCGCGCTGCCGTACGTTCTCTACCAGATGTGGGCGTTCGTGGCACCCGGCCTGTACCGCCACGAAAAGCGCCTCGCGCTGCCGGTGATCCTGTCCAGCGTCGTCTTTTTCGCGCTGGGGATGTGCTTCGCGTATTTCGTCGTGTTTCCGATCGCCTTCGGGTTTTTCGCCGGCTACGCGCCGACCGGCGTGCAGATGATGACCGACATCGACAAGTACCTGTCGTTCGTGCTGACGATGTTCATCGCCTTCGGCATCACCTTCGAAACGCCGGTGGTGGTGATCGTGCTGGTCCGGCTCGGCGTGGTGAGCCTCGAAAAGCTGCGCGCGATTCGGGGCTACGTCATCGTCGGCGCGTTCGTCGTCGGCGCCGTATTCACGCCGCCCGATATCCTGTCCCAGCTGATGATGGCGGTGCCGCTTTGGCTGCTCTACGAGCTCGGCCTCCTGGTTGCGCGCTTCGTCTCCGTACCAAAACGCGACGGCGACGCGATAGGCGAGGAAAAGGCGGCGGGATAGATCCGGCCGCCGCGCGGCGCTGCTAGGAGACGCGCGGCTTCGGCCGCTTGCCGACGATGACGTCGATGTCGACCTGTTTTTGCTCGCGCATCACCTGGAGCCTGGCCTGACTCCCCGGCGTGAGCGCCGCGATTTGCGCGAGCAGCGAGGCGACGTCGTGCGTCGGCTTGCCGTCGATGTTGATGACGACGTCGCGCACCTGCATGCCCGCGCGGTCCGCCGGCCCGCTCTTGAGCACGCCGCGGATCAGCACGCCGTCGGACTTCGACAGCGCGAATGCCGTGGCCAGCTCGGGCGTGATGTCCTGCGGCTCGATGCCGAGCCAGCCGCGCGTCACCTCGCCGTCCTTGATGATCTGCTCGAGCACATTCTTGGCGAGCGATACCGGAATCGCGAAGCCGATGCCTTGCGAGCCGCCGCTTTGCGAGAAGATCGCGCTGTTGATGCCGACCAGGTTGCCGCTGCTGTCGACCAGCGCACCGCCGGAGTTGCCCGGATTGACCGCAGCATCGGTCTGGATGAAGTCCTCGAAGCGGTTGATGCCCAGATGGCTGCGGCCGAGGGCGCTGACAATGCCGTGCGTGACGCTGCTGCCGAAGCCGAACGGGCTGCCGATCGCGAGCACGGTGTCGCCGACCTGCACGTTCTCCAGCTGGCCGAACGTGATGACCGGGAGGTTCTTGCCGTCCACCTTGAGCACCGCCAGATCGGACTCGGGATCGCTGCCGCGAACGGATGCCCGCATGCGCCGGCCGTCGGCGAGCACGAGCTCGATGTCGTCGGCTTCCTCGACGACGTGATTGTTGGTCAGCACATAGCCTTCGCTGCTGACGATGACCCCGGAGCCGAGACTGGTCGCGCGCCGCGGCTCATTTTCTTCCAGGCCCGGAAAGAAGCGGCGGAGGATCGGATCGTCGGCCAGCGGCTGGCGGTGCCTGACTTCCTTGCTGGTGTAGATGTTGACCACCGAGGGCATCGCTTTTTTCGCCGCGTCGGCGAGGCTCGCGATCTTCGGCGCGGGCACGGTCAGCGGCGTCTCCTGCACCAGCACGACATTGTTTTTGCCGGCGAATCGTGCGAGCAGGTCGGGACGCAGGGTCGCGACAACGAACAGCGCGGCGACGCAGACGGTCGCGACCTGCGCGAAAAGTAACCAGAACCGGCGGAGCATGGCAGGCGGCGAAAGGCCGAAAAGAGCGCTAAAAGGCGATTATAGACGCCCTGTGCGGCGATGCAGCACGACGCCGGGATCCAACGGTGAAATCCCGTCCAAGCGCCTGTTTTGTCGCGTTTTTTCGTACAAGTGCTTGGGCCGGACGACCGAAATCATTTATAATTTGCGGCTTTTGGGCATCGGGCTATCGCGAAGGGTCGGGCAATGAGCGACGCGGGAAGCGTAGACAAGGGAAAGCGCCGGTTCCTGATCGGTGCCACGACGGCCGTCGGCGCCGTCGGCACCGTGGCGGCCGCGGTGCCGTTCGCGATGAGCATGTGGCCCAGCGAGCGAGCCAAGGCGGCGGGGGCGCCGGTCGAAGCCGATATCAGCAAGCTCGAGCCCGGCCAGAAGATCAACGTCGAATGGCGCGGCAAGGTCGTGTGGATCATCAACCGGACGCCGGCGATGCTCGCGACTCTGCCGAAGCTCGACGACAAGCTTGCCGATCCGAGATCCGACGTCGATCATCAGCCGCCGTACGCCAAGAACGAGGACCGGTCGCGCAAGCCCGAGATATTCGTGGCCGTCGGCATTTGCACCCATCTGGGCTGCTCGCCCACGTTCCGGCCCGAAGTTGCGCCGGCGGATCTCGGTCCCGAATGGCTGGGCGGCTTTTTCTGCCCCTGCCACCAGTCGAAGTTCGATCTGGCGGGCAGGGTGTTCAAGGGCGTGCCCGCGCCGACCAACCTGGTGATCCCGCCGTACAAGTTCGAGTCGGACAGCAAGATCCTGATCGGCCAAGACGAGCTGAAGAAAGCATAGGCCCACGACATGCAGAAGATGCTCAACTGGATCGACGATCGTTTCCCGCTGTCGGCGCTGTGGAAGTCGCAGGTCTCCGAATACTATGCGCCGAAGAATTTCAACTTCTGGTACTTCTTCGGCTCGCTCGCGCTGGTCGTTCTGGTGATGCAGATCGTCACCGGCATCTTCCTGACGATGAGCTACAAGCCCGATGCGGCCAAGGCCTTCGAGTCGGTCGAGTACATCATGCGCGATGTCTCCGGCGGCTGGTTCATCCGCTATCTGCATTCGACCGGCGCATCGGCTTTTTTCATCGTCGTCTATCTGCACATGTTCCGCGCGCTGCTCTACGGCAGCTACCGCAAGCCGCGCGAGCTGCTCTGGATCGTCGGCTGTTTCATCTACCTCGCGTTGATGGCCGAGGCTTTTTTCGGCTACCTGCTGCCGTGGGGCCAGATGTCGTACTGGGGCGCGCAGGTGATCGTCAACCTGTTCTCGGCGGTACCGATCATCGGCGACGACCTGGGCATCTGGATACGCGGCGATTACACGATTTCCGACGTGACGCTGAACCGTTTTTTCGCTTTCCACGTCATCGCGGTGCCGCTGGTTCTGCTGCTGCTGGTCGTCGTGCACCTGATGGCGCTGCATGAAGTCGGATCGAACAATCCGGACGGGATCGAGATCAAGGATGCGAAGGATCCGCTGACCGGGCACCCGCTCGACGGCATTCCGTTCCATCCGTATTACACGGTCAAGGACCTGGTCGGAGTCGTCGTCTTTCTCGCGCTGTTCTCGGTCGTCGTCTTCTTCTGGCCCGACGGCGGCGGCTACTTCCTCGAGGCCGACAACTTCATTCCGGCCAATCCGCTGCAGACGCCCGAGCACATCGCGCCAGTCTGGTATTTCACTCCGTATTACGCGATGTTGCGCGCGGTGCCTTCGTTCCTGCAGTCGCAGTTCTGGGGCGTGCTGGTGATGGCTGCCGCGGTCGTCATCCTGTTTTTCATGCCGTGGCTCGATCGCGGCCGAGTGAAGTCGATCCGCTACCGCGGACCCGTCTACAAGATCTGGCTCGCCGTATTCGTCGTTTGCTTTCTCGTCCTCGGCTATCTGGGCACCGTCCCGGTCACCGTATGGGGCCAGTTCGGCGACATGATGGGGGCGGCCGACCGCGCTACCGTCGTCGCGCGTGTTCTGACGCTCGTCTACTTTCTGTTCTTCCTGCTGATGCCGTGGTACACCGCGCGCGACGCGACGAAGCCGGTGCCGGAAAGGGTGACCTGGAAATGAAGACCGTCATCCGCTGGATCGGCGTCGTCCTGCTCGTTGCCGCGAGCGGAGCATTCGCAGCCGAAGCGGGCTTGCGTCTCGACCCTGCGCCGGGGCGCCGTCTCGACCACGAATCGCTGCAACGCGGGGCGCGCGACTTCGTCAATTACTGCCTGACCTGCCACAGCGCGCAGTACATGCGCTACAACCGGCTGACCGATCTCGGGGTCAATGAGCAGCAGATCAGGGACAACCTGATGTTCGCCACCGACAAGATCGGGTCGACGATGACGGTGGCAATGACCAAGGCGGACGCCACGGCATGGTTCGGCGCGCCGCCTCCGGATCTGTCGGTCGAGGCGCGGGTGCGCGGCGCCGACTGGCTGTACAGCTATCTGAACGCCTTCTATCGCGACGAAAAGGCGCCGAGCGGATGGAACAACCTGGTCTTCCCCAACGTGGCGATGCCGCACGTGCTGTGGGCGGTGCAGGGCGTGAACAAGCTGGTCGAGACCGAGTACGAGGATCGCGAAAAGGCCGAGGCGGCATGGATCGCCGCCAAAGGCCTGGCGAAGCTCGAGCGCGCGGCCGATGGCAAATATGTCGTAAAGACGCTGGCGCAGCAGACTCCGGGATCCCTGTCCCCGGTCGAATACAAGGCGCTGGTCGCCGATCTGGTCAACTACCTGGGCTACATGGCCGAGCCCGCGCGCAACCAGCGCATCAACGCCGGCATCGCCGTGCTGATCTTCCTCGGCGTTCTGTTCGCCTTCGCCTACGCGCTCAAGCGCGACTATTGGAGAGACGTTCACTGACGGGCGCCAAGCGACACTGCGGACCGGAGCGCCGCTTTAGCGCCGCCAAACAGGACGCGACTCGTCGCGTCTCGCTCCACTGGGAGAAACAAGCATGATGACCCTCTACTCCGGGACTACCGACCCGTTCAGCCAGCGCTGCCGCATCGTGCTGCACGAGAAGGGCATGGATTTCCAGATCATCGACGTCGACCTGGACCACAAGCCGGAAGACCTCGCCGTGATGAATCCGTACAACCAGGTTCCGGTGCTGGTCGAGCGCGACCTGGTGCTGCACGAGTCGAACATCATCAACGAATACATCGACGAGCGCTTTCCGCACCCGCAGCTGATGCCGGCCGATCCCGTCATGCGCGCGCGCGCCCGGCTGTTCCTTCACCGGTTCGAAAAGGAGCTGTTCTCGCACATCGACACGCTCGAGGCGAACAACCAGAAGCAGCTGGAGAAGGCGCGCGGCCTCGTGCGCGACAGCCTGATGCAGATCGCGCCCGTTTTTGCCAAGCACAAGTACATGCTGGGCGAGGACTTCTCGATGCTCGACGTCGCGATCACGCCGCTGCTCTGGCGGCTCGACTACTACGGCATCCAGCTGCCGAAGCCGGCGGCGCCGCTGATGAAATACGCCGAGCGCCTGTTCTCGCGTCCGGCGTTCATCGAAGCGCTGACATCGGCCGAACGCGGGATGCGGAAATAGCGCCAGGGTTCACAGCTGCCCGACCTGTCTGTATGCTTGCACCATGTCCGAGCAATCCGCCAAGCCCTACCTGATCCGCGCGATCTGCGAATGGTGCGCCGATAACGGCCTGACGCCGTATCTCGCGGTGAAGGTGAACGCGCAGACGCGCGTTCCGGTCGCGCACGTCAAGAACGGCGAGATCGTGCTCAACATCAGCCGCGGCGCGACGCGCCGGCTGACGATCGACAATGAGTGGGTCCGGTTCGCCGCGCGCTTCAACGGCGCCTCGCAGGAAGTCGCGGTTCCGATCGGCGCGGTTTCCGGCATCTTCGCCAAGGAATCGGGCTACGGCTTCGCTTTCACCGTGCCCACCGATCCGGTCGCCTCGCTCGAGGCCGCCACCGCACCCGCGACTACCGCGGTCACCGACATCTCATCGCCGAACGGCAAACCGCGCACCCGGCCGAAGCACCTGCAGGTTGTAAAATAGCGCGCTCTGCAAAGGCCGGCCGGCATAGCTCAGTTGGTAGAGCAGCGGTTTTGTAAACCGAAGGTCGTGGGTTCGACTCCTACTGCCGGCACCAACGTCCGTCGAGGAGAGAAGGCGGACGAGCCGCGGATCGCGCAGCTCGCCGCCAGGCTGCTGCATCGAGGAGGATGTTAACGCAGCGCCAACCGAAGCGTATGCGACCGCGCGGCGCTTGTCAGTTAGCGAAATGTAAGCAACTTTCGGCGACCTGGCGCAAGGCCCGATCGCGGTGGGTCGGCCGCGCTCGCGGCGAACAGGTAGCTACTCGCGCAACTCGACAGCAAGCCGCGCGTGATCGCCCGCGTCTGTCGGTTGGCGATCGATCCGGCGTTGCTTGGCGCGCAAGGGATTACCGACGGATGCTGCCTCGCCCGTCGGCCTGCGGTGATCAGCGTGAGCGAACGAAGCGCCGGTGGCCAGCGTCACGATGAACAGCGCGAGGCTTCCGACGAACACGAACTGCACGATGGCCGGGACGCCGGCCACTATGGCCGCGGCAACGCCGCCTGATCCGAGCAATGTCGCCAATAACAGGACTGCCAGGAGCCGCAACACTTGCTTCGGACCTTTCTCTTGCTACGTTTGTCGTTGGTTGCATATTGCCCGGTGGACCAAGCGCGAAGCAATCGGTGTTTTGCTGAATCGAAGGTAGGGAATAATTGCGCCCTTGTAGGCCGCAGGCCTATGCCGCGCCAGGGGCGCGGTCCGCGTCCGCCGCCTCCGCGCGAGGGGAAGCTCGACGTTTCGCGTTCATGGCGAGAAGCCATGGGGGATTGAGTACCGGGTCCCGCAGCCCTGTCGGCCGGTTGGTGCCCTGAACTTTCGAAGCTCGCATCCTCGCCGCGGCCTACTGGCATGTCGTGCCCGGCCGCACAAAGACTTCGCGCGTGATCGTCTTGGTCTGGGTCACGCCATCGACGTTGTAGCTGAAAATTCCGGTGTTTCCGTCGACGAAGCTGAACGTGGCGGTGCCTACATTGCTGCCTTGGGCTCCTCCCGGAGCTCCGAGTACCGGAAACGGAACCGAGTTGAACGGCGGCCCGCGGGTGGCACGGTAGAGTTGCCCGCTGTAAGTCGCCGGTCCCGTTCTGTTGGCCGTGACGATCAGCCACATCGGCGAACGATCCAGATCGTAGGTAAACCAGGTGGCGACGATCGTGTCGCCCTCGTGCACCAGATTGATTCCCCACCCCGCTTCGGAGCCGGCCGGGGCGTTCCACCACAGGTCCTGGTAGTTGGTGGCGAACGCCAGGCTGGATTGCGCTGCCGAATTACAGGCCGGCAGGATTCCGAAAGTCTCGCGCGTGATCGCCTTGGTCTGGCTGATGCCGTTGACCGTGTACGCGAATGTGCCGTTGTTGGCGTCGCTGAACGTCAAGGTCCCGTTGCCGACAGCAGCGCCACTCGCGCCGCCGGCGCTTCCGGTCGGGGGGAACGGAACGGCATTGAACGGCGGCCCTGTCCCTTGGAACAGCGTCCCGGCGAACGTGCCCGGCGCTGTCTCGGTCGCACTCATGACCAGCCACCAGGCCTTGCCCATGAGATCGTAGGTGAACCAAGAGGCGAAAATCGTATCTCCCTGTTGCGCGAGATTGATCCCCCATCCTGCCTCCGATCCGCCGGGAGAGTTCCACCACAGGCCTTCATAGGGCGCGGGCGTGGGGGTGGACACCCCGAGGCCCGACACCTGAAGGATCGCAAGCGATGAAAGCTGGGGCGCATCGACGACCAGATTGGCCAGCCGCTGTCCCGTCTGCCGTGGCGTGAAGTAGAGCGAAAGCTGGCATGACTTTCCGGCGGCTATCGGGACGCCGACGCCGCAGGTCTCTTCGGACCCCGAGAAGTCGTAAGCGGCAGGGCCGTTCAGCACGATCGCGCTCGGCGTCAACGTGGCAGGCCCCAGATTCTTGAGGGCCATGACCACTGCCCCCGATTGCAGTCCTATGAGCTGCTCTCCGAAATCGGCCCTCGCCGGAACAAAATCAAGCGTCGCGCTGCCCGCCTGTTGATCGATACCGCGCCCATAGAACGCGAGCAGCGGACCAGGCGTGCTGCTGGTGTTGTTCAGCCACAAGCCGCCCGAGGTCTGGCCTGTAGCGAAAGGCGAAAAAAGAATGCTGATCGAGCACTGGCTGCCCGGAGCCAGTGCCGCCGCTGTGGAACAAGTCGTCGAAGGATGGAAGGCCTGGCCCGTCGCAGGGTCGACGCTGATGTCGGTGAACGACCATGCCTCGCTTCCGCAGTTGCTCACGGTTGCGCTCATCGTCGTGTTGGTTCCGACCAACTGATTGCCGAACGTCAGCACGTCGGTGCTGATACAGAACCGCCCTTCGGCAGCGGCGCCGGCCGCCGCGCCGAGGCCGATCAGCAACAGCAGCAAACTGCGGATATGCCGCACCGCGCCGCGTGCCGCGGTCACCCTCACCGCGCGTGCATCACCGCGAGCGCGCGGCGCCGCAACTCTTCGGCCAGCCGGGTATCGATCCGCCGGTTGCCAGCTCCCGGATGCGTAACCGGAGTGTTGGCAGCTTCCGTATTCGCAGCCGAATAAGGGTAGGGTCTGGGACGGTAAGGCGGGCCGTTGCTGACGGTCTCTTCTTCCGAAGGATCGACCGCCTCGGCTCGGCCGGACAACGCAGTGATCCAGCCTATCTTTCTGTCCGATTGCCAGCTCATTTTTCGCTCCGGCTCTCGCCCCGGCGATCAGGCGACGCTTCATCCTACGACTGCCGTCCAGGGCTGAACATCGGCCCCGGTCCGAAGATGGTGTAGGACGATGCGCCGGCCGGCGAGGGACAAGAGGATCGTCGTGCCCAAAAACGAGGACAGGCAGGTAGAAAAGGGCTATCTTTTCGATCGACCGGCGAGCATCATGGGTGCGGTAGCGAACAAAGCCGAGGCGGGGGCGCCAGCAGCTTCCCCGCGATAGCGAGGTGGGTATGTCGACCGACGGCGATGCGATTCTGCGCTATGCCCAGGCAGACCGGGAGCTCGACGAAAAAGCCCGGCCGGTGCTGACGCAGATCATCAAGGAGATCGAGGATCATTACGGGATAAAGATCGCCGAATTCCGCGTGACGATCGATCCGACCCACAGCGGCAATGGCTGGCCGAGCGTGAATTGCGTGATCATGCGCGAGCGACGCGGCGCGTGTTGACATGATCCGCGGCAGCCTTGCCCACGCCTGCGTCGATTCCAGAAGGTAATCCAGCAGCGGCTGCCCGGTCATCGACCAGCCGGCGCGGCGGCGATCCGGTAGACCGCGGCCAGAACCACCCCGAAGACCAGGTGCGTCACGGCAGTGATCCAGTCGCGCGACGACGCGAACCACGGAAACACCGCCGTGAAGCCGTACATGTTGAGCGCATACACACACAGCCCGAATGCGGCGCCGACCAGCAGCGACATCGGCATGCGAAGGTCCGCGATCAGGCACGCAAGCAGCCACGCGTAGACGATCGCCAGCGCGAAGTGTACGACCGCCGCGATCAGCATGATCTGCACGTCGAAGCTCGCCGGCGGCGGCAGGACGCCGCGGCCGAGCACGATCGCCGCCGCGAAGCGTGAATCGCGGTAAAGGATCGCCGGCATTGCGTCGGTGAAGATCGACCAGAGGACCATCTGCACGGCGCCTGCGGCAATCCCGGCGGCGATCCCCGCATAGACTGCGGCGCGGGCGTCGCCCGGAATCATGAAGCACCTCCTGCGAAGACAATTTTACGACGCCGCACCGGAGCCCGCGCGCCTTATGACGCTGCCTAGCGGCCGGATTCCCGTCGCGCCAGATCGATGTCCAGATATTTCCAGTAGGTCGAGAACACCTGGGGGCTGAATCCGAGCAGCCAGGGTTGGACGAAGTCGTTCTGCAACCGGAAGATCGTTGGCATCTCCGGCATGTAGGTGCGGGCGAGCTCGGTCATCTTGCGAGCCGCGGCCACTTGTCCGGCATCGCTTGCGCTGCGCAGGAACGCGTCGGCAGCACGGTCGTATTCATCCAGCTTGAATTGCGAGATGTTGACCCGCTGCGGTTGCTTGCTGTAGAGCTGGAAGAGCTCCGGCCAACCCGAAGGCGAGCCGCCGAAGCCGCCGAAGTACATCTGGAATTGCCCTCTTTCCAGCTCCTTGATCGCATCCTGGAACGGCGTCAAGCGGTAGTCGGTGCGAATGCCGACGGCATCGAGGTCTCTCTTGGTCAGCGTCTGTATTTCGCGCGAGACCGGCCCGGATCGCAACGTAAGCGTCACCGTCAGCGGCTTTCCATCCGGCGTGTTGCGATAGCCGTCGGCGCCCTTGGCATAGCCGAAGCGGTCGAGCAGGGCTTTCGCCGTTGCCGGATCGTACAGCGGCTTTGCCGGCAGCGTCGCGTCGTGTCCGCCGACACCGGGTGGGACGATCTGGTTCGCCGGCAGCGCATAACCCGCGTACACGACTTTGACCAGCGTTTCGACGTCGAGCGCTGCTGCGATCGCACGCCGCAGCGCGATCCGCTCGCTGCTCAAGCCCCCGATAACGGGATCCGCGACGTTGAAGTAGAACGAGAACAGGAAAGGCTCCGGAAAGACGCGGCGCACGATGCCGCGCCGCGCGTATTCGGGTTTGAGCGCGCCGTCGGCGAGCAGCCTGTTCGCGACTTCGCCCCGGATGCCGATGTAATCGAGGCCGCCCTGCTCGAACTGCAGCATGCGCGGCAAGTCCTCGTCGATGATATTGACCTCGACGACCGCGATTTGCGGCAGGATCTTTCCCTGCATGCTGCGCACCAGCGCCGCCTGCGCGGGATCCCCGCTCTCGGGAAAATGGACGCGCCGGTACGCCGGATTGGCATCGAGCACGATGCGCGACCCGCGCTTCCACTCACGCAGGCGAAACGGCCCCGTCCCTACCGCGCGGGTGCGAATGTCGCCGCCTGCCGCATCGACGACTTCGCGGGCGACTGCGCCGACGAATCCGAACAGATCGCGAATGATCGGGTAGTTGGGTTCGACGAGCTTGAGCTGCAGCGTGTAGCGATCGAGGGCGCGCAAGCCCTCGACCCGCGCATCGTAGTCGAACTTGCCGCTCTTCCGCGCGGCGTCGACGACCGATCGCATGCCGACGATCAGATCGGTCGTGATCGGTGAACCGCCGCGGCGGAGATTGGGGTCCAGCCAGCGCTTGTACGAGTAGACGTAATCCTCGGCGACGAGCTCGCGCGGCTTGCCCTTGAACGCTGGATCGTCGGTAAAAAATATCCCCGCCTTAAGATGCGCGGTCCACGTCCTTCCATCATCGCTTATCGCCAGGGGGCTCCCGGCAGTCAGAGGCGAGAGTTTCGGCGGCGAGGCCAGGTAATCCCATTCGTACAGGGGCTCGTAGATCGCCATCAGCACCTGGAACGACGGGTCGTCGGAGAATTGCTGCGGGTCGAGCGTGTCGATATCGGGCGAGGCGACGCGCAATATCTTGCTCGCCTCGGTCGCGCCGGCGGCGCAGCAGATGCAGCAGAGCGCCAGCGGCAAGAGCGCGCACAAATAACGGCCAAGTCGTTGCACTGGAGCCTCCGCGCGCCGCATCGTCTGGCGTTCGCATGCTGAAGATGCGAAAGGACGGCGCCAATCGATCGGGATCGATTATGCATTAGTGGCGTGGTTGATTGACCAGGAGGAGGGTGGCGCCTGCGCCCTCTGGATATTCGGCGCTTGCAGGTGCGACTGCCCGGGAGCATCCCTCTGGCAGATTAAGTATCTGATAGTGTGCGCTCGCTAGCAACGATCGGTGCGCCCACGGCGCCGGGAGTGGGCGCGCCGTGATCGGCACCCGAATACGCCGGCGGCAATGCCCGGTGCCGCACTCGCTGTCCCGCACAACCTGCCCGCCACGACTGGTATCGGCGCTGCCCGGCGCTTGATATGCCCGCCAATGCCCGGTTGTCATAAAGATGCTATTAAAAAATTTCCTGTACACCGATTGCAATTTTGACCGGATTGCATCTACCATTATGACAATGGCAAGTCAGGGGACGGCACGATGAAGATCCGTACGCTCATCTCCAACCAGCTCTATTTCGGCCTCGAGCCACTCGACCTGCGTCGCGGCACCGAGCGCACGCTGACCCGCGTTTTCGGGCTCCCGGCCGACCGTGTCCGCGTTACGCGGGAAACCCTGCGAGAAGATTTTCGGCTGGACACGGCCGAAGGCGAGATGCTCGTCCACGCGTTCGTCAGCGACGGCTTGTTGCAAGCCGATCCGCTGACCCCGGGCAATTACCGTCTGACCGAACGCTTCCACGAGTTCGCGCAAGCGCGCGTTGTTGCACCGCTGGAACGGTCGGAGGCCAAGGATCTCGTCGACAAGGCCTGCCGCTTGGCCGCGCAGATCAATGCCGACCGGACATGGAACCCCGTGATGATCGACATGCTGGGGGTGTCCGGCGCCTACATGAGCCGCAGCGAATACATCTCGGAGCTCAAGTTATGGCCGGTCGTGAGGACGCGCAGTCAGATCCGGCCACGGCGCTTTGGATCGCCGATGACCAAGGCCGAGGGATCGTCGGAAATTCGCGGCTTGCTGCGTTCGCTAAGCCCTTTTATCCTGGTGCACCTGGTCACCGACACCGCTTCGGTCGAGCGTCCGTTCAGCGTTCCGTTCCGGGCCTACGATGAGCTGATCGCGTCGTCGCTTGCACCGGCGAAATTGCTGGCCTGGAGCTCGTCGCTTCGCAGGCAGCTCAGCGGGCGCTGACAAGACGAGGACCTCGCCAGCGGCGCGGCCTCTGTACTCGATCGGTCGACGGCGGCCAGTTCTGCACCCGAGCGTCGCCGCGCTCGCAGCGCCTTCCTGACCGCTTGGTCAGGTGTGATCCCACACCCCACTCCCAGCCGCTCTACGGCCCCGCCGCCGGCCGCCGGGAACACCCGTCGCGCTCCGCGCTGAAGGACGGTCACGGCTTGCGGGCGGCGATGGCGTCGACCGCTGCGCGCATCGCCTTGCGGGCGAGGAAGCCTCCATAATGGGCGGAGCGACGTCAGCTGGCAGCAAGGCCAATGGTGATCGAACGACGCAAGCGAGCCCCAGCCAGCCGTCCATGGATCACGCTGGACGATGCGAAGCTCGCCGCCGCCCTCCCGCTGTTATGGGCATTCGCCTTGACGATTCCGGAGCGGCGCTGGCGAGCCTTGTGCCATCGCCTGGAATCGATCCGGGCTGGCATCGACGCCTCGGATCTCGAGCGCGTCGGACACGCCGCGGAGCGCATCATCGGCGCACCGTGCGCATCGTTCGAGCGCCGGGCCTTCGCGCTCGAGGCGGCAGCCGGCGCAACCGAGCACAACCTTCAGGTTCTGCGTAGCCGCAGCCGGAGCGGCTGGAATCCGCTGCTGCAGCTGGAAGGGACGCACCATCTCGACGCGGCGCTTGCGGCAGGGAGCGGAGCCGTGCTCTGGGTGGCGCATTTTTGCTTCCACGCCCTGGCGACCAAGAAGGCTTTGCGCGATGCCGGTTACCGCGTCTGGCATCTGAGCCGGCCCGAACACGGCTTTTCGAGATCCACGGTCGGCATCGCATTGTTCAACCGTATCCGAACGGCCGCGGAGGGCGAACAGTTGGCCGGGCGCATCGTGTTCGATCGCGACATGCCCGGAGCGGCCGCGGTCGCCGCCAAGCGGGTCCTGGCGCGGAACGGTATCCTTTCCATCACGGCCGGCGATTGGGAGGGCCAGCGCATTGCCGGCATCGACGTTTGCGGCGGCAAGCTCCGGCTGGCAGTCGGCGCGCCTCGCCTCGCGCGGCTTAACCGGGCGGCATTGCTGCCGGTGTTCACCGTGCGGGAGGCGGATCAACAGACAATACGAGTCGTCATCGAGCCCGCATTGGCGGTGCCCATGGGTGGCGATGCCGATGCCGCGTTGCAGGGCGCAGCGCAAGCGTTTGGCCGGGTACTCGAAGGCTATATCCGGCGCTATCCCGCCCAATGGCGCGATTGGGCGCGATTGGAACTGCCGGCAGCGATCGCGCCGCCTGGAGATTGTCGATGACACACGATTTTCGCGTGCTTCGTTCGTGGCTGTTCGTTCCGGGCGATTCCGAGCGCAAGCTGGCGAAGGGCTGGAGCATCGGGGCCGACGCGCTGATCGTCGACCTGGAGGACGCGGTTGCCGGCGAACGCAAGACGGTGGCACGCGACATCGCCGCCGACGCGATCGCCGCGGCAACGCGCGGCAAGACGATCGTCTCGATCCGCATCAACGCCATCGACACCGGGCTTGCCGAAGCCGATATCGCGCGGACGTTCCGCTGCCGGCCCGACGCCTACGTGCTGCCCAAGGCGAGCGACCCCGCCGACATACGGCAAGTATCGGCGCAGCTCGCGGCACTGGAGGCGCAGGCGGGAGTAGAGGTCGGATCGACCGCGATCGTGCCGATCGTGACCGAGCATCCGCGGGCGATTCCACGGCTGGAATCGCTGTGTAGCGCGGATGCTCGGGTTGTCGCAATCATGTGCGGCAACGAGGATCTCGCGGCCGCCATCGGTGCGCGCCGGGTCAAGGATGAATCCGGCACGATGCTCGAGGTCTTCCGCGTCGTGCGCGCGCTCGCATTGCTCGCGGGTAGTGCTGCCGGCATCGGCATTATCGATTCTCCGGTCGTCGAGCTCGCCGCAACCGACGTCTTGCAACGCGAAAGCGAAGAGGCGGCGGCGATGGGCTTTACCGGCAAATTGGCGATCCATCCGGCGCAAGTGGCGCCGGTCAACACGGCATTTCTGCCGACCGCGCCGGAAATCGAACAGGCGCAATCGCTGCTCGCTGCGGCGCGAGGGCACGCCGGTGCGTTTCGCTTCGAGGACAGGATGGTCGACGTCCCTCACGTGCGTCGCGCCGAGCGGATCATGGCGCTTGCCCGCGCGCACGCGTTGGCGTGACCTGTTTCAACGGCGTCTGACCAGGCTCGATTCAGCCCTGCCGGCGGGATCGAAAGGCCCCTGTCGTATGATGGCGCACCTTTTCCCTCCGGGTGCAGCCAGCGCCGGATGCCACGATGCATATCGCTCCGAAATCGCCGACCGAAAT